>Ga0310786_10001478_pt1 | contig 37823 bp, 29 predicted proteins | sample AusTroGonzalo_MG_FD_203881 | JGI IMG/M metagenome (GOLD analysis project Ga0310786, IMG submission 203881) | Bovine rumen microbial communities from tropical cattle in Woodstock, Queensland, Australia - Gonzalo_03 (v2) (version 2) | ecosystem: Host-associated > Mammals > Digestive system >... | reverse complement strand
TGCCACTGGCGGGAAAGCGCGTCGACGAGCGTGAACTCGAGCTTCGGGCCGTAGAAAGCGCCCTCTCCCGGCTGGATCTCGTAGTCCATTCCGGCCGCCTTGCAAGCCGCGGCGAGAGCGGTCTCGGCGTGCTGCCAGGTTGCCTCGTCGCCGACGTGGTCCTCGGGCATCGTCGAAAGCTTGACGAGAAGGTTCTTGTCGAAGCCGAAGTCGGAGTAGACGTCCTTCAGGAGACGGCAGAACTTCGCGACTTCCTCCTCGATCTGCTCCTCGGTGCAGAGGATGTGAGCGTCGTCCTGGACGAAGCCGCGGACGCGCATGATGCCGTGGAGCGTGCCGCTCGGCTCGTTGCGCGCGCAGTGGCCGAACTCGGCGAGGCGGAGAGGAAGGTCCTTGTAGCTCCTCGTGCGGCTCTTGAAAATCTCGATCGCGCCCGGGCAGTTCATGGGCTTCACGGCGAAGAGGCGCTTCTCGCTCTCGGTGATAAACATGTTCTGCTGGTAGTGCGCCCAGTGGCCGCTCCTTTCCCAGAGCGAGCGCGGCATGATCGCGGGCGTGTTGACCTCGCGGTAGCCGTCCTTGACGAGCTTGCGGCGCATATAGTCCTGCAAGGTCACGTAGACTGACCACCCGCGCGGATGCCAGAATATCTGGCCGGGGTCCTCGGGGTCGAGGTGGAAGAGGTCGAGCTCGGTGCCGAGACGCCTGTGGTCGCGGCGCTTCGCCTCCTCAGCGCGAGCGATGATCTCGTCAAGCTCGGCCTGGTCCTTCGCGACGATGCCGTAGATGCGCTGAAGCATCTTGTTCTTCTCGTCGCCGCGGTAGTAGCTGCCGGCAACGCGCGTGAGCTTCACGACGCCAATCTGCTTCGAGTGCTCGACATGGGGGCCACGGCACATCTCGACATATTCTCCGACCGCGTAGGTGGAAATCGCGACACCGTCTGCAACGACGTCTGCAAGGCGCTCGAGCTTGTACTTCTGCCCGGCGAGAAGCTTCTTCGCCTCGTCGGCGGAGACTTCCTTCTTGACGAACGGCTCATCGAGCGCGATCATGCGCGCAATCTCGGCCTCGATCTTCGGGAAGTCCTCGGGCGAGAGGCGGTGGGGAAGGTCAAAGTCGTAGTAGAAGCCGTCGTCTGTCGCAGGCCCGATGTCGACCTGCACGTCTTCAAAAAGGTTCATTACAGCGCGCGCCATCAAGTGCGCCGCGCTGTGCCGACGTTGCTCCAATGTAATCTCTGCCATATCGTTTACCTGTGTTTCTTTCCTGTTGGGAAATGGATATTATACCACAAATAGACGACGACATGCCGGAAATGCCAGCGTGGTTACTTCGAGGGGTTGCCTTCGCCGACGCCGATGCAGAGGGACCATTCGAGCGGACCCCAGCCGTTCTCGACGCGCATGAGGATGCGGTTCCTCCCGCGCTTGAGATGCACGAGCCGGAATCCCTCGGAGATCTGCCAGGGCTTGAGCTTGTTGGAGGACCCCCAGACGGGCTGTCCGTTCAGCCACACGTCGCTGCGGTCGTCCGATCCGACGGCGAACCAGACGTCGCTCTCGGTATCCGAGAACACTTCGGCGTACGCGTACCAGATTTCGTACTGGTGGTCGCCGTTGAGCTTGACGCGCGCCTTGAACGGCGCACCCCACCATTCGCGGACGGATGACTGCGCCTGCATGAACCGCCAGCCGACCATCTTGCCGTCCTTGCCGGGATAGGTCGCGTCGAGGTCTATGACGGATTCCGGCGGGAACTTGCGGCGGAGGTTCACGCGGTTCGGGTTCGGGAACGGACCGATCACATACCAGGAGTTGACGTACATCCACTTCGCGGGAATTCCGCCGAAGTTCTCCTGGACGCCCGTCGGAAGCCTGCCGAAGCGCACCACGTTGCCGGCGATGAGGTCGGGCATCGTGCCCTGCAGCGGACCAGGTCCGCCGCCGCCGAAGAGCGCGTCCTTCTGGCCGCTTCCCTGCTTCGCACGACGTCCGCCGCTGTCGTCGGCCTTCTGCGAGCCGGGAATCCCCTGCGCCGCGGCTTCGCCCTCTCCTTCGAACGACGAGGGCCGATTGCGCTGGACGGCGGCGACGTTCTTGACGCGCTGCGACTCGTCCTCGGCGGCGGCCTCCGAGAGCGCGAGCTGGTAGTCGGCGTCCGCGCTCATCGCCGCGAGGCGCTCGGCGCGGGCCTCCGCGGAATCCCTGTCCTTGAAGTTCTCCTCCGTGAGCCATTCGACCTTTTCGCCGCGGGAGCTCCTGGACCCGGAGGAGGACTTCGCCGCGAAGTCGGGCTTGACGATCTTCATGGCGTCCTCCATCATGGCCTTCGACGACTCGACGATGTTGTCCGCCTCGCGCATGACATCGGCCTCCGCCACCTTCTGCGCGTCGAGGGCCGACTTCGTCCTCACCCTCGCCTCGAGGGCCTCGCGGGTCTTCTCGTCGAGCTCCATGCGCTCGGTGCGCGCGACGTCGGTGAGCTTCTGCGCGGCCTTGTAGCTCATGCGGCGGCTTATCGCCGTCTCGGTCGCCTTGATGTCCTTGTAGTTCTCGGTGATCTTCGCCTCCATCTCCTTAGCGAGTTCGTACGCGGCGACGAGCTTCATGGAGGAGAGGTTCCTGCGGACCATCTCGCTGTCACGGAATTCCTCGGACGCGAGCTTCTCGAGACTGGGCGTGTCGTTCGCGAGGGCTTCGCGAACCGCGGCGAGCTTCTTCGCGAGCTCCTCCTGATCCTTGCGCACCTTCTGCAGGTTCTCGACCTGGGCGTGCGTTCCCTTCTCGCGGCGGGTCTTCTCGATTTCCATGAGGGCGTTCTCCTTCTCGCGTATGCGCTCCTCGGCTTTCGCGATGTTCGCCTTTGCGTCCTCCTCGTTCTTCCGCGCGCGCTCCTCGCTGCGCTCCTCGTTCTTTTCGCGGTGGACGGCGGAATTGTACTCGTTCTGCCTGCGGCGGGCTTCTTCGTTCGCCCTGTGACTCTCGTCGCGCTTCTCGCGGGCGAGCCTCGAGGCGGCGTCGGCCTTCTGGCGGAGTTCGTTCGCCTTGTTCTTGTCCTCGGTCTTCGAAGCCTGCTCCCTGAGGGACTTCTCCTCGTTCTTCGCCTTCTCGCCCTCGGCATTCGCGGTCTCGCGCCTCTTCTCGGCATCCTGCCTCTCGGCATCGGCCTTCTTCTGGTCGGCCCTTGCCTGCTCCATGCGCTGGTGCGCCTGCTCGGCGTCCGCCTTAGCCTTGTCGCGACGCTGCTCCTGCTCGCGCTTCCACTTCTCGTTCTGCTCCTTCTCGCGGCTGTGGTCCAGCGCCTTCGCGAGCTTCGCCGCGGTCTCGTTTGTTTCGCGCTGGGCGACGTCCTGCCTGGCGGCGACCTCCTTCTGCGCATCCATCGCCTTCTCGGCGGCCTTGGCGGCCTTCGCGAGCCCAGTGAACTCGGCCTGGATCTGGAGCCTGTCGAGCGCGTTGACGGCCTTCGCCATCTCGTCGACGACCTTCGCGCCGGATTCGAGCATGACGTCCGCGGCGAGCTCGCGGAGCTTCTTCTGCCTGTTCTCGTCGTCGAGGTTCTGCTGCTCCTCGCGGACCAGCTCCTCGACCTTCTGCTCGACCTTGGGCTGCTCCTCCACCGCCTTGCGCTGGGCCTTCTCCGCCTCGTCCAGCAGCTTCTCGAGCTCGTCCTTCATCGTCCTGGAGTTCTCCTCGGCGAAGTCGTCGTAGTCCTCGAGAAGCTCCTGCTTCATCATCTCCATGTTGTGCAGGACGGCCTGCATCTCCTCGAGTTCCTCGAGAAGCTCGTTCCTGTGGGCCTCCTCGAGGCGGTCGGAGAGGTCCTCGAGGCGATCCGCCGAAAGGTCCTCTGCCGGATTCGGGGGCGGCATCTCCTTCTCCTCGAAGACGAGATCCTTCACAGGAGTGCAAAAGATGATGACGGCGAAGAACGCGACATGCGCGGCGACGGAGAGGAGTCCCCAGAGGGGCCCCTGGCGGCGGCGTCTCCTCTCGCGGCGGCGGATGTCGTCGGACTGCAGGCTGATGTCGACGCTGTCGCTGTTGTCGCTCATGGCTGGCAGATCACCTTATGTCGGTCGCGGTGTGGATGCCGACCACCGTGAGCCCCTCGCCCTGGCAGGTGTCGAGCACCTGGACAATCGAGCGGAACGGCGCGAAGACATCGCCGTTTATCCTGATGCGGCGGTCGGGGTTCTCCTTCGCGGCGTTCGCGAGGGCGTTCTTGAGTCCGGCGTCGCCGACCGGCTTCGAGTTCACGAACAGCTCGCCCTTCGCGTTCACCGAGACGGTGATGAGGTCGGGGGTCGACTTGACGTCGCGCGTCGTGTTGGCGCGGGGGAGCTCGATGGGAAGCTCCTTCTCGACCTTCTTCAGCTGGGAGGAAACCAGGAAGAATATGAGCATCAGGAAGATGCAGTCCATCATCGAGGTCATCTGGATCTCGATGTGCTCTTCCTCTTCGTACTTGACGGCCATCTCCTATGCCTCCGGAACGGTTAGCGCCTGATGAAGACCTGGTTGACGAGGTCTGATATCTCCTCCTCGAGGAGCACGGAGAAGAGGTTCAGCCTGCCCTTGATGTAGTTGTAGGCGAAGAGGCACGGCATGGAGACCGCAAGGCCCGCGACCGTCGTTATGAGCGCCTGGCCGATGTCGTCGGCGAGGACGGACGCGTCGCCCATCTCGCCCATGGCGGCGACGGTGCCGAACGCGCCGAGGAGGCCGAGAACCGTCCCGAAGAGTCCGAGAAGCGGCGAGAGCGTCGCGGTCGTCGCGAGCATCGCGCTCTTGCGGTTCTCGAGCCTGAGCTCGCGCCCCGCCTTGTCCTCGGCGAACTGCTTCACCTCCTGGTAGTCCTTGGAATCCCCGTGCTGGAGCATCGTCTCGACGACGCGCGCGAGCATCGAGCGGTTCCTGGTGCAGAGCGCGGCGACCTCGTCCGTCTTGCCGCTCTTCCAGAGCTCGATCACCTTCGCGGAGAATCCGTCCGGGACGATCCGGGAGCGGCGCATGTTCCAGAAGCGCTCGAGCGCGCAGCCGAGTCCGAGGATGGAGAGGAGCCCGATGAACCACATCGTCTTGCCGCCCTGCTTGATGTAGGTCGCCCACTGGTCGAGCGCGGTGATCTCCTTCGGCGCCTCCGCCTCGGCGGCGGCCTCGGCCCCCTCCGCTGGCGCGGCCTCGGCGGCCACGGCTGGCGCGGGCTCGGCCGGATTCGCTGGCTCCTGCGCAAGAATTCCCTTCATCCACACGGCGCCCGCAAGCGCGAACGCGACGACCAGCATTTGCTTTTTCATGTTTCTTCCTTGATTTGGCGATTAGTAACTATAAATCTTTGCCATGTTTAGTATATTCTACCAAATGTCGCCTCGCCTTGGGAATATACATTTGTATATTTCTTTTGCGAGTTGTGCACCTGGAGGGACTCGAACCCCCACGCCGAAGCAGTGGAACCTAAATCCACCGTGTCTGCCATTCCACCACAGGTGCGAAATCAATCGCCTTGACGAAGCTTGTCTCGATGCGCGAAGAATATCCTCGTCTTGTTCGCAAGAGACTGCGCCTCGGGGAAGTTCTTCGGCGTCGACATCTTCTGGAACTCCTCGAGCGCGGCGCGCTGCTTGCGGTCGAGGTTTGCGGGAACTTCAAAGACGATACGGGCGTGGAGGTCTCCGGCAGACCCTCCCCTCAGCGACGGAACGCCTTTGCCACGCAGGCGGAACACCTTGCAGTTCGGCGTTCCTGCGGGAAGCGTTAGCTGCGCCGTGCCCTGGGGCGTAGGAACATCGACCGTTCCGCCAAGAGCCGCGAGGACGGGCGAGACTGGAATGTCTACGCCGAGATCGAGCCCATCGCGGTCGAAGATGTCGCTTTCCCTGACGCCGATATGCACATAGAGATCGCCATTCTCGCCTCCGCGAAGACCGCCGCCGCCCTTTCCGGCGAGCCGAAGACGCGAGCCATTGTCGATGCCGGCGGGAATCTTGAGCGAAATCTCCCGCTTCTTCGTGACATGTCCCGTCCCACGGCACTTCCTGCACGGCTTTTCGATTACCGAGCCCTCTCCACCGCAAGTGGGGCACGTCTGTCGAACCTGAAAGAAGCCGGAGCCGCCAATCACGACGCCGCGGCCACCGCAAGTCTTGCACGTCGTGCGCTTCGAACCATTCTCCGCGCCAGTGCCGCGGCAGGCGTCGCACTGCTCCGGAAGCGTGATGTCGATTGTGCGCGTAGAGCCAAAAAGCGCCTCGTCAAAATCGACGTCGAGGCGGAAAGTCATGTCGTCGCCGCGAACCGGCGCGTTCGGATCTGCCCCGCGGCGAGAGCGGCTGCCGCCGCCGAAGAAATCCTCGAAACCGCCAAAGCCACCGCCGCCGCCACGACCGCCAAAGAGGTCGCCGAACATGGAGAAGATGTCGTCCATGCTCATGCCGCCGGCACCATAGCCGCCGCCCGCGCCACCATCGAACGCCTGATGTCCAAACTGGTCGTAGCGCTGGCGCTTCTCGGGGTCGTGCAGGACGTCATACGCCTCTGCCGCCTCCTTGAACTTCTCCTCTGCCGCCTTGTCGCCCGGGTTGCGGTCGGGGTGGTATTTCATCGCGAGCTTGCGGTAGGCAGACTTAATCTCGTCCGCCGTCGCCGTCTTCGCGACTCCAAGCACCTCATAGTAATCTCTCTTATCCGCCATACCTAATCACCAACTCCTGACTACTGACCCCTGACTCCTGACTACTGACCCCTACTTCTCCCCGCAAGGCTTGCCAGACGAAACAACGACTTGGGCAACGCGAAGGACCTTGTCTTTCAGCATCCAGCCCTTCTTCGACTCGATGGAAACCTTGCCTTCAGGGACATCGGGCGACGGAAGTGTAGCAATCGCCTCCATCTTCTCGGTATCGAGATCCTTGCCAACGGAATCAAACGGCTCAGCACCGTGTTCCTTGAGCGACTTGAGAAGCGTGTCATAGACGAGATGAACACCCTTCACGAAGGGATCGTCCTTGTTCGCCGTAGCGTTGGCGAGCGCAAGCGAGAGGTTGTCCACCGCAGGAAGGACGTCCTTCAGGATGTCCATCTCCGCATAGCGGTATGTATCCTCGCGGTCGCGCGCCGCTCGCTTCTTGTAGTTGTCGAAGTCGGCGAGGGTGAGCGCGTAGAGAGTCTTCCAGTCGGGCTCGGCAGGTTTCTCCTCCGTAACCTTGGCGGAGGAGGACTTTTCGGATTCAGCCGGTTTTTCTTCCTCGGCTGGCGTCTCGACCTTGGCCTCGGATTCAGCGCCGGAATCCTGGGGCGTCGCAGCCTCAGCGCCAGACTCACCCTCGGGCTTGGCCGCCTCTTCAACTTCTGCCGTTTTCTCTGGCTCTTTCTCTTTCTTTTCTTCTTCCATCACCAATCACTGACTCCTAACTACTGACCCCTGACTCCTGACCCCTGACTCCTGACCCCTGACTCCTAAACCCTAATCTGCCCTGCCTTCGCAAGCATCTTGGCCTCGACCGACTGAATCTCCGCAAAGCCCTGTGAGCTGTGCGGATTCAAGCCGTTCGACGCTTCCATGGAGCTATCGGCTTCGTTGTAGATCGTCGCCTTGAGGCCCTTGAGCGCCTCGAAAAAGATGTTGCCCTTGTAGAGCCCGAGCGTGACGTCGGCAGTCGCCTTGTCGGCCCACACCTGGATCGCCGCACGCGCCGCCTGCGTCGCAGGGTCGAACCAGCGACCGTCGTAGATCTGATCTGCGACGAACTTGGAGAGCTCCTGGAACATCTTCGTGGAACGACGGTCCATGATTCCCTCGTAGATGAACTTGAGGCCCCACGAGAGGACTTCCATTCCGGGCGCCTCGTAGACGCCGCGCGACTTCGTGCCAATAATGCGGTTCTCAAGTGCATGCTTCATGCCAATGCCGTTGCGACCGCCAATCTTGTTCGCCGCAAGCATGACCTGGTAGGGCGTCATCTTCTTGCCGTTGATCGCGACGCAGCGGCCCTTGACGAATGAAAGCCTGATCTTCTCAACCTTGTTCGGCGCCTGCTCGGGCCACACGCCCATCGTGGGTTTCACGATACGCATCGAAGTCTCCATCGACTCGAGGTCTTCCGCCTCGTGCGAGAGCCCCGCGAGGTTAGCGTCGGTAGAATATTTCTTCTTAGTGCCAACGAACGCGACGATGCCGCGCTTCGCGAGGAACTCGACCATCTGCGTGCGGCCGGGGAACTTCGCGAGGAGGTCGGCGTCGCGCCACGGAGCGTAGACGCCGAACTTCGGGTCCATAACGTTCGTGTAGCGCTCAAAGCGCATCTGGTCGTTGCCGCGGCCCGTCGCGCCGTGGACAAGGGCAACGCAACCCGCCTTCTTCATCGCGGGGAGGAGCTTCTGCACAGTGACCGCCCGCGCGATGCCGGTGGAGTTCCAATAGCCGCCGTCATACATCGCCTGGCACTTCACCGTCTCGAAGCAGATGTCGGCCATTTCCTTCGTGACGTCGACGATCGTCGTCTGGACGCCCGTAGGGGCCATCTTCTTCTTGATGTCGTTGATATTCTTTTCGTCGGGCTGGCCGACGTTCGCGCTGAACGCCTTGACCTTGACGCCCGCATCCTTGAGGACGCAGCAGATTGTCTTCGAGTCGAGTCCGCCCGAAACGCAGACGCCGACGGTTTTGCCTTTGAGATCAGCAAGTTTCATTGTTTTGTCTCTCCTTCCGAAATTTGGAGGGATATTATACCACAATTTGGCACACTTGGCGCATCGGCTTGTCATTGCGCGCGACGCTGGCGAATCCACGCCCACAAAAGGACGAGGACGAGGACAGCGACGACGCCAAGACGCCCGCGGCGAAACGCCGTCTGCGCGTCGACAGGAGGCGGAGGAGGCGGGGATGGAACGGTTTCGACGGCAAGTGCGCCTGCAGCGGGAGCTCCCGTTGTCATGGATGGCGACACCGCCAGAGCCGCTTCACGTTCACGCTCCGCGGCCGCATCTCGCGTCTCGCGCCTAATGCGAGAGGTAACGACTTCTGGATCTGCATTCGCCTCAACCATATCTGGCTCCTAACCCCTACTCAACCGTGACTACCTCATCGGAAATCTCCGCCCATCTAAGTGTCGTCGGCGGGTTGTCGCTCGCCTTTGCAAGCCCAACCTTGTCGTTGTCAACCGTCTCCGACGAGCCGGAGAAAAGCCGGATATCCCAATTCAAATAGAGATTGCTCGAATACTGAATGCCCTCGTTTCGGCAGACAAGCGCGCCATTGAAGCTGCACTTGCCTGTTTTGCCGAAGATGCCGTGGTTGTTGTAGAGCACCGCGTCGACGCGCGTAATCGTCTCGGCGCGTGAGGATATCTCGCTGTCGGCACAGACCGTCTCGTAGTATTTTCGGTCGTAGGAGTTTTCGCGGCGGGTCTCGGTGTCTGCCACCCAGCGGCGCGACCATCCGCTACCTTCGTAGTGCCCGGTGTCGAGTGTTACCGTCGTCTCACGCACCTTGCCGAACTGGTAGCTGCCGCCGACAATCTCTGCGCCGCCAGGGTTCACCGAACTGGCAACCTGCAAAGCAGACGCGTCGCCAGTGGACACCTTCTCGACCACGGCATAGCTGCCACCAAAAGTCGACGGATACCCAATGTTCGCGTCCGTCGTGTCGCAGGCGTACTGCTGGACGTAGGGCTGGGTCGAAAGATACGTCTTGATGGAGCTGAGCCACGACGAGTCGGTGCAGTTGCCGAGCACGATGTTGCCCTTCGCCATGAGCCCAAGCATGTCCTTCGACGAATTGTTCGCATTTTGCGTCGACTTGTTGCTCCAGGACGGCGGGTTCTTGTATTGGATGTTGCCGACGATGTGGATGTTGCGCCCTGAGTAGATCGTGCCCTGGCCGGTTACATAGCCCTTGATGATCACGTCTGACTCCACGATCACCGGCCCATTAACGACTATCGGGTTCGACTGCGTTCCGACGAGCACGAGCGCGCCCTTGTCGGCAAGGGAGGCGTCGCCCGACGGACCCACGCCGTCGTAGTAGACGGAGGCAATGGTCGTGCCGCCCTGCTTTATCGTCGACATGTTGGGGTCGGCGGCGTGCAACTCCTGGGCCCATTCGCGATAGGCGCTCGCGGAAGACGAGAGATCGCCTATGTATGGCATCTCGACAGAAAGCTCCTCGTTTGCGTTGATGCGCGCCTTTAGCATCGCCGTCGTAGGGTTTGTATCGGGCGCCTCGTATCCACCGGCGTTCGACCCGCCGGTGTTCGGGTCCCTGTACAGGGGTCTCGCCGAATTCGACGATCCGTACGTGGTCGACTTGTATGTCGAATACGTGTCCATCTTGCCATAGTTCGTGATGTCGCCATTGACGCCAAGCTCCTCGTTCCTCGCCGCATATACCTTTCCGTTCACCTTGCAGCTCGAGTCGAGATACATGTCCCCGTTCGCACGGACGTCGCCGTTCGCGGTGCAGCCAGTGCCCTGGAACCAGCCGTAGTTGTTCACGAAATAGGCGTTGTTGAACACCTTCGAGCGCTGCTGCGCGAACCTGACCGTTTCCGCCACGGTCGAAGACACCGTCGTCCCGAGCGCAGTCCGCTCTGCCTTCGCGACAAAGGTGACGTTGGCCCACTGCGTCCCGACTGGATGCTCCACGGTGCCAATCCGCACTTTAACGACACAGCCCATGTTTGTGATCGCGGCGTCGAGCGTCACGGGGTTTTTCGTGCCTATGGTCCGCTTTGCCGTCGTGCCGGAATACGCCTCGAACCAGTCGAACGAACTCACCGAGGTCGAGCCGATCGTGTCGCCGCCGACGATATGGGCGGAACGTTCGATCGACCTGATGAACGCCGCGTTTACAACGGACTTTGCCACTTCGATTTCGCTTTGCGCGGCGAGACGGCAGGCGTCGCGGCCGGTGTAGATCGCCGTGGCCCGCACCATCCAGGACACGTAGCCGATTACGCCGGCAAGCAGTATGACGGCCACGCCCGTCATAACGAGCGTAGTGACGAGCGCAAAGCCGGATCTGCCTCTTGCCGCATCCACGTCAATACCTCCCTGCCGAGTCCATCATCGGCTGTCGCCGCCCCATCAACGGCACGGACACTCGCTCCCTGCGGTACACGGGGACGTTTCTCGGGCCCCTTGCCGCGAGATTGACATCTACGTGGACACGATAGACGTCCTCTGCGCCGGTTCCCCTCGCGTCATAGGACACGATGTCGAGCATCGAAGACTCGACAAGCGGAATCCTGTTCGGCCAGAGCCACCAAAGATAGTTGTCCTTGTTTGGAATGTGCTCGTTGACGAAATAGCGATTGGAACCGGACTGGCCAAGAACCAGGCGCATTGACTGCGACCTCGTGTCGGAAAGCGAATTCCCGAACGCCGGCATCTGCATGAGGACATAACCGCTTCCCGTCTCGACCACCCAGCCGGAATTCGTCCCGCTGAGCATCCCGGAGTAGTGCACGCCGTCTATCGTCGGAGCCACATGGAAAAGAAGCTTCTCGCGGATGCTCCTCGCGGCAAGCGCCGTCTCCGATTCCGACATTGCGTTGGCCATCATGATCTGGGCCGAGATGAAAGAGGAGATGACCGCGAACAGCACAATGCCGCCTATCAGCATCGCGATCATCGTTTCGGAAAGAGTGAATCCCCTTCTCATAGTCCTCTGTCCAGTTCGCACTTGTACACCGTGACCGGGATATTGAAACTCATGCCGGAAGCGCCAAGCGAGTTCAACCTGCGGCGCGCCGTCGACGGTCCCCATTCGACGTCTACGTCTATCTGCTTTACCGCCGCCAAGGCCCCGTGCCTCACCAGCGCTTCGCCCCCGGAAAGGAGCCTGACCCTGACATAGAGCTTTGCGTCCGCGCCGCCGTTCAGCTCCCTGCACAGCATCGGGCACGCGTTGGAGCTTATCGTCTCGAAGCCAGCGTCGGGATAGAACCTCGCCACGTTCGAGTTGTTCAGGTCGTCGTACGACTTGTTTAGCCACTTCCACGCAGTGTCCCACGCATACGCCTCGGCGGCGAGAAGCTGCGAATTCTCGTGGGCAATTCCCGTCGACACTATCACGCCCTCAAGACACGCTAGCGTGAGCATCACGGCCAACGCCCCGGCGAGCATGACCTCGACAAGCGTAGCTCCCCTTCTCATCTTCACGTTGCGGACGTCTCCGAATACAATTTCCCAAGGGCGGCTTCCACGGCCGACGGCATCGCCAGGTAGAACCTGCACGGCATCACGGCCGAGAGCTCGGCGCGAAGCTGCTCGTCTGCTGGATTGAGGACCGCGACGAGCGCCTCCTTGCCGATTGAAGCGAACGGGACGGCGCCATGTATCCGCATGGCCAACGCCGGAAACGCGGAGACCACGCCCTTCGGCGGCTCGAACGCCGAAAGGGGGACTGGCGGCGTGGCGTGGCGATCGGCAAGATACGCGATGCACCGCTCAAGGGCCGTCGGATTCTCTTTTTCGAGAATCTGGAGTGCGGAAACGAGAAACACCTGGCCATGCGTAGGCGTTGCCTCAAGCTGCTCTTTCAGACGCTTCGCCTCCTCCTCGGAAATCATCTTCCCGTCGACAAGCTCGCAAAGGAGCGCAATCTCCGAAGAGACCGCCGCCGCCGAAATCGACTCGACGATTTCGGATTCCGTCATCTCCTTCGGGACTTCTGGCGTCAAGTCGGGCGCCGGGGCCACAAGCGTTTTCACCTTGAGGGAAAGCGCCTTGGCCTCTGGGTAGTCGCTCTCCTCAAGCCGGGGCAAGAGCCCTTCGAGGGCCGCTGTATCGCGCTCTTTTATCAGTATCTTGGCGAGAGAGACGAGAGCTTTCTGCCCATCTTCGTGCCTGCCAAGCTGTTCATACGCGACAACGAGGAATTCAAGGGTAACGCGATCCTCCGGCATAAGCTGGAGCATTTGCTCGAAATATGCAACACCTTCCTCAAGACGTGCATCAAATTTTGGTTCGTCTGCCATGACAGTATCATTTAAGCAAATGCCGTGCCATGTGTTGGCACGTGGTTTGCTTAATAGAGACTGCAATGGCAGAAGCATTACAGACAAAAGGCAGATTTCACGTCCGACGCGGCGGCGCGGCCGAGATAAAGAAGATTGAGGATCCCGCCGAATTCGCGATCGCCGCGGCGGACTACCTCGGCGTGCAGCCGATTTCGATTCCCCCGGGGTTTACGCCTGGGCAAGACCTCCTGTGCGGCATGAAAATCGAGGCCTGGAACCGCGCAAAGGCCCTTCCCCTCATGAAGGTCGACGGCCGATTCGCCGTCGCCTTCTCCGACCCGTTCGACCTTCCGACCCAGGAAGAGGTATCGCGCTGGACGCGCGGCAAGATATGGACCCTCGTTGCTCCCGCACCTGAGCTAAACGACGCCCTCCAGCGGCTCAAGAGCCAGGAGGATGCGGCGAACCCCGCACTTGCGATGGAGAACATCATGAAGGGCGACGACGGCGACATCGAGATGACCGCCGGCGAAGACAAGAACGCCGACGCCCTTGACGCGACGCTCGACGCGGCGGGAGAGGCGCCGGTCATCCGCATGGTCAATACGATCATGATCGAAGCCCTCAAGACGAAGGCGTCCGACATCCACTTCGAGGCGATGGAGAAGACGTCGCGGCTGAGGTACCGCATCGACGGCGAGCTTGTAGACCGTCCCGCGCCGCCGAAGGCCCTCCACAACGCCGTCGTGTCGCGCATAAAGATCCTCTCGAACCTCGACATCGCCGAGCGCCGCCGCCCGCAGGACGGCCGCTTCAAGGTCAAGGCGATGAAGAAGGAGGTCGACGTCCGCGTCTCGATACTCCCAACCGTCCACGGCGAAAAGGTCGTGATGCGAATTCTCGACAAGGCGAATCTCGCGCCAGGGCTGGCGTCGCTCGGTCTTGACGAATACGCATACAAGGCGATGAAATTCGCCATCGACCAGCCGCACGGCATCATCCTCGTGACCGGCCCGACCGGCTCGGGCAAGACGACTACGCTGTACTCGTGCCTCCAGGACCTCAACCAGCCAAACGTCAACATCGTGACGGCCGAAGACCCTGTCGAATACGAGCTCCCAGGCGTCAACCAGTGCCACGTGAACGTCGCGCAGGGGCTGACCTTCGCCGGTATTCTGCGCTCGGTTCTGCGTCAGGACCCCGACATCGTGCTCGTCGGCGAGATTCGCGACGGCGAGACGGCCGACATCGCCGTCAAGGCCGCATTGACGGGCCACCTCGTCCTGTCCACGCTCCACACGAACGACGCGTGCGGCGTCGTGGCGCGTCTTTTCGACATGGGCATCCAGCCGTTCATGCTCGCGTCGTCTCTCATTCTCGCGCAGGCACAGCGACTCTTCCGAAAGCTCTGCCCCTTCTGCAAGCAGCCAGTCGACGTGGATCTTGAAATGCTCGAGCTAAACAGCGTCGACCCGAAGCCGTTCGAGGGCGTAACAGTCTACGGGCCGGTGGGCTGCCCAAAGTGCCACGGCTCGGGCTACAAGGGCCGCGGCGCGATGATGGAGGTCCTGCCGATTTCGCCGAAGATCCGCGCGCTCGTCGAGAAAGGCGGCGATGCGGATCTCCTCAGGAAGCTCGCGCTCGAAGAGGGAATGGTGACGCTAAAGGAAGCCGGAATGATAAAAGTGCGCCAAGGCATCACATCGCTTGAAGCGGCGTTCGAGGTGACGGGAGGAGAGTAGGAGTTAGGAGTCAGGGGTCAGGAGTCAGTATAGGAGATAGTAGATGGCAAGCATACCAAAGGTCAAAGGGCAGGGAAAAATTGCAAAAACCGAGATTGTCCCGTTCACGAGGCAGCTCGCCTCGATGATTGGCGCGGGAATGCCCATCCTCTCGACGATACAAACGCTCGAGGAGCAATGCGCAAATCCGGAGTTCAAGAAGGTCCTGACCCACCTGAAGGAGACGATAGAGGGCGGCGACCCGCTGTCAAAGGGCCTCGCTGACTTCCCTGCTCTCTTCGACGACATGTACGTCAACATGGTCTTGGCAGGCGAGCAGTCCGGCGAATTTGCCGGCATCCTCAAGCGTCTCGGCACGATTATGCAGGCCACAGCCCGCCTCAAGGGGAAGGTCAAGAGCGCGATGACCTATCCGACAGTCATAGTCTCGATCGCCCTTCTCCTTGCAGGAGGCCTCATCCAGTTCGTCGTCCCGATTTTCGCGGAGATGTTCTCCGGCTTTGGGAAGCCGCTACCTGTACTGACCCAAACTCTCGTGGACATCTCAAACTTCGTCAAGGCATACTGGTACATCATCATAATCGCCGTCGGCGCTGGCATCTGGACGTTCAAATGGTGGAAGAACACCGAGCGCGGGCATTACAAGTTCGACGAGTTCAAGCTCAAGATGCCGGTCTTCGGCGTTCTCAACCTTAAGAGCTGCATCGGCAGGTTCTGCCGACTTCTTGCCCAGATGACGAACGCGGGCGTGCCGATCCTCAAGTCGCTCGAGGTCGTCGCGGGGTCCCTCGGCAACCGCGTCCTCGAAAAGTCGATTCTCGACGCGAGGAAGGAAGTAGAGCAGGGCAACCAGCTCAATGTCGCCCTCGACGGAAAGCCTTACATGCCGATAATCATGGTCCGCATGATCGCCGCCGGCGAGAAGGCCGGCAAGGTCGAGGACATGCTCGACTCGGTGGCAGACAGCTACGACGAAGAAGTCGAGGCGCTGCTCGGCACGCTTACTTCGCTGATGGAGCCCTTCCTCATGGTGTTCCTCGGCGCAATCATCGGCACAATCGTGCTTGCGATGTTCATGCCGATATTCAACATGGGAAGTCTTGCAAGCTGACGGCTGGCAAAAAAGGAGGATCGCATGTCCGACGAAACGACAACGGCTGAAGAGACAAGCAGGCGGCTCGCAATAGCGGAAATGCAGGTCGAGCGATCGAAGGTGGTGATGGAGTCTCTCGCGGGCTTCTGCCATGCGCTCGGTCAGCCCTCGACCGTCCTCTTGAGCTCGATTGAGCTTCTAAAGATGCCTGGCGTAGACGAGGAGACGAAGAAACAGGTAATCGACATGTGCCACGAGGCCGTCCTCGAGATCAAGTCGCTCCTCGCGGAGATGAAGACGCGGCGCGAATACGTCGCGGAGGCCTATCTCGCCGGCAAGGCAGAGGCGGGCAACATGATCTCCCTCCCCGAATGGCGCGACAAGGCGCCTCCAAAGGCGAGCTGGGACAAGAATTAGCGACTAAAGGACGCGGTTGTCGATGAGACGCGTCTTGCCGCAGTAGGCGGCGACGAGGATGCAGCAGCCCTTCTTAGGCGTCTTGCGCGGCTCAAGCGTCTCGGCGTCAACGCACTCCACGTAGTCGACAACGAGACCGGCCTTTTCAAGCGATTTCCCAAGCGCCGCAAGAGTCTTGGCGCCGCCCTTCGAGCCGAACGCCATAAGATTGCGCGAGATGGCGACCGCCCTCTCGCGCTCCTCGGGCGAAAGGTACGTATTGCGCGACGAGCGGGCGAGGCCGCTTTCCTCGCGTACTATCGGCGCGACGACGATCTTGAGGTCGAAGTTGAGGTCGCGCACCATGCGTTTTATCACCTGTGCCTGCTGGTAGTCCTTCTGCCCGAACACGGCGAAATCGGGATGCGAGAGGTTGAAGAGCTTCGCGACAACGGTGCATACGCCTCGGAAATGCCCAGGGCGGCGCGCGCCGCACAGCCCCTTCGAAAGGTCCTCCTCGTTCACGTAGACGCTGTGCCTGTCGAGGTACATGTTTGCCGGCGTCGGGAAGAACACCGCCGTCGCGCCCGCCTCGCGGCACTTGGCGAGATCCGCCTTCTCGTCGCGCGGATATTTCTCGTAGTCCTCGTTCGGCCCGAACTGGACGGGGTTGACGAACACGCTCACGACGATTTCGTCAGCGCCGCGCCTCTTCGCCTCGCGTATAAGCGAGAGATGTCCGTCGTGGAGATAGCCCATCGTCGGGACAAGCGCAATTTTGGCGCCTGCGAGCTTGCGTGCGTGGCACCACTTCTGGAGTTTCTGGGGTTCTTTGAAGATTTTCATGGTGATTTAGGGGTCAGTAGTTAGGGGTCAGGAGTCAGGAGTTGGAGTTTGGAGTTGGAGAGCGGAATTGATATCTTTTTTAGTAGAATTTTTAACGCAGAGACGCAGAGGCGCAGAGGGAGTTGGAGAGTGGTGTGGGAGATTTAGGGGTCAGGAGTCAGGGGTCAGTGGTTAGGGGTCGCGAGGGAGAGCAACGCGGTTGCCTGGGAAAAATCGAACGCGACCCTTGAGACGCAAAGCCATGCAAAGCGCGTTTACCTTTTCAACTGGCAGACCTGTCCGCCGGACGAGGATGTCCATGTGAACGCCCTCTGCGTCCACTTCGCGCATAATCATCGCCTCCTCTACGGAATACTTGGGCATAGGCGCAGGAGAAGCGGGCGTCGTCTTGCCCTTCGCCTTCGGCACCTTGCGCTTTTCGGAGGGGACGAGCGGAGACAGTTCTTCCTCGACATCTGCGGCAGAACGGACGAGCCGCGCGCCGTCGCGGATGAGCGCAAGGCACCCCGCGCTCGAGCGGCTGTCGACGCGTCCAGGGACTGCCATCACGACGCGCCCCATGTCGGCGGCGCACGAAGTCGTGATGAGCGTGCCGCTCTTGATCGGCGCCTCTATCGCAACGACGCCTTTCGAAAGCGCCGCGACCGTGTGGTTGCGCTGCGGAAACGTCTGCGTGTCGGGATGTCGCCCAAACGGGAACTCGCTCACGACCGCGCCGCCGTTCGCCACGATGTCGCGGGCGAGCGAACGGTTCTCCTCGGGATAGAATTCGTCGAGCCCGGAGCCGATGACGCCGATCGTCTTCCCCTCCGCGGCAAGTGCGCCGCGGTGAGACTCGGCGTCAACGCCGAGCGCGAGGCCGGAGACTATCGTCCAGCCGTTCTCGGCAAGCCCCCTTGCGATCTTGAACGACTGGTCGAGCCCGTAGGCGGTCGCGCGGCGCGTGCCGACGATCGCGACGGACGGAGACGACAGGATGGATGCGTCGCCCTTTACGTAGAGCGCGAGAGGGTGCGACGGCTGCTCGAGAAGCTGCGGCGGATAACAAGGGTCCGCAGGCGTCACGATCTCGACCCCGTAGCGTTTTGCGAGCGCAAACTCGCGCTTCCAGTCGAGGCCCTCGCCCGAACGCGAGACCTTTTGCGGATACGCCTCCCACGCGTCAACGACGGAACCGGCAGATTCGACAAGTCCCGCGAGCGTGACGGAACCTATCTTGTCCGTCAGGTTGAAGGCGACATACGCCTCGCGCTCATCCATTTTGCCCCCTTGATTCGTCATCCCGCGATATGATATACTATGCGCGTTTTGGCCCCATCGTCTATCGGCTAGGACACGAGCTTTTCATGCTTGGTAGAGGAGTTCGACTCTCCTTGGGGCTGCCAGATTTAAGTTCAAAGTTAAAAGTGCAAAGTGAAAAGTTAAGGCAAACATTTCCCGACGCTTTCAGCTTTTCGCTTTTCATTTTCCGCTCTTCAATTTCTGGCTGACCGCGAGCATCCGCTCGCCGAGATCCTCAAAGCCGACGTCCGCGGCGTACACGTCCTTGTAGTACTGGTACGCACGCTCGAGGTCGCCCGCGTCCTCGGCGCAGAGGCCAAGCTGGTAGACGATCTTCTTCTTCAGGTCGTCCATCGTCGGAATCGCGTCGCGCGCCGTCTCGAGCTGCATGACGGCCATGTCCGTCTGCCCCTTGTGGAGAAAGCACATCGCGAGATAGTAGAGCGCCCACAGACGGTCCTTGGGGCTCTTCTGCGCGAGCTGGAGATGCTCGAGCGCCTCGTCGTAGTATTCGTAGGTGTAGTACTGGAGCCCGAGCTCGTAGCGGAGGTGGAGGTCGTTCGGATACCTCTCGACGCGCTGCGCGAGGTCGTCGAACACGAACTGGTTCTTCTGGTTCTCCATCTCGATCGCGTTCGCCTCGTCGCCTGCGGCGCGGTAGGCCTCGATCTGCTGGTCGTAGTAGCCGACATACGTCTGCGAAAGCATGCGGTCGAGCTCGGGGTCCATGGAGCCGGACATCTCGATCGCGTCGGTCAGGCACTGGATCGCCTCCTCGAAGCGCTTGTTCTGGACGTAGAGACGCGCGAGGGCGCGGCGGAAGTTCATGTTCTTCGGCTCGCGCTCGATCTGGGCGATCTTCTCGCGGATGAGCGCCTCGGCGTCGTCGCCCGTGATGACCGCCTTGTTCGCCTGATCGAGCTTCTTCGCCTGCTCCTTGTTCGCGATGAGCGCCTGGAAGCCGCCCTTCTTGCCGGCGGTCTGCTCCCAGCCCGCGTTCATCGTGGCCTGCGCCTCGGTGTTCTTGAGAAGCTGAAGCACGTGCTGGTCGCCCGGCTTGAGCTCGGAAAGCTTCTGGTAGGCGTCGCGCGCCTTGTCGTAGCGCTTGGCCATCGTATAGTACGTCGCAACGCGCTCGAGAAGCGCAGGGTCGCGGTTCGAGCACTCGTAGGCGGCCTCGACGGTGATCGCCGCGTGGTCGGCCTTCCCCGCCGCCTCGGCCGCCTTGACCGCCGCCTCGATGTTGTCGGGATCGAGCGGATTCTGCGAGAGGAGCTTCTCGGCCTCTGCCATCGCCTCCGCGCCCTGGCCCTTCTTGACGAGCCCCATTATCTTCATCTGGGCCATCTTGTAGCCAAGCTTCGCGCCAAAGCCGGTCTTGCCGTTCTTGCGGAAGTTCGCTATCTGCGCAGCGCGGAGAAGACGCCTCGTCTCCAGCACGTCGGGAGCGGCCGAGACGGCCTCCATCAGCATGTCCACCGCAAGCTCGTAGCGGCCAGTCTCAAGGGCCTGGCGGCCGCGGTTCGTGAAATTCTGCGCCTTCTGTGCAAGATCGACCGCCATCACGAAACCTCCAGCCTGCCGTCGGAGGGGTTGTCAAAGACGCCGCCCGCCTTGTACGTCTCAAGCATGAAATGAGTCGCCGTGGAGAGGACGCCCTCAATCGTCGAAAGGTCGGCCGCGACGAACTGTGCCACGTCCTGGAGACTGTCGCCCTTGACGAACACGAGAAGATCGTAGCCGCCCGACATCAGAAAACACGCCTCAACCTGCTCGAACTTGGCGACGCGCTCGGCGATCTTCCCGAAGCCGCAGTCCCTCTGCGGCGTTATCCTGAGCTCTATTACGGCACGGACTCCGTCTTTCTTCATTTTACCGCCTCCTTTGCTTTCGTGTCGTCCCAACGGCACGACGTCACGTCGTCTACAATCTGCCTTGCGAGATCCTCGACCGCGCGCCCCGACGCATCGCGCCGCGCAGTGGCGATGTCGGTGTCGGAAAAGTAAGTCGTCTCCGCGACATAGCGGCGGTTGTTGACGACAACCTTGCCGCTGCGCCTGTCGACGACCGACACGTCGGCGGAGACGACGAGCCGCTGCTCGTAGGCGCGCATGGTCACCGTGCGCTTGAAGTGGATGAGCGCCGCAGAAGCGAACTTCACGACGCCCTGCACCTCGATCGCGGCCTCGTCGGCGGGGGCGATCTTGAACGTGCCCTCGCGCTGGAACTCACGCAGCACCTGGCGCGCGGCCACGGCGCCGATTTCGACCACGTCGGACTCGTTGCGGAAAGTCGGGACGCAGACCGTGCGCATGTCGGAGGGGACGGGCGACGTCCACCTGTAGCTGGCGCAGCCCGCCAACGCAAACGCAGCGAGGGCCATCGGGAGAATTTTCTTCATTTGCCTTCCTCCTGAAGCTCGAACAGACGGCGGCGGACCTCCGGCGCCCTGTCAGAAGTCGGATACTCGTCAAGAAAGCGCTGGTACGCGCTCACCGCGCTGCGCTTCGTGCGCGTGCGGGAGTCATAGAACTTCGCCGCCTTGTAGGCCTCCTCCTCGAGAAGCGCGCGCGCCTCGGCGCGGAGCTGCGCCACCTCCCCGGCCTCTTCCGTGGACAGCATCCCAGACTCGATCGCGTACGTGAAGAACCCGATCGTCTCGCGCACGCGCTCGCGGTTGTATTCACAGCGGCGCAGCACGACCATGCGCGCCTTCGCCTCCCGATACAGGGCGACCGCGGCCTCGGGGGACTTCGGATACGCGCTGCGGAGGTTCTCGTAGACGGTCGCGGCGGTCTCCTGCTTGTCCTCGTCCTCCCTGAGCGACGCAATCGTGAGCATCGCCTGCGGGGCGAACTTCGCGCCAGGGGCCCTTAGCACCACCGCCTCATACGCGCGACGCACGTCGACCGTGTTGTCGAACCTGAAGAAGAGAATGGTCTTACCCTCGTCGCGCATGAGCTCGGCCGTCTTGTACATCAGCTCCACTATCTCGTCGTAGCTGCACTGCGCAGAGTAGAAGTCGAGCAGATAGCGGTATTCCGCGAAAGCGGCCTCGGAATCAAGGAGCTTCCCAAGGCAGATGTCCGCGACGGCCTTCTGGGCCTTTGGCGCCTCGGGCGAAGCGGGCCACTCGCGCACGAGCGCGTCGTACGCCTTCCTCGCGCTCTTCCACGACCCCTCGGCCTCGAGTGAAGATGCATATGCCAACTGCTCGGCGGCGGTGTCCTTCTTCGGCCCGTTGAGCCAGCCGAACCACCGCGGCTCCTTGCGCGACGGCTTCAGCAGCTCGTCTTCGCTGTCGAATCCCGGATACGCGTCGGTCGCATAACGCACACCCGGCCCGGGGCTCACGCCCGGGGGGACTGCAACGACGGCAAGCGGACACCAGAGCGCCGCCACGGCAAGAACTATGGCTCTACCAGGATTCATGACAGATATTATACCAAAAACCCACGCCCTAAATCACGGCACAAATCAGCAATTTTTCCCCGCCTTTCAGTACACGAAGAGGATTTCGCGGTATTTCGGGAGCGGCCAGCGCGAATCGTCGACGAGGCATTCGAGACGGTCTACGGTGCGGCGAAGGTCGTTCATCGCGACGATCTGCGCCTCGTGGCGCCTGTGCGCAAGCGCCTTCTCGAGCCGGTCGCACTTGACGTGCAGGTCGTCAAGCCCCGCGCCAAGCTTGGACGAAAGCGCCGTCAAGCCGCGGATGCCGAACTTGAGCCCGTCGGACTTCGCCTGCCCGAGCGCCGTCGCAAGCCGTGAGAACTCGTCCGCGACTACGGGTCGGACCATCGAACGCGCGATCTCGAGCGCGATGGACGCCTCGATGCGGATGCGGCGGTGGTAGTCCGCCATGCCGATCTCCCAGCGCGAGAGCATTTCGGTCCGCGAGAGGACGCCATACTTCTCGAAGAGCGCGATGTTGCGCTGGTCCTTAAGCGGCGCGAGCGCGGCCATCGTGTCCCTGAGGTTCGGGAGCCCTCTCTTCGCGGCTTCCTTAGGCCATGCGGCGGAATAGCCGTCGCCAGAGAAGATGACGCGCTTGTGCGCCTTTACCTCGTACTGGAGAAGCTTCTGCAGATTCGCGTTGAAGTCGCCCTTCATCCCGTCGAGCCGGTCGCAGATCGCGTCGATGGACTCGGCCACGATCGTGTTGAGGACCATCTGGCTCTGGGCGCAGTTCTGCGACGAGCCGGGCGCGCGGAACTCGAACTTGTTGCCCGTGAACGCGAACGGCGACGTGCGGTTGCGGTCAGTCGTGTCCTTCGGGAGCGCGGGGAGCGTGTCGACGCCCACGCGAAGCGCAGTCTTCGCCGCGCCCTTAGTCCCCTTCGCGCCGGTCTCGATGGCGTTCAGGACGGCGTTCAGCTCGTCGCCGAGAAACACCGAGATGATCGCGGGCGGCGCCTCGTTCGCGCCAAGGCGGTGGTCGTTTCCGGCGCCGGCCGTCGTCATGCGGAGGATGTCCGCGTGCATCTCTATGGCGCGGATGATCGCGAGAAGGACCGTGAGGAAGATGGCGTTTTCGCGCGGGTTGTCGCCGGGCGTGAGGAGGTTCCTGCCGCCGTAGGCGATCGACCAGTTGCAGTGCTTGCCCGATCCGTTCACGCCCTCGAACGGCTTTTCGTGCAGGAGGCACACAAGGCCGTTGCGCTCCGCCGTCTGGCGCAGCACCTCCATTACGAGCATGTTGTGGTCGACGGCGAGGTTGAGGTCCTCGAACATCGGCGCAAGCTCGAACTGCGCCGGCGCGACCTCGTTGTGGCGCGTCTTCGCCGGGATGCCGAGCTGCCAGAGGCGCTGCTCGACCTCGGTCATGAACTTGAGGATGCGCGGCTTGATCGCGCCGAAGTAGTGGTCTTCGAGCTGCTGGTGCTTCGCGGGCGCCGCACCGAACACCGTGCGCCCGGTCTGCAGGAGGTCCGGGCGCTTCATGTAGAAACGACGGTCGATGAGGAAATACTCCTGCTCGGCTCCAAGAGTTATCTCTACATGCGCCTTCGGCTGGCCGAACTTGCGCATCAGCCGCTCGATCGCCTTCGAGACGGCCTGGATCGAGCGGAGAAGCGGCGTCTTCATGTCGAGCGTGTCGCCGGTGAACGAGCAGAACGCCGTCGGTATGCACAAGGTCGCGCCGTTCTCGTGGCGCTTCACGAACGCGGGGGAAGTCGGATCCCATGCCGTGTAGCCGCGCGCCTCGAAGGTGGAACGGAGCCCGCCCGACGGGAACGAGCTCGCGTCGGCCTCGCCGCCAATGAGGTTCTTCCCCGAGAACCTCTGCACCGCCTGCGCGGGGCCCGTCGGCTCGAGAAACGCGTCGTGCTTCTCAGCCGTGCCGCCCGTAAGCGGCTGGAACCAGTGGGTGAAGTGCGTCGCGCCCTTTTGGACCGCCCAGTCCTTCATGCCCGCAGCGACCGCGTCGGCGATCGACGGATCGAGGGGCTTCCCCTCCCGCATCGTCGCAAGCAGCTTCGCCGCGACCCGCTTCGGCAGAAACTCGCGGATCGCCTTCTCGGAGAAGACGTCTTCCCCGTAGTCCTTCATGATCGTGTCACCCATATGGTTCACTCCTCGACAATGTCAGCGGAAAGGTCGTAGACGGCAGACTCCGGCAGGACGAACACGGCGTCGGACGCGCCGACCGTTGCGAAGCACCCGCCGTCGGTCGCATCGCCGACGAGGATGTTGCGCCTTATCGCGTCCTCGCGCTCGAGGTCTATCGCCACGGTAAGCCGCGGCTTGTCGAGCCCGTAGCCGCCGAGGTCGTCGGCCGACACCTTTAGCTTCACGATTCTTCCGGCCTCGAGGGGATTAACGACCCCGAGGACGCGTGCGACGCCGCTTTCCGAGGCCTTGCCCGGGACCGACGACACCTCGACGCTCCAAGCGCCCCTGTCGCGGTCGTAGGCGACCGACTTCGTCCCGTTCGTGCCGGTGCCGGTGACAGAAAGCCGCCTCACGGAAGCGGGGTCTATCTTCAGGATCTCGAGACTGCGGAAGTTCTCGAGCCGGAAGTTGTCCCCAAGCGCTTCGCGCGACACGCGGACTTTGCGCTCGTCGCCGGAAATCGAGATCTCGACGCCGTCATCGTCTGCGTCGCCACCGCGGAGCGCAAGCAGCGTCGAAACGAGGGACTCCACGGCAGGAAGCGAGGCAGCCGCAGAGACGGGGGAGTCCATGCGCCACGAGCCGTCTTCGTTCTTCGCGAGCATGCATGCGACGCCGCCGTCCGCAATCGAGATGCTGGAGACCTGCGACGGCTCGTATGGGAAAAGGCGCGCGTCGCCAAAGGCGGTGTCACCCGAGGACGCCATGTCCTTGAGCGCCTTGTCCACCGTCACTATCGCAGCGCCGTTGTGGACGAGCGCATACACGAGCCCTTCGCCCGCGTCCGAACCAAAGGATATTCGCCTGTCGGATCCGTCCGCACCCTTGAGAAGCAGCGTAATCGCCCCCTCGGGACCGAGGCCGTAGCCGGCGAGAAGCGCGGACGACGCTTCGCCGACTTCGTTAGACGCGCCGACGGGCCACACGAAGTCGACGGCCGTCGCGCTCATGACGTCCGTCAGGAACTTCTTGATCTTTGGAGCCGCGGCCGGCGTCGGCGCCGCGTCGGGCGAAGAGTCGATCTTGGCCCAGCCATCGCCGTCCCTCCTGAAGCGCATGAAATCGCCGGCGCCGCGCTTCAAGTCGAAAGACGACACCGACTCCTCGCCAGAGGAGAACAGCGCGCGGCTGCGGAAGCCGGAAGCGGGCACGTCGACCGCGGCAACCGTGTTCGACGGGACGATGAACACGAAATGGGCACCGTCTATCGCGGCATACACGCCGGACTTCGTCGGCGTAGGCGAGCCGAAGGATATCGTTGTCTCAGTCGCCCCCGCCCTCACGCGCACCGAAAGCCACGAATTCTCGAGCCCGAAGTCGGCGCGCGTGCGCCCGATTTTCAGGATGTCCTGGTCGCCGAGGGAATCCTCAAACGGCTTGTAGGCAAGCGCGTCCAGGAGCTTCTTGACGACGGTCTCGTCGACGCTTCCCGCAAACGGCTCGACGAGACGCCAGGTGCCGGTGTGCGTAAGGACCGACTCCACGGCGCCGTTCCGGGATATCGAGATCAGCGACACGGCGTCGTCGGGAACCGCGAGGAGACTCGTGCGCTGCACGATGGCCGTCTCCCTGGAGTCGTTGAGCGACAGGAGGACATGCGCCCCGGCGAGCGCCGCTATGCCGACGAGGAGCCAGACGATTGTCCGCATGTTCTTCATCCGCGCCGCCTCCTTCTGGCTGCGACCGCCATCAGCAGCAGAAGAACCACGAAGGGAACGGCGCCTGCGACGACCGCGGCGAATCTACCGCGCGTCGCACGGTCCAAGCCAGTGGAAAGCACGTTCGTCTCGGCGCCGCTCGCGACCGACGCGTCAGTCCCCGAGAGATACGCGACGCAGTTGAGGAAGAAGTCGCGGTTGGCGTTCGCTCGGGCGCCAAGCTGTCCGTTCATCACGAAGCCCGCGTCGCCTATCGCCACCAGTCGCATCGGCCGTATCGAGAGGTCCGCGCCAGCTCCGACTCCGCGCTCGACCGCCGCCGCGACGACCGCAGTCCCCGCCTTCGCGAGCGGCGTGAACTCGATGCGGTCGGCGCCAGACCCTGTCTCGGCGGCGGCAGACGGCATGAAGCCGATAGGACGCTCGAGAACTATGCGCGAGCCCTGAAGCGGCTTCGATATCGCATGCTCGGAAAACTCGCCGACTATGAGATCGGTTCCGGAGATAGACTTCGCTCCCGCCGTCGTCGCCGGCGAAGGCCTGAGGCCCCAGCCGGGAAGAAGCGAGGCGACACCGCCAGAATCTGCCGTCGCGAGAAGGACGAGAAGCCGCCCACCGGCGCGGAGATACGAATCGACGCGGCCCGACTCGGCGCGGGAGAAATCCTCTTTCGCCCCCGCGACGACTATAAGCGCGCAGTCGGAGGGTATCTGCGCGTCGCCCGCGAGGTCGATGGCGACGTTCCTGTATCCCTCGCGAGCAAGTTCGCGGGCGATGTCGCTCATCCCGAAGGCGCCGTAGTCGTCTCTCGCCGCCTCTCCATGGCCGACCGTCCAATAGACGTTGCGCCTTTGCGGCGGCATCGTTAGACTCTGTATGGTCGATGCGCATATTCTCTCGCCGTATCCCTCGTCAAGCGGCAGCACGACGTTGCGGCGCCCCTTCTCGAAGACGAGGCTTCCCTCGGTCGCGCCAAGCCGGACGAGACGCTCGGCAGGACCAAGATCCCAAAGTGGATCGACGAAGCGAAGGTCTATCTTGATGCCGCCGAGCGATGCGGATTCACGTTGCAGCTTGCGGAGGAAATGCCCCACCGGCCGGAAGCGGGGGTCCTTGCGCGGAAGAAAGCACGTGACGGTCATTTCGCCGTGCGCGTCGGCAAGAACGCCGCGCGTCCTCGCGGAAAACTCAGTCTCGACGTTCCCGACCGGAAGGTCTATCTTCGTGTCGAGGCGGTGGACAAGTTCGACGGCAAGCAGGGAAAAGCATCCCGCGAGGGCGATGGCAAACGCGGACGAAAGGCGCAGGGTGCGCCCGCCGCAGCCGACGAAGCGGCTCGTCGCGATGTTCTTGGAGGCGGCAAAGAGGAAGAACGACGAAAGAAAGAGGTACGAAAGGACCGTTCCCGACGAGAAGAGCCCCGAAGACATGTCGACGACATGAGCGTCAAGAAGCATCTCGCCGAACGCGGGCCTGCCAAGCGGAGCCCAGGCGAGGAGCGCGGCCCATCCGCCGCGCGGGATTCCGACAAGAAGTATGAGCGACGCGAACGCGGCGGCGGCGGCATGGCGAAAGACCGAACTCATCGCCACGGACACCGCGCACCAGAGCATCCCCTGGAGCATGAGCGCGAAGAACGCCGGGCAGAAGCCGAGAACCCCCACGCCCGCAAGCGCGGACGGCGCATAGACGCGGAGCGCGACGACCGTTGTCGCAAACGAGAGGAACGTAGCGAACACGAGCATCGTAAATACGCCGAGAAACTTGCCGAGGGTGAATTCGCGCTCCTTGACGGGCACCGTCAGGAGAAGCTCTATGCGCCCCGACTGAAGCTCGTCGCTCCACACGTCCATTGCGAGAAACGCCGCAAGCGCCGGAAGAAACGGCGCAACGGCAGACGCCCAGACGGAAGCGACGGAAATGCTTACGCCCTCGGCCGCGTCGAGACGGAACGCGAAGAGCGCCGCCGACGCCGCGAGGAAACCGCTTATCGCAAAGCCGGTAGAAAAAAGACTTCTCGCACGCCCGATCGTGCGGTTCCACGTGACGCGCACTGGGCTCATGCGGCGCCCCCCTTCAGCACGGCGGCAAGCCGCCCGCGAAGAGCGGTCCTGTCAACGCCGACCGCAGACACAGAAGACGCTATCACGCCGTCCTTGAGGACGAAGAACATCGTCGCCCACTTCGCGAAGTCGTCAAGCTCGTGCCCCGTCACGATGACCGAAGAGAACGCGGCGGCGGCCGAAAGCACCGATCCCGCTGCTTCGCGCATGTCGCTGTCGAGCCCTGCGAGAAAGTCGTCGAGAAGGAGGACGCGAGGCCTCAACAGAAGAGCGTCGGCAAGCGCGACACGCTTCTTTAGCCCTGACGAGAGACTGCCGATCGGGGCGCGAAGGAGATCGGAGATGCGGCACATTTCGCAGGCCTCGTCCACGCGGCGGCGGATGCGCTTCACTGGCTCGCCCTTCAAGGCGGCGCGGTAGTTGAGGTATTCCTTCACCGTCATGTCCTCGTAGAGGGCGACGCGCTCGGGCAGATAGCCGAGCTGACGGCGGTAGCGAAGCGGCTTCGCGAGCGCGTTCTGGCCGTCGACCATCACGACGCCGGAGTCTGGCGCGGCAAGGGTCGCAAGCACCTTGAGAAGCGTCGTCTTGCCGGCTCCATTCGCGCCGATGACGCACACGACCTCGCCGGGCGAGACAACAAACGACACATCCCGCAAGACTGGCTTCTTGCGGTAGGTAAACGCGATGTTTCGCACTTCGAACATTGTCCGCAATATTATACCAAAAATTGCGGGGTCGCAGACCGACTGTCGGAAAAGGTGCGCCGCACTTACCATCGCCGCGCCGCCCGATGGCTCGCGGGGCTCTCGTTCGGCTCCAGGCTCGCGACGGCTCTCGCACATCAGCCAAATAACCGTATTCAGCCTGCCGTGCCTCGGCATATATCACTGGCTGCGTACGCAAGTCACTCTTACGCCTGCGACCTTCCGCCTACCTCACCCGCGACCATCGGCTCGTCGCGGCTCTACCCGCCTCACGAATCGCCGCGATTTTTCATATCTCGGCGGGGGTCGCGGCGATGCGGTCGGCAAGGGCGAGCTCCTCGGGCTTGCCGTAGCCCCAAGCGACACCGACCGACTCGATGCCGTTGTCCTTCGCCGCCACGAAGTCGCTCTTCGTGTCGCCGACAATTGCGCATTCATCTGGCGCTACAGCGTATTTCCGCATGAGAAACGCAAGAAGCGCCGACTTCGTCATCTTGCCTATTGCGGGATCGTCCTTGAACATGTCGCCCGCGTAGATGCCGTCAAAGATGCGTTCCCACCCAAATTTCTCCGCGATTAGCCGCGCTCCGACATAGCGCTTGTTCGTCGCAACGACGACTGTCGCGCCTGACGCCTTAAGTTCGCGTACGCGGTCGACGATTCCCGGATACTCGACGGTATTCGGAAAGCCGTCGTTGTCGTAGTGGTCGCCGAAGCCCTTTCGAATCGCCGCGCCGAGCGAGTCGGTGTAGATTTCTGGGAAAAGCGTCCTCGCCATATCTTCGATCGGAGGCCCTGCGACAAAACCGGCGTCAAAGCCGGGGCACTCGAGCCCGAGGTCGGCAAGCGTCGCCTTCCACGCCTCGCGGATGTCACGGTCGGTGTCGGCGAGAGTGCCGTCGAGGTCAAAGAACCAAAGCTTCTTCATTTAAGCAGACCCTCCTCCGCCGCGCGGACTATCTCGACGACCTGCTCCGGACTCGTCGCCTCGTCGAGTATCTGGAGAAACTCGGTGGCATGCGCCATGACTGCGAGGCGCGCGAGAATGTGAAGATGCATTTCGTGGTCGGTCGAACAGACAAGAAAAAAATGCCGCGTGCCTTGCCCGTCGGGCGCGCCGAAAAAGACTGGCCGCTCGCTGCGCCCGTAGGCGATGAACGTCTCCTGGAACATATACGGGTCGTGGAAACGAGGATGGAGAAACGCCGCGCCCTCACCTACGGCCGTCGACGCCGTTTCCTCGCGCGCGACGAGTTCCTTGAAAAGTCCGTCAGGGTCGTAGACAAAGCCAGTCGCGTCCGCGATGCTCGTCATGTCGCGCAATATCCCCGCCTTCGCCTTGCCAGGGACGTTGAGCACGATTCCCGCCTGCGCGAACAGCCGCCACACGCGCCAATCTGAACTGTTTGCGCGGCGGTGTTCCTCGAGGATGACGCTATGTTGGCGAAGCTGCTCCTTACGACCAGACGCGAGCAAGTTGCGCTGCGCCCATTCGTCGAGGGCGCGATGCTCGAACCAAAGGTCGCCGCCGTGCTCGTCAAACTCTATCTCACCGCGCTGCGCCACGTGCCGAAGCTCGTTCGCGTCCATGTGAACGTGCTCCGCGGCGTTTTTGAGGTTAAGCATCTCGCGGCTCATCGCACTGCCCTCCTGCGGCAGACCTGTGCGAGACGCGCTACGACAAGGGCGTCGGCGGAGTTCGACGACACGGCGCGTTCTCGCAATTCAAGAAAGCGATATCGTGCGGCGCGAAGCTCGTTAAGCGACCAGTTTCGGAGAAAGCCCTGGTTCTTCCTTGCGGCATACGGGTTCATGCCCTCAGTCGCCTCGCCAAAGCGCCCTTTCGCCTCGGCGTCCTTAAGTTCCGCAAGCTGGCGAAAGAACTTCTCCACTACCGTCGTGACGAGCACCGCAAAGCCGTTCTCGCGCTCGAAACGGCTAACGGAATCGAGAACCTTCGCAAAATTCCTCTCGCCAAGCGCATCGGTTATCGCCCATATCTCGGGCTCGACGCCAACGCCCTGCGAAGTGACCTCCGCGATGTCGGCAGCAGTTATAGTGCTGCGCTCGTTGCCAAGGTAGTCGCGCATCTTCGCAAGCTCGCCCGCGAGCGAGCGAGAATCGGGGCCGACACGGGCGACAAATATCTCCGCCGCGCCACGCTCAAACGAAAGTCCCATCTCCTTCGCAAGATCGATGACGCGGACGGCAGCTGCCTTCGCCTGCTCCCACGGCTTGCCGGCGGAAAAGACGACCATCTCGACCGATGCCTTAAGGGTCTTGGCAAAAATAGAAGTCTGGAGCAGGCGCGGACCCGACAGGATGAAATGCTGGTTTTCGGGAAGATCCACGGCGGCGAGCTTCTCGGCAAACTTCTCAAGCGCAAGCTTGACCGCTTCGGACGAGCCGCCCTTCCCGCCTTGCGGAAGGAAACCGACGTTGCGCCACCATGTCGTCTTCTTGGGGTCGAGGAAAGGCGGCGTAAGGAGCGACGCCTCGGCCTCTCGCAAGTCTCTTAGCTGAAGCTCCTCGTTCGTCGAATTGGCAGAGTCTACCGTCTCGAGTCCTACGCCGTCGCCGACGATGCGCTTCGCGGCCTCCGACACGAGATAGTCGTCTTCGCCAATTATGACATGAACTTGCGACACTTCTTATATTCACTCCCCGATGTCACTCATACCAGAACTGAACAAATGCCTTGCAGTCACGATCCGCGACAGCGCGCACCCAGTAGGCGCGGATGTCCCCCAGATCATGGCGGCAAAATCCCAGCACTTTAAAGGAACGAAAAGGAATCCATGTTCCATCGCCCGTGATGTCGAGTTCAAGAGTGATCTCGACTTCTCTGTCGGCTGCCATGAAAACTGATTTCTTGTCGAATCCAGTCATGATATACGGATCTGACGGAACGCCCGCCTTGACGTTCGTCTCAAGCCATGGACCGCCGAAGCCGACCGGCTTGCCGATCTTCCAAAGGTCGTCCGCGACGCCCACCCAGAGCGCGGCCTTGCCGTCGTCGGACTTGACGAAGTGCTCGCCCGCTTCCGCAGCGGCAGGATCGACACCGGAGATGACGAAAAGCCCGCGCCACGTGCAGTAGTCGTAGACCTGGCTCCTGTGCGTTGCAATCGCGCGGGCCTTGGCGAAGCCGCCGGCATTCTCGGCAGGAAGTTCGTAGAACGTGCCGCCGATATTGAGGAGATCGCGCTCCGTGCAGCACTCGCGGCAGAGGCGGCCCATGCGCGCATGCGCGTCCGTCGCGTACGGGAAGCGCCAACGGCGGCCTTCGTCGTCTGTAATAACGGCAGACGCCTTGTCGTAGCTGTCGCCAAGATCCTGCTCGGCGTCAATCGCAAACTCCTTCTTGACCTGCGCGAGCTTCTTCGCGTTGTCGGACTTCTTGAGTTCCAGTTTGCCGCCCTTGCCAGGGAGCATGACATAGAGCTGATCGTCCTGCACCATCTCAAGCTGTAGTTTCTCGTCGCCCTTGCCGCTTCTGACAATGCCTTTCGAAGCGGCGGGGGGCTGCGAATTGGCTGGATCCAGCGCGTCGGCGTTCACGAAGCCCGCAAACATCCCGCCGGGCGCGACGCCGCGACGTGGAACGGCCGTGCGCTTGTCATCGTTCCAATACTGAAATTCAGCCGTCACGTTCTTGAGGTCGGTTTTCGCACGAAGACGAACCCAAGCAATCCTGCTCTCGGAACCCAGCCTCATTGGCTTGCAGTTCTCGCCGTTTACCGACACCCAGCTCGGAATCGGCGCCTTTTCAACAGATTCCCATTCTCCGGTGCCGCGACGATCGACCTCAAATCCGATTGATCCATCGCCGTCAATCTTGACAAACAACATCTTGTGGTCATAGCCATCGCAAAGATAGGGGTCGGAGACTGTGCCCGCCTTTATGTCCTCGCCCTGCCACACCGCACCGCGACCAATGACCGGGCCGAACGAATCAAGATCCTTTGGCCCAAGGAACCAAAGCGAGCTGTTGGACTGACCCGGCGCGCCGATGCCGCCCTTCGCCTTGCGCTTGTTGAGGAACTCGTTCTTCGCCGTGTCGTCGCAGCCAAGCACGACTTTGTCGTCCCAGCGGCAGAAGTCGCCGACAATCTTGAGGTAGTTGGAGCGAGGACGGATTCCAACCGAGTTCTTCGCGCTCATCGTCGCGGGGAAGTGCCAGAACGTGCCGTGCATCGTCATGAGGAAGTCATCGCCTTCGCCGATTTCGCGGATACGCGGCCACTCGGTGTTCCAGCCGTGAGCGCCATCGTAGCTGTGCGAGCCCTTGGGTAGACGGTACTTGTACCACTCTCCTCCGTCGAGAATCATGAGGATCACGCTCTTGTAGTCCCAGCCGACTGCCCACAAGGGGTCCTTCTTGGGATTCGACGCGCCGTAGATGCCGCCCTTCGAGGTAATGTCGGTAAACTGGTTCCTGAGGACGATCTTCCAGTTCTCCTTGCCGGGCTTGCCGTTCCACTCCGCGAGGACGCCGCTCGTCGTAGTCGGGTCTTTCATTGCCGCGGGCGAAAACTCGCCGTTGTTGGCATATACGAGACGCCCCTGGCCAGAATAGCCGCCCTTCCCGTGGTAGCCGGGGAGAAGATCGCCGGCGAGACTGCCATAGCCCTGGATGTTGCCATCGCGGAATATCTCGGTGACTTTAAGCGTATCGACGTCGATTTCGTATAGCCCTTCCTCCATCGTCATCGTATAGATCTTGTGCGCGGGGTCCGTAAGGTGGCGCGCGGACGCGGTGAGGCGACCATAAAGGTTAGTCGAGCCATCGTCGTTGATTGGCTTCATCACGCGGACATTGCCCTTCTCGTCGATTGCATACGGCCCGATGAAAAGCTGGTTCGACTCCTTGTGGATTAGTCGGTTCGCCGGCGTGCCGCCAATCGACTCGGCGCGGATGACGCGCGTCATGTCGGGCTTTATCTCGTAAAGCTTGTCGGTAGAACCATTTGGCATGTGCGGCGCGTACGATATCGCCCACAGACTCCCCGCCCACGGCACGACCGCGCCGGTACCGCATTCACCCTCGCAGTTGAAAGTGTGCAACTCTGGATTGACTCCAGAGACAAATGTCGCAGCAAGGAGAATTGACAAGTTCATAAAAATGTATTATATCAATTTTTGATGGACTTGAGGACGGCATAGCCGCGACGGCGAATGATTTCCACATCGGGGAAATAGCGACGCTGGACGGGTTCAAGACCGTCGGCATTCTTGCAGACCGTGTAGCAGACGCCGCGCGACTTAAGCGCGCGCTGTGCAGTCTCGAGGAAAATGTCGGCAATCCTGTAGTCGCTGTAGTATGGCGGATTGCCGACAAAGACATCGAAAGTGCCATCCATCTGCGCGGGAGTGCCATTGTCGGAAAGTATCACCTCGGCAGGTATCCCGAGCTTCTCCGCATTAAGCTTCGCGGCCTCGACCGCCCGAGTGTGTGAATCGACCATGACGAGGCGGACGGGCGCCTTCCGGCTCGCCGCGACAAGAAAGCCGACAAGGCCGCAGCCACAGCCCATGTCGAGAATGTTGAACGGTTGAAAAGTTGAAAGGTTGAAAGGTTGAAGAGTTGTTGAAGAGTTGAATTGTTTGGCGGCGGAGAGTTCGCGGGAGACTACTTCTGCGAGCGCGAGTCCACCGTCGTCTACGCGGCGATGGCAGAAGCAACCGGGGAAACTCGTAAGCATGAGCTTCTGCCCGCCGGGAACGCTCGCAGGCCATGTTGCGGAAAAGTCGCGCACGCGATTTGGATCGTCCTTGATCTTTGAGAGTAGGTCGTTCCTGTCGCGCTCGCGGCCGACGAATTCAAGTTCGAAGCGCTTTGGGTGCAGTAGGTGTATCTCCTGAAGAAGATCAAGCGAAAGTTCGCCCGACATCAGCTTCGGGCCTGTCTTGAACTTTATGAGATCCCAGTCGTCCTTAGGCAAGTGCGGCGAGCAAACCGCCTTCACGCCGCACGACGAGTTTTCGATTGCGTGGCAGTGGTAGATGTCGAGCGTGTGGCAGGTGATGTCGCCGCCAAGCCACGAAGCGGGGCGCCTTTCGCCATGCCTGTCCGCTTCGAAGAGATCCTGGACCTTGTATCCGACAAGCAGTGTTTTCATAGTCGTCTTCTGCGGAGCGCAATCTCCGCATGCGTCACGCGCAAAGCGTCCCGGCCGCTTTGCGGAGGCGTGCAAGGGTCTTGTCGCGGCCGAGAAGCTGAAGCATCTCGAAAAGCCCGATGCCCTCGCCACGGCCGGAGACCGCGACGCGAACGGGGTGCACCCACGGACCCATGCCGTTGCCCTGCGAGAGCTCCTTGACGACGGCCTCAAGCGTTGGCGCTGTCCAGTCCTCGACCTTCGAGAAGCGCTCCACGAGATCGAGCAGAAGTTCCTTCACGCCCGGCTTCTTCAAGCGCTTTTCAACCGCCTTTTCGTCAAACGGAAAATCGTCGGAGACAAAGCACCTAATTGCATCCGGAATGTCCTTCAGGAACTTCGTTCTCACCTGCACCTGCGAGGCGAGATAATCCCACCACGCGATTTGGTCGGTGGCGGAGCGAAGATCCGGGCGAAGGGATACGGCGTATTCGTCGAGGTTCCGCGAGGAGGAGCCTTCGTCGGTGGCGGAGCGAAGGTCCGAGCGAGCGGATACGGCGTATTCGCCGAGGTTCCGCGAGGAGGAGCCTTCGGCCGACACCGACCCAACCAACATATTACGAAACTCTTCTGCCGGTATCTTCTTTATGTACTCGCCATTCATCCACGCGAGCTTCTTCGGATCGAACATCGCCGCAGTGACATGCACCTTCTCGAGCTCGAAAAGCTTCACCATCTCCTCGCGCGTCAACACCTCGCGGTCGTCGCCAGGGTTCCATCCGAGAAGAAGAAGGTAGTTGAAAAGCGCCTCGGGGAGATACCCCTGCTCGCGATACTCGCCGACGAACGCAGCGCCGTCACGCTTTGAATACGGCTTGCCCTGCTGGTTGACGATCATCGAGAGGTGGCCGTACTTCGGGACCTCCGCGCCGAGCGCGCGGAAAATGCAGATGTGTTTGAAAGTGTTCTCGACATGGTCGTCGCCGCGGATGATGTGCGTGACGCGCTGATCGATGTCGTCGACGACGTTCGCGATGTGGAAGATCGGCGAGCCGTCCGAGCGGACGATCGCGAAGTCCTGTATGTCCTCGGCCTTCTTCGCCATGTGACCCTTCACGATGTCGTCGAACTCGATCGTTCCCTCCTTGGGCATCTTGAACATCGTGACGACGCCTGTCTTGCCGTCGCGCGAAGTCTTTTCTACCTTGTAGGCGTGGCCGCTCGCGAGAAGCTGGTCGACGACCTCGAGGTGGCGCTTCACGTTCTTCGTCTGGTAGAACACTTCCTCGTCCCAGTCGAGCCCGAGCCACTTCATGCAGTCGAAGAGGACGGCTATCGCCTCAGGCGTGGAGCGCTCGAGATCGGTGTCCTCGACGCGAAGGAGGAACTTGCCGCCGGTGTGGCGTGCGAAAAGCCAGTTGTAGATTGCGGCACGGATGTTACCGATATGCACCTTGCCGGTCGGCGACGGCGCGAAACGAACTCTGATTTCGGACATAGTTTGAGTATTATACCATTTTTGCGGTTGGCTCGCGTCGGTTGGTGGCGGCCGAAGGCTCCTCCTCGCGGAACCTCGGCGAATACGCCGTATCCGCTCGCTCGGACCTTCGCTCTGCCGCCAAGGTGCTACTTCGCACCAACGCGGATGGACTCGGCGGAGGAGTGCGCGGTAAATTCGGGGGCGTACATGCACTGGATCGTGGCTATGCCGCCGGAGAACGAGCCGCGCTGCTGGACGCGGAACGACGTCTCAAGGACGAACACGCCCTTGTTCAGCCGGTCGATGTAGTAGTGCGTCGCCGTATCCTTGGTAGACTGGTAGTACCCGACCCCGTCCTGCCAGCGGTATTTCGAAAGGACATCCACTGGCTCGGCGCACGCAGGACGCTCGTCCGAGAGGTGGACGAACTCGTATGTCCTGTCGCTCGTGATCTCAAGCCGCGCAACAATTTCGTCGCCTGGCTCAAGCGCCTCGCCAAGCACCGCGAGACGAGTCCCCTCTGCACCCTTCGTCTTCTTGTAGTACTTCTTTTCAACCCGAAGCTCCTTCGGCTCGTGCGCACGAACCTTGAGGACATCCTCGAAGTAAGACCAGTGGACGCCACCCCAGGAGACACCCTTTTCGCCTGCGCCCTTGAAGGTGATTTCGCCCATCTCCGGTTTGATGGCGGTGGAATCGTAGCGGACGGACCACATGCCTGTACCCTTCTCGACCTTTTCAGGAACGACCTTCTCACCGCCGAGCGTCACTTCCGCAAGCGTGTCACCAGCGAGAAGATCTGCGCCACCGCCAAGCATAAGCGCATAGATCGCGTCTGCCGTCGCGGCAGTCGTCGTCCAGTCCTGCGTCTGCTTCTGCTTGAGGAGCCACACATTGCACGCCTCGGCGCTTGCCTCGTCCTTAGTCACCTCGCGGAACGCCTCGACTATGAGCGCCTGCGTCGAGACTGGCGCCGCGAATACGCTCGATGAGAAGAAGTACGGCCGCTTCCAGTACATGCCGAGTTCGTCAGAAAGAACACCGCGCTCTTTGATTGACGCCATTATCTCGTTTGCCACCTTCACTTCGCCGCGGCGCTTCAGCGCAATCGCCGCCAGCGCCTGAGATTCAAGCCCGAGATCGGCCCATTCTTTCTTGATGTGGTCGACGAACAGTTTCGCGTCCTTCTCGTTCTTCGCCGTGGGAACGCCGGCAAACGAATGGAGGTAGAGCCAGCGAATATCGAAGCCGTTGACTCGGAACGGTATCTTCAGTTTTTCCTCGTTCCTCAGCCGTTCCTCGACATCTTCCGCGACCTTGCGATCGAGCGCTCCAGTCGCACGGGCGAAGAAGTTAGGATACTCGTATTTTGCAAGGAAATTGAGCCGCGCGAAGCCAGTGAGGATGTAGAGCGTGATGCCAGACGACGACGGTCCACCGGGGAACCACGGCCAGAGTCCGTCATGGTTTATCGATAGACGCAACTTCTCGACACAGCGGTCTTGCTCGTTCTTAAGACGATCCTTGCCGAAGAGGTCGCCGAGCCGCGCGCGCGCAGCAGTCTCGTGTCCCGCCTCGCGCACCCACGGCGTCGCCTCGAGCGCAATCGCCTTCAATTGCGGATTGGTTTCCAGCGGGCTCTTAAGCGCCTCGGCGCCAGCCGCCTTCCACGCATCGAACGTCTCACGGATTCGCGGATCGGAATTCGCGATAAAGTCGCCAAGTGCGTTCGCGTAGTAGCGGCTGAACGTCTGCTCGCAGCATTCGTGCGGAAACTCCATAAGGTACGGAAGCGACAGCACCGCGTACCATGCCGGACGCGACACCGCGCGAACGGTCAGGTCCTGGTGACGAATCGTGTCGGACTCCTTGCTCG
>Ga0310786_10001477_pt1 | contig 37855 bp, 25 predicted proteins | sample AusTroGonzalo_MG_FD_203881 | JGI IMG/M metagenome (GOLD analysis project Ga0310786, IMG submission 203881) | Bovine rumen microbial communities from tropical cattle in Woodstock, Queensland, Australia - Gonzalo_03 (v2) (version 2) | ecosystem: Host-associated > Mammals > Digestive system >... | reverse complement strand
AGCTTCACGAGAGTACCCTGCATCTTGCCGAGATCGACAGACAAGTATTCCGGAGCGGCAGCTGCAGAAGCGATTGCTTCCTTGATCTGCACGTGTTCCTTAGACTGTTCACGAACGGCAACCACGTCGCCAGCCTTGATGAGGCGGCTCGGAGAGAAGCTACGAACACCGTTCACAGTGAAGTGACCGTGTGCAACGTACTGACGAGCTGCGAAGATCGTACGGGCAAAACCCATGCGGTAGACGACAGCGTCAAGACGAGTTTCGAGCAAGATCATCAGGTTATCACCTGCAGAACCTTCACGACGGTTAGCTTCCTTGTATGCCTTGGCAAGCTGAGCTTCGGAAATGTTGTAGGTGAAACGAAGACGCTGCTTTTCGACCAACTGCTGCTTGTAAACGGAAGCAGACTTCTTGCGGGTCTGACCATGCTGGCCAGGTGCGAAGTTGCGGCGGTCGAGAGCCTTTTGAGTCTTCTGAGAAACGGCAACGCCGAGAGAGCGTGCTACTTTACCTTTAGGTCCGCGGAAGGAGGACATATTTACCTCTTTGAGGAAGCTCTTTGGTTACGCTTGCAAGTTGGCAGAGCTTGGCACGACTTGCAAGATTTGGACTTCAAATTTAGTCAAATGTTCACTACTTGTCAACAGTTGCTGCGGGTTCTGCAGGTGTCGTAGGTTCGGCAGGCGTAGCCGGTTCCTGGCATTTTTCGAAGACGAACGGGTTGTGGTCGCCCTGTACTTTGAAAATGCGGCGATCGCGCTCGCATTCGCGTTCCGTGACGGGGTATGCCCTGTCCCAGGCCTCGAAAAGCCTGCGGTCTTGCTTAGACAAGCTGATATTGTAGGTCTTTTCCATGTAGAAGTGCACTCGGGCAATCAGGCCGCGGACTTCTTTGCGGGGTTGAACCTTCTTGTCCTTGAAATCGACGATGGTTTCGCACTGCCCGTACATGGGTTCCGGGTTGTTGGTCCATTGGCTGAACATGAAGTTGCTGCGGTCGCCGTTGACTTCGCCGATGGCGGGGTAGAGGTTGTGCAAATCGCCTTCCATAATCTTGAACGTGGTGTCGTTCGCGCTACAGTTCTTGCGGCCGCCGTCGCGCCAGCAGGGGAGGTGTTGACCCATGTTGTGGGCGGTCACGATGTGTTCCCATTCGATGCGCTCGGTGCGCTTGTAGCTTTTGCGGTTTGGATTTTCGCGCGGCTTGTAGTTGCAGGTGCTAAAGTCGATTTTCTTTTTGTCGAGGTAGCGGCATCCGCAGTAGATTGTCTCCTGGAGCTCGCCGTAGTAGATGCGTCTCATTTGCTTGCCTGCATCGCGGTAATTGTAGTGTTGAGGCGCGGCCTGAGGATTGACCTTGGCGAATGATGCTGCTGCAAAAATGCAGAAAAGCAAAGCGACAGCTTTTGCTGAAACTTTCATATAAATAACCCTTGATTTTAAAAGTGAACAAGATAAATGTAATCAATTATGTAGGTGTTAGGTTTTAGGTTATAGGTTTTAGGATAAGTATCACGAGCTTCGCTCGTTTAGTGAGACGGCTTTGCCGTGTTTATTTACCTAACCCCTAACCCCTAATACCTAATCCCTATTTCTATATTTAAATCATGCTTCAAGACGGATTGGAATATTTGAATTCCCGACTCATTTTCGGGATGATGCCTGGACTTGCTTCTACACGTAAACTTTGCGAAGTCCTTGGAAATCCTCAAAAAAAGTTCAAGACGATACATGTTGTGGGTACGAATGGTAAGGGCTCTACGAGCTATTATCTTTCCGGTGTTTTGCAGGCTCACGGAATCAAGACGGGACTTTATACGAGCCCGCACTTAGTTAGCATGCGCGAACGTATCCGCGTGAATGATTTACCGATAGATGATGACTCTCTGGAACGCTTGATTTTAAAGGTCAAGGCCGCAGCCGAAGAAGCACAAGTCGAACCGACTTTCTTTGAAGTATTGACGATTGTGGCGTTCCTTTATTACGCCGAACAGAAGATTGATGTCGCGGTTCTTGAGGCTGGTATGGGCGGTCGCTTGGACAGTACTGCCGTTGCCGATGGCGAACTGATTGTGCTTACGAGTATCGGACTTGAACATACCGAAGTTCTTGGTAGTACTGAAAGCGCTATTCTCAGGGAAAAGATGGGTGTTGCTGGTTCTGCACAAAGTATTCTTTCGAATGGCCGTGGCAAAACGTTTGTCCTGGGTGGCTTGAACGATTCACTGATTGCCGAAGCCAAGATTTATGCGTCTTCGCATGGAAGTTCCTGTGTCGTTCCCGAGATTCGCGATGATATCGAACTTCCGAATTTAGGACAACATTATATTGAAAATGCAAGCCTTTCGCTTAAGGCGGCGGAACTGTTCCTGGCTATGTTCCGCGATTCAGCAGGATCGTTCCGAAAGTTTGACGATGTGCTAGCGCTCAAAACGCTTGCAACGCGCTCTTGGGCGGGCCGTATGCAAAAGTTGATTGATGCTAACGGTGTAACGAAGTTTATTTTGGATGGCGCTCATAATTCTCACGCCGTCCGTCGCTTGGTCGAAGCGTTGGATAAGTATTACCCGGGGCAAAAATTCCATTGCGCTTTCGGAGCTCTTCGCGATAAGGATGTGGGCGAAATGCTCAAGCTTATGGCGCCGCATGTAAGCCATTGGCATATCACGCGTACGCCGTATCCGCGATTCCGTGAACTTGAAGACCTACAGGCGGAACTGGAAAAACTGGGGCTTCACGTTGCGAGTGCCGGCGAGTTTTCCCGCGAATATCTCGATGAAATTGTCGCAAGCGTAGGCGAATGCTCGACCCCGATTCTTATTACAGGGAGCCTTTACATGATTGGGGCTACCGTGCAAGCGCTTAAAGACGACTTTGATGGTCTTTCCTTCTTCCGTGGAATGGAACCGACCACGAACGAACATAGATAAGAAGAAAATGACTGGATCCTTCGACCCTTTGGGTCTCAGGATGACGGGTTAAAAAAAGGACCTTGGCAAATGCCAAGGTCTTTTAAGTTGCTTGAAACTTAAGCTGGATGATTATTCCATTTCATCAAGTTCTGCGTATGCCTTTTCAGCAGCGGCGCGAATCTTTTCAGCTTCTTCTTTCTTTTCCTGCTGTTCGAGCATCTTGATGTATTCGGAGACGAGGTCGGAGTCAAGCGTCATGACGCCGTAAACCTTGAACTTGCCATCGGCAGTGGTTTCGACCTTGACGTCATTGAGCGTAGCACCGTTGAGGCGCTGGTTCACGGCCGTCTTGGACGTGCTCTGGAAGTGTTCGGCAATTTCATCGCTCACGTCTTCCTTGAAGTTCTTGATAAGAGCCTTGGTCTGGGCATCGATAGACTTGGCGAGGTCAACGCGGGCGTTCTGATCGGCCTTTTCATAGGCAATCTGTTCGTCAGCGGATTCACCGATACCGATACCGGCCGGGATGTGCTGCTTGAGGTAGTTCTTCTTCTGCATCTGCATTTCGATGAGAAGGCTAGCTTGTTTTTCCTGCGGGGTCTGCGGAGGATTGCTGGAGCAACCCGCGAACATAGCAGCAAGAGCGAAACATGCGATGAGTTTTTTCATTGTTTTCTCCTTGGAATAAAAATCCAGATATTATTGTTTTGTGTTTTTAATATACAAAATTATTCTCACAAAGATGTAGTTTCCTTACATTTGTAAAAAAAAGTGTTGTTATTGAAATTTTGTGTCTTTCTTTTTTTGTATTATAGTAGGGTATCGTGAAAATGTAAAATTTGGAGGTTGTCTTGAACAATACTGTACCCGTCTGGCAAATGATTACTCAGTCAGATATTGTAACCATGGTTATTCTTGGGATACTTGCCTTTATGTCGCTTGGCTCTTGGGGCATTATCATTGTCAAGTTTTTTAAGCATAAATCGAGCTTGCGTGCCAATGCGAAATTTTTTAAGGAATTCTGCAAACTTAGACATTTCTCGGAATTGCAGAAACTTTGCACGGTCTCGAATGATAGCGCACTCCGTTTGTTGAGTGTTGAAGTCTTGAACGAAGTATCTAAGTTCAAGGGAAAAGTATGTTATGAATCTATTCCGCAACGTGCGTCTTTGCTTGAAGATGCTATCCAGCGTTCGATTGAAGGCATCCGCATGGGCGAAGATCGCTATTTGACTTTCTTGGCTACGAGTTCTAACTTGGCACCGTTCTTTGGCTTGCTGGGTACTGTTTGGGGAATCATGATTGCGTTTTTCCAGATTGGCCATCACGGTTCTGCGGATTTGACTGTTGTTGCTCCGGGTATTGCTATGGCTCTTATCACGACGGTTGCAGGCCTTGTGGTTGCAATCCCTGCCTCTGCCGGATACAATTACTTTACCTCTAAGAATGGAAGCAACGAAACATCGTATTATAACTTTGGTTCTCAAGTCTTAAGTTTGTTTAAGAGAGGCGACATGCTTGCTGTTGAAGGAGTTGCCGAGGAGGAAGCGTGAAACGCAGCCGCCGTAAGGACCTAAAGCAAGAACTGAACCTCACGAACATGATTGATATCGTGTTCGCCATCTTGATTGTTTTTATTTTGTGCGCCCCATTGATGAGCCAAGGCGTGAAGGTGAATCTCCCGCAAGTCAAGGCTCCGACGATGGAACAGCAGAAGCTCTTAAAAGTTTCAATCACCAAGAATTTGGAAATATTCATCGCCGATATGCAGGTGGATATGGAAAGCTTTGAAAGCATTTTCAAGTCGCTGTGGAATGGCGAAATGGCGGTGGTCATCAACTCGGACGAAGCGGTAAGCTATGGCTTTGTGATGAAGGTTGTGACTCAAGTGCAAAAACTTGGTGTGACGAAACTTGGTTTTTTGACGATGACCCCAAAAGACGAATTGGTAAATGAAAAGAAATAGGGACCAAATCCAATATTTCGAGACGGAAAACGATGGCTCGTTGATCAAGATCATCGTGTGTGCTGTTGTATTTCATTTGGCGGTCGTCGGGACATTGATTGCTTTGCATAATATCGATTTGAGCAAACCTGCCGAAGAAATTCCTGTGTTCGAAATGGTGCAAGTCGATGAGCCGATGAAACAGCCAGAGGCAAAGACCGCCCCTCCGGAACCTGAACCGCAGCAAGCGCCGAAGGTGGAACCTCCGCCTCCAGCACCTCCCGAGCCCGTTCCTGAAGTAACTCCAGAACCGGAGCCCGTCCCGGAACCGACTCCTGAAAAGACGCTTGAGCCGGAAGCGCCGCAGGTTCCCGAGGAACCCGCGCCCGAAGTCAAGCCGGATACACCGGAACCTGTGCCTGTACCGAAGGAAACTCCGCAACCCGAAGAGCCGAAAAAGGTGGAATCGGAAAAAACAAAGCCGGTCGAGAAACCTGTTGAAAAGCCGGTGGAAAAGGTGGCGAAGAAGACTGTCGAAAAGAAAAAAGTCGAGAAGAAGCCTGCGAAAAAGCCGAAGGATGACGACGACTTTGATATTGACGATTTGAATTTGCAGAAGTCTTTTGAGTTGCCGAGCCTTAAGGCGGTGAATCCGATTGATATGGACCCGCTGATGCAGGTGTTCCTGGAACGCGCGAAAGCGAAAATCATGAGCAATTTCAATCCGCCGAACGGACTTACGATTGATCGTGATGCAAAGACGACGGTGCAGTTTACGGTGGAACGTTCAGGACAAATTTCTAGTGTGTTCCTCAAGCGTTCTTCGACGAATAGCGCGTGGGATCACTTGTCTGTGCGTGCGGTGAAAATTTCGAAGTTGCCGGAACTTCCGCCGACGTACAAGGGCTCAAGTCTTGTGTTGCAGTTTAACTTTACGCCGAACTAGGAGTGAGGTCGTGGGGGATGAGGCCGGCGCAAGCGCCTTTGAGGTATGAGAAGTTTGGAATTGAGGTTTATGATGAAAAAGATGAAACTGTTTTTTTGTGCGATAGCGTTGATGCTTGCGGCGCCCACGTTTGCTGCGATTGATACGATTGCCGTGGATGTGGGTATTTCGGTATTCCAGACGATGCCGATTGGCGTTGTGCCTTTTGAAGAAGAGGGCTCAATCAAGTGGACGAACGAAGCTCCGCATTTGATTTTAACGCGAGATGCAAATCTGACGGGCCGCTTTGAAGCGGTTCCTTCGGACAAGTTTGACTTGGTGCTTTTTAGCAAGAAGCGTGCTCGCCAATACGTTACCGGCAATGCCGCGAAACTTTCGAACGGAAAAATTAAGCTCGATTGCTATTTGTATGCTGCCGAAACAAAGGATTTGCTGCTTGGAGAAAGCTATACCGTAAAGCCTTATGATGTGCGTCAGGCAATCCATTCGTTCTTTGACAAGGTCGTCTATCGTTTGTTCGGAGAACGTGGTATTGCAACAACAAAACTTGCATACGTTTCAAAAATCGACGGCATGAAGCAGGTGGTCATTTCGGATTACGACGGATTTTCTCGCCGTCAAATTACGCGAGATTCTTCGATCAATACAATGCCTGTTTGGCAAAAAGGCAATAAGGGTTTAGTTTATGTGAACTTCCGCAAACAGCGACCGAACCTTTATGCGATTACATTTGGTGGAAAGGAAACTCCGCTATTTACGCAGTACAAGCAAACATTCAGCCCGGCAGTAAACCCGAAAACGGGTGAATTGCTTTTCTCGGTAACGGAAGGAGCAAAAACAGAAATTTATCGTGGCGACATGAAGACCGGTTCTGCACAGAAATTCTTGCATTTGAAATCAAATCAAGTGAGCCCATCCTGGAGTCCTTTTGCAAGCGAAGTGCTGTTTACGAGCGATCGTGGCGGTTCTCCGCAAGTGTACGCTGTGGGCAAGGATGGTACGGATGTCAGGCGCATTACGTATATGGGCCATTATAATGAACGTGCAAGTTGGTCCCCGGAAGGCGACCGTATTGTCTATACATCGATGGACGATGGCAAGATGAATATCTATACGTGCGCTTTGGACGGAACCGATATTATCCAGTTGACATCGAATGCTGGGAATAACGAGCATCCGACTTGGTCGCCTGATGGCAAGTTGATTGCGTTTGCGAGTGACCGTGGTGGCAATTATCAAATTTATATTATGCGTAAAGACGGAAGTGGCGTGACTCGCATTACGAACGGTACCGAAAATACATCGCCGACGTGGTCTTGGTTCTTTGATGAGAAAAAATTTAAATAGAGGAGCGTGAAATATGGGTAAAGTATTTAAACTCGCTTTGATGGGAACTGCTATTGCCTTGTTTGCATGGGGCTGCAGTAAGGAAAAGCCGGAAACGGATCCTCAACCGAAAACAGCAGAAGCTCCTGCGGATTCATCGCTAAATCTCGATGCGCTTATTGCGGACACGCTGAGCGCAGATTCCTTGGCTCGCTTGGAAGCGGAACGCCTCGAAGCCGAGCGCGCACGCTTGGAAGAAATGATTAACCGCATCATGCTTGAAGATGTGTACTTTGACTATGACCGATCTGATTTGACCGAAAACGCAAAGCGATTGCTTGCGCAAGTGGCTGAAATCTTGGTCAATGAAACCCGCTTTATTGTAACGGTTGAAGGTCATACAGATGCTCGCGGCACCGAAGATTATAACATTTCTTTGGGGGCTCGCCGTTCGAGTGTGGTGAGGGAATTTTTGATTGCGTATGGTGTCGATGGTAGTAGGCTCATGTCGGTAAGTTACGGAAAGGAACGCCCGAAGGTTTTGGGTTCCGACGAGAGTGCTTATTCCAAGAATCGCAGAGCCCATTTCCGCGTATCTATTGCAAATAATGACTAGGGGGTGAATTGTGAATTTTAAGGCTGTTACTCTAGGTGTTGCTCTTGCGTCGTTTATGCTTTCGGGATGCAGTAGCATTACTATGCTGCGCACAAAAGAAATGAAAGCTGTCGGCGATGAGATTATGGTCAAAAACGATTCTGCTTATAAGGCGCTTTCGGCTGAAAATGATTCGCTTAAGGCTCAGCTCGATAGCGTTAAAGCCCAGCTGGATGCGGCTGCTGTAGCGCAGAAACGCTTGCAGGCTGAGGTGACGCTCCTTACGAACCGCATGAGCGAAGAATCGGTTCGTCGCGATACCCGTCAAGAAGAAATTATTTATCGCTTGGATTTGCTCTTGGGCAAATCGGATAAGATTTTGGCAAAGAAAGTTGTGGTCAGTGGTGGCTCGGCTAGCGCTGTGATGGAATCGGATGCCGATGCTGCGAAAATGGTCGAAGCCGAAACGATGTTCAATGCCGCTCATTCGGATTATCATCGTGGCGAGTACAAGTTGGCGTACAATGGCTTTAAGCAAGTCTATGAGCTTGTAAAAAAAGGCGAAATGGCCGAAGGAGCTCTTTACTGGATGTCGCTTTGCTTGATCGAAGCGAACCAAGCGGCTAAGGCAAAAACGCTTTTGACGAACCTTGTGGATTCAAACCCGCAGGGAATGAAGGCTTGCGCAGGCATGTTCAAGCTGGCTTCGATTTACGGTAAGGAATGCGATTTGGAGCGCCAGAAGCACTACTTGCAGAAGATTATTTCGAGCAATACTTGCGTGTCAACGCCGGAACTGGAACAGGCCGCCTTGCAATTGCAGGCGATGCTTGATTTTAGGTCTACGGACGGGCGCTCGGCAGAACAAGTTTGCCGTGAACAGATGAGGTAAGAAACGCTTTTCATGAAATGCAAAAAGCTCCGAGTGAACTCGGGGCTTTTGTGTTATGCATAATGTCTTGGACCCTATCGGTCGTCGCTTTGCGGCTCCCTCCAGGGTGACGTAGAATTTTATTCGTCTCTTGCGTCGGGGTTGAAGCGCTTGACTGTGGCGCCGATTTTAGCCATCTTGGCTTCGAAATCTTCGTAGCCGCGGTCAAGGTGGTAAATGCGGCTGATGGTCGTTTCGCCTTCGGCTATGAGGCCTGCGAGCACGAGGGCGGCGCTTGCGCGGAGGTCGGAACCCATGATGTCTGCGCCTTCGAGCGGGAGGCCGCCCTTGATGGTAGCGGTGTTGCCGTTCAGCTGGATGGAAGCTCCCAAGCGTTCGAGTTCTGCTACATGCTTGAAGCGGTCGTTATAGACGGTATCTTGCACGAGGCTGTTGCCCGGAATGGAGAGGAGCGTTGCCATGAACGGTGCCTGCATATCGGTCGGGAATCCCGGGAAGGGGAGCGTCGAAAGGCTCATCGGCTTAAGTTCTTGCTGGCGGGCGTCCACTTCGGCCCAGTCGGCGCCGACATTCACCTTGCAGCCGATTTCGCGGAAGGCGTCGAGCGTTGAAGCGATATGTTCTGGAATGATGTGCGTGACTTTGACGCGGCCGCGTGTGATGGCGGCGGCACAGAGGAACGTGCCTGCTTCGATACGGTCGGGGATGGTGACGCCAGTGCCCGGGCGGAGGGATTCTACGCCTTGGATGGTGAGGGTACGCGTTCCGCGGCCCTGGATTTTGGCGCCCATGTTGGTGAGAAAGTCGATGAGGTTGTCGATTTCGGGTTCGAGGGCGGCGTTCTGCAAGACGCTTACGCCCTTGGCAAGTGTTGCCGCCATGAGGACGTTGACCGTTGCACCGACGCTAGAAATCGGGAAGTTGAAGTTGCCGCCGGGGAGTCTGCCTTCGCAAGTGGCTTCGACGTAACCATGCGTGACGGTGATTTTGGCGCCGAGCGCTTCGAGACCTTTGAGGTGCAGGTCAACAGGGCGCGGGCCCCAGGCGCATCCGCCGGGGAGCGAAACGCGGCAGCGTCCGAATCTGGCAACGAGCGGGCCGAGCACGTAGAAGCTTGCGCGCATGGTTTTCACGAGTTCGTACGGAGCTTCGAGATGGTCTACACCGCGAGTGTCGATTTTCAAAACATGACTTCCGCCGTTGATGTGGCAACCGATAACGCGGAGCACATCGGACATGGTCTTCATATCTTTCAAATGCGGAACGTTCGTGATTTCGGAAACGCCATCGGCGAGGAGCGCTGCGGCCATCACGGCAAGCACTGCGTTCTTTGCACCGGATATTTCGACTTCACCGTTGACTGGGGCTTTTACTTGCGGAACGATAAACTGATCCATATAAATTAAACCTCTTTATTAATATCTTTGCTGTTCTTTTGTTCAACAATGTCGTGGACGACGCGGGTTCTTGCGATGTGATCGTGCAAGGCCCTCTTTTGCGGATCGATGAGGACAATAAGGTAGCCCAGACCATAAAAAATTAAAGTTGCTTGTGTGACAATGCTTGCGATAAAGCGGAAAATCGAGAATGCCCATGAGAGCTTTTCGCCTTCAGCCATTTCCACATGAATGTGGAACAACCTCTTGCCCGGCGTTGCTCCCCAAATGGCGTGGAAAACGATAAAGTAAGCCGCTTGAACAATGCTCCAAATCGTAAAGAACATGGACATGCCGGGTTGTTCGAGAGCTTTTGAGACAAGTTCTGTAGATGTTGGATTCTCGATATATTGCTTTGCAATTTCGGTTGCCGTAGCCAAATCAATGACCCCCGCAAAACTCAATGCGTAAAGGAATATAGCGCCGAAAATAGAGAGTATTATGTTGTCTATAATAAAGGCGTTGGCGCGAACAAAAAATCCCGCAAAACGTTTTCGATTGAGTTTGCTCTGGAGAAGAGTTTCGATTGTTTGTTTCAGGAGTTCTTCTTCGGTGGGGGCTGGAGTTTCAGTAGCTTCAGGATAGTCCTTCCATGCTTTCCAATCTTTTTCCCCGCTATGCCAGACTAAAGTTTCGTCATTTATTTTGCCTTCGTTGACAAAATCTCTGATTTCATCGATAGAGAAAGGGCCTTGACGCCTGTCCCCGTCAGTGATTGATGTGTCTATATAAAACCATTTCATGTTATGGAATAATTTAGTAAAAAGTTCGTAAGCCGAAATTTCGAAAAAATTGTAAATTTAGGGGTTATGATGATGTTTAAAATTGGTCAGCGCTACGTTAGCCAAGCTGAGCCCACCCTGGGGCTTGGTATTGTTTCCGAAGTCCAGGGCCGTACGGTTAAGATTTTGTTTCCTTCTATCGGTCAAGCTCGAATTTACAGAACCGAAGAAGCTCCTATTGAACGTTTTGTGTTGCAAGTGGGTGAATCTGTCAAGAGTGAAAAGGGTGTCTCTTTTGTGGTGGACTCTGTTCGCGAAGATTCGGGAATCATGGTTTATGTCGGGCGCAATGGCAAGGAAATGAAGGAATCCGAGCTAAGTTCGAAGATTTCGACGGCTCGACCGGCTGTGCTGTTCAAGGCTTTGTCCGATGACGATGTTTGCTCGTCCCGCGATTTTTTACGTCATGAAGATGCGATGGAAATGTATTACAAGTGGACGTCGTCGCCAGTCCGTGGCATGATTGGTCCGCGTGTGAACATGATCCCGCACCAGTATTACCTTTGCTACCGTGCTTGCTCTAGCTCTACACTCCCGAGGCTTATGCTTTCGGACGAAGTGGGTCTTGGAAAGACGATTGAAGCGGGCATGATTTGGCATGCGCTCAAGGCGCGTGGACGTATTCAGCGTACGCTTGTGATTGTGCCGGAAACACTCAAACACCAGTGGATGATTGAAATGAAGCGCCGCTTTAACCAGCTCTTTACGCTGGTGGACGAAGGCTACATCCGTGGTTTGTTTGTGGGGGTTGCAAAGGACGAAACAAAGCCCAACCCGTTCTTGCAGAGTAACGATATCATCGTGTCGATTGATTTTTTGATGGCGCAGCCCGCGTTAATTGAAGACCTCTTGAAGACGAATTGGGACATGACCATCATTGACGAAGCTCACCATCTGGTGTGCGAGGATGGTTTTACGAGCCACGAGTACATGCTTGCGAACCGAGTGATTGCGCGTTCAAAGGGTGTGCTCCTTTTGACGGGTACGCCGCTCCAGCTCCATCCGGAATCGCAGTTCAACCGCCTCAAGATGCTTGATCCGGTACGTTTTGCGGACTATAACGATTTTATCAAGGATCAGGAAACTTACCTCAAGCTCGTGAGGGATTTGAATAAGCTACCGACCGATCCGAGCCATCATATGAGTTGGGATGACTTGTATGAATGTGTCCCGAAAAATTCGCTGATTCGTCCGTGGCTGGAACAGGAAAATTCAAAGTCGATGACGGCGGGCGAATGGATGCGCCGCATTGTCGACGGCATGGGTACGGGTTCCGTGGTGTTCCGCAATACACGTAAGGGCGTGGGCGGATTCCCCAAGCGCGTGCTCGACGAAATCCCGCTGGAGCCGAATCCGGCTTACCGCGAAATGGTGGAAGTAGCTGCCGACCGCGACCTCGAAGCCTCGACCGACATTCAAGAGAATGGTCTCCTTTGTACAAGGTTCTCGGATGCTTGGCATTTGGACGAACGTTTTGAATGGCTTAAAGGATTCCTCAAGGAATACAAGAACGAAAAGGTTTTGTTGATTTGTGAATCTATCCAGGTGGTACAGGCCCTTGAAACGTTGCTTTTGGAATTCTTGGGTGAAGGTGCATTTGTGATGTTCCACGAAGATATGAGCATCATGGCGCGTGATAAGGCGGCTGCAAACTTCAGCAAGCCCGATGGCGCCAACTTGCTCATTGCATCAGAAATTGGTTCTGAAGGCCGTAACTTCCAGTTCTCGCATCACTTGATTTTGTTTGACTTGCCGCTCGATGCTGCATTGGTGGAACAACGTATTGGCCGCTTGGACCGCATTGGTCAGGACAAGGACATCATCATCCACGTGCCGTACGTGAAGGGCTCCGGTCAAGAAGTCATGTTCCGCTGGTACAACGAAGGCTTGAATTCGTTTGGCGCTCCGCTCATGAGTGGTGGAGAACTCTTCCTCAAGTACACGGAATCGTTGATTGAAGCTTTGGCAACGCCGAGGGCAAGCCTTGAAAACTTTGTGAAGAACGTGATTCCGCAAGTCAAGAAAGACTGCGAACTCATGCGCAAGAATATTGAAAACGGCCGTGACCGCTTGCTGGAGTTTAACTCCCGTAATCCTGAAAAGGCTAAGGAAATCACGGACGAAATTCGAGAACTCGATGCCGAACCGGAACTTAAGAATCTTGTGTTTGATTCTTTGATGAACCGCGGGCTCGATGTCGAAAAGAGCTCTGTGCAGGATTGTTTCCTCATTACGATGGGACCGCAAGTGGAAGCGGGCTCCGTGCCGGGCATGCCGGAACTGGCTTCGGGCGTGTATAGCGCTGGAGGAGGCCGCGTGAATAGCCAGACGGATTTGTGTGGCGAAGGTGGCGGCGATTCGGAAGGCGATGGCCGTACGAATGGCGGCACCTGCATGACGGTGACGTTCGATCGCGATGTCGCGATGACACATGATGATATTGAATTTATCAGCTTGGATCATCCGCTTGCACAAGGCGTGTTCGATTACGAAACGGGCATGGGCCGTGGAACGGTATCTTGTGCGATTTGGCCGAACTCCGGTTTGCGCGGACTCATGATGCAGTACAACTTTGCCGTGGAACTGCCGGTGTCCGAAGAATGGGGATGTGCTGATATCGCTGGACCCAAGTATTTCAAGGTTCTTGTGAATGCAAAGGGCGAAAACATGTCCGGTCACTTTGATGCACTTGCAAATGCGGCGCTCAAGGATGTTGGAGTCCCGCAAGGGAATGCTGCTGTCGATATGACGCTCCGTTACTTTGCTAAGGATGGTTTGGCGAAAGCTCGCTTGATAGTTTCTGAACAAGCGAAGAAATATGCTGAAGAAGCGGCGAATGCCGTGGAAGCGCGTTCGGAACAGGAATACCAGCGTATGAACCACTTGCTTACAATGCGTGGTAAGGCGGGAACGAGCGAGGCGTTGAAGCAGCTTCGCAAGAACGTTCAAGAGCGCAAGAAGATTGTGGCAAGCCCGCAACTCCGCTTGGACGCCATTCGACTGGTGGTGTGCAAGTAAAATAATCAATACGTGCTTGCCTTCCTTCATCAAAGAATTTAGATTAACAAGATGGAGGTGGTATGAAACTTGTATTTGCATGCATTTTGTTCCTCGCCGTTTTGGCGTGGTCTAACATTTTCTCTATTCAGGGGAGTATTAGTTTTGAAAAAGGGTATCTGAATATTGATACGACAAAAACGTGCAATGTCGATACGTCCTATATCAACTGTTCGCTGGAAGATGGTTTAGCGTATTACTCGACGTTGGATACTGCTGTTGCAGTGTTCTTTCAACCTCGTTTTGCAGCTGGTTATGTTTCTGTCCAGAATGCGGTTCCGAATAAGCGTTCTTTGACGGAAGTGTTGCGTTATGAGTTCTTAAAATGGGTCGAATGGGGAATCATCGTTATGACGAAGGATAGTGCCCAGCACTTATTGGATCGCCTTTTGCCGGAATCGGAGTCAATGGTTAATCGTAACATTTTCCATAAAAAGGTATGCGATACGGATCCTTCGCAGTGTCCCAATTGGGGACCGTATGGAGGTGGTTCGAGCAGCGGTATTTCTGACGAAGATGCAAATCGACTTCCGCAAAAGAAGGTCTTGCTCAGCGCCGAATCCGAAAATCCTGGCACGACATCTTTGCCGCATAAATCCAGCAAGAAAATTCAGTGTGTGGGAAACGTTCCGCCGGGAACTGGCTACAAGGCTTTTGACATGAATGGAATTTATCTGTATCGTGGCTATTGGCAAGGCCTGTCCAAGCTTCAGGGCCGTGCGGTGATTCTCAAGTTCGAGAATGGAAAAACTGCTGTATTCCGCTAGGGATTACCGGACTTGGTTTTAACAAAGGAGTAGTGGTATGAAACAATTCTTAGCATGTGTTGCATTCCTCGCTGCTTCGGCCTGGTCTGCAATTGGATTGCAATGGACGAAATTGAATTTTGATAATGGCAGTTTGAATATTGACACAACAAAGACGATTGATGTCGATACGTCTTATGTTAATATCATGCCGAATCAGGGTTTTGCTTATTATTCAACTCTAGATACAAATTATGTTGTTTTTTCTGAGCCCCGTCAAGCTCGTATTCGTGTTTATTGCCAAATTCCACCTGAACTTCTTTATACGTCTTTCGAATTTTCGCATGGTATGGCGGAGGTTTTGCGTTATGAATTTATGAAGTGGCAGGAGTGGGGGCTCATCGACATAACGAAGGATAGTGCTCAAAAGTTGATAGAAAGGATTGTTCCTGAATCAAAAAAAGTTTCGGGCTATTCAATTTTCTATAGTAAAGAATGTGAAGCTGATCCGTCAACATGTTATTTTAGTTTGGGTGCGGTCGGCGGTGGTAGTATCCCTGCTGAGGATGCGATGTATCTCCCTCAAAAAAAGATTTTGCTGAATGCCGAAACCGTTAATCCGGGTACGACATCTTTGTCACGAGAATCCAGCAAGGCGATTCTAGGCGTGGGAAACGTTCTGCAAGGAACCGGCTTCAAGGCTTTTGATATGAATGGAATTTATCTGTACCGTGGGACATGGCAAGGTGAGCCTACGTTTCAAGGACGTATGGTGATTCTCAAGTTCGAAAATGGAAAAACGGCTGTATTCCATTAGGAATGGCCAGTCTTGGTTTAACAAAGGAGTCGTGGTATGAAACTGTTGTTGGCGTGCGTCGTATTCTTCACAGCTTCGGCTTGGTCTGTTGTAGGTCTTTGGAATACAAGCTTACAATTTGAAAAAAATTATCTGAATATTGATACGGTAAAAACACCAAATGTTGATACCTTGTACCTTCGTGTCTGGCTTGATTATGGCCTCGCGTACTATTCGACGCTGGATACTAATTGTGCTGTTTTTTCAAAACCTCGTATTCCTAAAATTAATATCTATTGCTGGGTTCCGCACGATTCGCTTTATTATGTAATGGCTCAGGTTTTGCGCTATGAGTTCATGAATTGGCAAAAGTGGGGCATCCTTGTTATGTCAAAGGATAGTGCTCAAAAAATGATTGATTTCATTGTTCCTGAATCAAGCGATATCGTCAATACGGACATATTCTTTAGAAAGGAATGTGAAGCGAATCCTCTAAAATGTTATTATGCAACGGGTGCTGCCGGCGGTGGAAGCGGTATTCCTGCAGAGGATGCAGGTCGTCTCCCGCAAAAGAAGGTTCTGCTGAATGCGGAATCCGAAAATCCGGGCACGACCTCTTTGAAGCGAGACTCTCGAATGTCGTCTCAAAGCGTCGGAAAAATTCCGCTGGGAATGGGCTACAAAGCCTTTGATTTGAACGGAATTTATCTGTACCGCGGCACTTGGCAGGGCGAGTTTAAATCTCCTAGCGGTGCGGTCATTCTCAAGTTCGATAACGGACGATCCGCTAAGTTCTAAACTCTAGTTTCTAATAGCCATTGACCAACAACCATTGACCAACAACCATTGACCAATGACCATTGGCCAATAACTAATGACCAATAGCCAATCCTCTGTGTCGTCTTTTTTTGACGAGTTTTAACAGACGAAAAGAGCATCTGCGTGTATATATTCTATCTTTCATATATATGAGTGAATTACGTAAAAACATTCTTGATGAAGCCCGCCGCGTGGTAGTAAAGATCGGATCCCGCATTCTCGTGGATTCCGAACGTGGTGGCGTTCGTACGCGTTATATCCAGAAACTCGCGGATTCTGTCGCGCGCTTGATGGATGCTGGTAAGGAAGTCGTCATTGTTACGAGTGGTGCTGTGGGCACTGGCATGGCGGAACTCGGTTACAAGCAGAAGCCGACGGTCCTTGCCGAAAAGCAGGCTTGCGCTGCCGTAGGCCAGATTGACTTGATGTACGCCTATCGAGAAATGTTCCGCTGGGTGCAACTCTCCGTTGGTCAGATTCTCCTGTCTGCAGAAGACTTCCGCGATCGCGCGCGTTACAAGAATTTGCAGAACACGATCAAGGCGATGCTTGCACGCAAGATTGTGCCAATCATTAACGAAAATGACTCGCTTGCTGTGGCCGAAATCAAGGTGGGCGATAACGACAAACTTTCGAGCGATGTGGCGCTGTTCTTGGATGCAGACTTGCTCCTCATCTTTACGGATGAAGATGGCTTGTTTGATGACAATCCGAAGAAGAATCCGAATGCACGCTTGTTGAACTTTGTTCCTGAAATTACGCCTGCTATTTTGGCTTTGGCCGGAAAGCCCGGCGAGGCCGGGTCCGCCGTCAGTACCGGCGGCATGAGGAGCAAGCTCGAAGCCATTCGCAATGTGACGAAGAGTGGCGCCAATGCGTTCCTCGCTAGCGGTATGAAGGTGCTCCCGCATCAAGTGTTCTTTGAAAATGCAACAGGAACTTTGTTTGCTGGCTCCAAGAAAAAACTCAATAGCCGTCAGCGTTGGCTGAGCTTTATCACAACGCCACGTGGGAGCGTTATTGTCGATGAAGGTGGTGTGAAGGCTTTGCGCGAAAAGCATTCGAGCCTGTTGCCGGTGGGCGTTGTCGCAGTGCAAAAACATTTTGACAAGGGCGACTTGATTGAAGTTTTGGACGAAAAGAAGAATCCGGTGGCACGCGGTGTGGCTGGATTCGATAGCGAGACGCTTAAACTTGTGCTCCGCAAAAAGACCGCTCAGGTGCACGAAATCTTGGGCAAGAATGTTCCTGATGAACTTATCCATAAAAACGACTTGGTAGTGTTTTAGCAAATCTGAGCTTATGGCGGACTGGTCTAGTCCGCCTTTTTTGCATTTTAGGAATTTTTTATTTATATTGAATTAGATGGTTCAATGAGGTTCCGATGCTTAAAAAATTTTTGGCAGCCCTTCTCTTCTTTTCCACGTTGGCCTTTGCCAACTGGGATGGTTCTGTAAAGAAACCCTCTATTCGCGAAATCGACGGCAAAGAATTTTACGAGATAGCGACTCCTGAAAATTTGGCATGGTTTGCGGTTCAGGTGAACAAGGGAAAACTGAATTATAACGCTGTCCTCGTGAATGATATTGTTGTCTGGGACAGTCCGGTGTCAAGCGAAACGACGCCGTGGATTCCGATTGGTATTGAACGTGATACGGATTTGCAAGGCTTCAAGGGAGTCTTTGATGGTAATGGCTATAAAGTATCGGGAGTTTATATTAACTCGGAGCTATATGGCAAGACCGGTTTTTTTGGAGTCCTTGGTCAAGGAGCTGTTGTCAAGAATCTTACTATTGAAAATGCCTCGATTCAGGGAGGTATGACAACGGCTAGTTATTCGGGTGGTATTGCTGGTGTGTTTAGCGGTGATTCCATCATTAATTGTGTATTCCATGGAGCAGTCAAGGATTCCATTGCTGGAGGCCTTGTTGGCAAAGCTGAAGTGTTCGGAAGCAAAGAAGGCCGAGCGGTTACCATTAGAAACAGCCGTAATTATGGAAATGTCGAATCGCTTTATTATGGTGGCGGTCTTGTAGCTGTCGCTGATGGTGGAAAAATAATTGCTTGTGAAAACTTTGGAAATGTGACGGGAGGCATGAGCGGAGGATTGATTGGCATTACGCTGAATGCACGAATGGAAGATTCTCGCATGACGAAAATCGACAGTTGTGCAAATCATGCGATAATTTCAACAACGACCAAATACGGATATTCGGGTGGTATTGCTGCTGAAATTTATAAGTACTCTCGTGTTTCTATTCAAAATACAGTCAATGATGGCGAAGTGTATTCGGGGGCTGATTCTGACCGCGGCTATATTGCTGGTGGCTTTGTTGCTTTGATGGATGGTTCTTTGACCATTGAAAAATGCGAAAATAAAGGAATCGTCTCTTTGGGTAAGAACATTGGTAGTGGGATTAGAGGCGGCTTTGTCGGTTATGCTTCTGGCGATTCGCTGTCAATTTCGGGTAGTATAAACAAAAGTAATCTTACTGGTTCATATGTGGGTGGTTTTGTTGCCTATACGAGTACCCTTGTTAGAGCCTTAAATATTTATAATTCGATAAACGAGGGAAATTTTGACATACAGGGCGTAACCGCAAATGTGGGCGGCTTTGTGGGTTACATTAACGCGGGCTTGCTAGATGAAGGCTATTTCAGGAATGTTGTAAACAAGGGGAACATTCGTTATCGTGGAACTTTTGGTGGATGTTTTGGAGGAATTGTCGGAAGAAACTTAGTTGACGATAATCCGTTTTTTAACCTGATTGTTGACAAAGCGAACAACTATGGCAATATAGATGTTTCTCTCGATGCTGCGGCTGATAATTCTGTTTATGCGGGTGGAATTATAGGCTTGGAAAATGGTGGCTTGTTGATGACGCGTTGCCTTAATAAGGGGAACATCTCTTATGTGGAAAATACGCATTCATCGACCTATTCCTATCTTGGGGGACTTATGGGCCGAGGGGCTGCTTGGAATAGTTTGGCTGCAGGTCCTCTTTTGAAAAAAGATTTTACGACGGAAATTGAAAGTTCTACAAATGCGGGAAATGTCATTGCTAAGGCTCAATATGGTAAATCGAAGAGTTTTGTTTCGGGAATTGCAACGTCGGCGACTTTTGTTAGGAGTTCGGTAAACGAAGGTCGAGTAGAACTTGTGGGTAATGAACAAATTTTGGATGATTATTCTTTTGTGTCGGGAATCATTTATGCGGGAACAGCAATCAATTGTGTTAACAAGGGTAACATTTTCCATCACTGGTCGGTAAATTATGATGATATTGCGGCTATTTTGAAAAACGAAACTGATGGACAAGGAAATTATAGCATTGCCGATTCGGTGATGATTAATGCAAAAATGGTTGTCGGTGTTAGCGGTTGTAACTTTGTAGATAAGAATAAGCTTGGCTTGAAAAATATATCTGACAACAGTGCCCTTACGACAGACGAAATGCAGACGGTTGAATTTGCTTGGAGATTAAATACTTGCGACGGAACAGAGGATAATACAGGGGCTTGGAGCCAGAAAGGTAAAGATTATCCTGTCTTGGTAGGAGATTCTCTCCATGCGATTTATAAGGTCTCTTTTTGGGATACCGCTAAGGTTCTGAATGTCAAAAACTACACGCTAGGTTCTAGCTACACCGATTATAAGGGACATGTTATTGATATGCCTGAAGGCCTAGATCCGTCAGATGCTGATGAAGACCTTAAGTTTGGTTATTGGGGCATAAGTAAACTGCGACCGATTTTTGCAGAATCGATTATTCACTCTGATAGTAGTTTGTATGCATATTATGTCGATAAGAATAAGGATCCAATTATTGTTTCTTTTTTTGTTGACGGGATTCGAGTTGCCGATCATGCCTCGACCGGCAATTACTTGACCATGACTTTGCCGGATGCGCAGAAGCCGGGATGTACGTTCTTGGGTTGGTATGATGGCGAAACTTTGGTGGGCGAAGCTAAATCGACAAAAAAATTTACAGCGGGGGCGACCTTGACTGCAAAATTCAAAAACCTGTACTATACAGTGCAGTTCTTTGATCAAGGAATTGTTTTGCAAAGCGATAAGCTCATTTATGGTGATTTGCCTAAGTACAAGGGTGAAATTCCCCAATATAAGGATTATGTTTTTGTCGGCTGGACTCCCGAAATCACGGCGGTGACCGATGATGCTGTGTATTTTGCGGATTTTGTTGATCGAAATTCAAGTTCTTCTATAGTTCTGTCCAGTAGTTCTGCGGCAAGCTCTTCTAGTGCTAGGAGTTCTTCAAGTGCAAAGTCGAGTTCTTCGCAGCTGCCGATGAGCAGTTTTATAAGTCATGGGCAAAATTGGGTTGTCGATGCGCTTGGTGGAGTAGGTAACTTTGACAGTACAAAGAGCCTTAAGGGATGGACGCTGAGAGGCGGTGAGTTGGTCGTAAATGATGACGGAGCCAATGTGCTTCAGCTAATGTCTGATTATAGTGGCAGAAAAATCTATGAGATTCAGGCGAAATATCCTGTATATTTGCAAAAGGGGCATTCCTACAAGATTAAGGGACTTAGCTATCCCTATGAAGAATTAACTTGGGATACTGTATTTGTGGGGCTAATGACGCTCGACAAGTCTTATTCCGGTTATGCCATTGGTATTCCGGACGAGTATCATGTTTACTTCGAATATAAATTCAAACTTGGAGGAGCATTTGAGTCTGGAGTCTATAATCATTGCGATGATAGCAGGTCTGGCGAATTTTATATTAACGGAGGAGCTCGCCTTGGTGGCTTTGCTATAGAAAAAGTCGTTGTCGAAGAACGTGAAATTTCGTGTCCTGGTACGGTTTATGCTTCGCAGATTGGATTCCAGAAAGACGGCTTCAAGGAACTTGTTGTTGAATATGGTACCGACGAACCCGTTAAATTTGTCGATGAGTCGGGAAATGTTGCTTTGACAGTTCCTATCGGAAAAATGTCGGGATACATGCCAAGCAATCAGTGGGTTAAACTTGTCGATTTTTCGAAATTGACGACAAATGGAACTTATGCTGTTGTGCAGGGTAAGGATACCATTTATAAAGACTTGGTGGTGACTTCGAATGCCTACGGGGATTTGCTGAAAGGGGTCCTCAAGTTTTATTATTATCATCGTGCGTCGATGGATTTGGACGAAAAATATGCCGGCGTCTATGCCCGTGTGGGTGGCCATCCCGATACTGTTGTTTATCTCCATTCTTCTACGGGTGAGGAAGGGACTATCGTTGCGTCCAAGGGGTGGTATGATGCGGGGGATTATGGTAAATATACGGTAAACGCAGGCGTTTCGACTTATACGTTGCTGTCGCTGTACGAACGTTTCCCCAAATATTTTGATAAGCTTAAGTGGAATATTCCTGCCGAAGGCAATTTGCCGGATTTGCTTGCAGAAATCAAGTATAGCTTGGATTGGATGCTTATGATGCAGTCGAAAGATGGTAGCGTTTTCCACAAGCTTTCGGGATTAGATTTCCCGAATACGGTGATGCCTGTTAGAGACGAATATAGTTGGCGTTATGTTATTGGAAAAAGTGTGACAGCGGCTTACGATTTTGCCGCTGTGATGGCTGCTGCTTCGCGTGTGTATAAGGGTTTTGATGCGTCGTATGCGAAACGTTGCCTTGATGCTGCTGAATTGGCTTACCGTTGGGCGGAGAACCACCCGAAATCGTTGTTCCTTGCAAATCCGGCTGGCGTAAAGACTGGGGCTTACGAAGATGCGGATGCTTCCGATGAACAGCAATTTGCAGCTACGGAACTCTATGTGACGACAGGAAACCCTGCTTATAAAATGGATGGCTCGTCAGGTGTGATACCTTCGTGGCAGAATGTCTATGGTCTGGCGACGTATGCAAAGTCTGTTTATAAGGTCGATTTTGGAACAGGGGCCTATACGGATTTAGTTGCGACCGCTGACAGGTTGGTTCAGAATGCTTCGACAGGTTTTGGAATCCCGATGCAGTCGAAAGACTTTGTATGGGGATCCAATGGCGTTGCTGCAAATCAGGGAATGTGGCTCTTGAATGCTTATTATTTGACTGGTAAAGAAGAATACTACAATACGGCTGTTCGTACCCTTGATTACCTTGTCGGAAAGAATCCTCTGAGAATGAGCTATGTGACTGGATTCGGAACAAAGTCACCGCAGAATCCTCATCATAGAATTTCTCAGGCCGATGGCGTAAAGGCTCCGGTTCCTGGAATGTTGGTGGGTGGTCCGCAAAATAATGACAATAGCGATAAGTCCTCCGAATGTTCTTATACGACGAGTTACCCTGCAATTAGTTATTATGACAATGATTGTAGTTACACGACGAACGAGGTGGCTATTAACTGGAATGCTCCTCTCGCTTATTTAGCTGGGGCTTTGGAGGCTCTTGCATCTGGTGAAACACCGACGTTTGCTCAAATCCCCGCTTATTCGGCAAGTTCTTCTTCGTTTGTTGTGTCCAGCAGTTCTGCGCAAGTTGTGTCTAGCAGTTCCGCAAAATCCAGCAGTTCTGCGCAAGTTGTGTCTAGCAGTTCCGCGAAGTCCAGCAGTTCTGCGCAAGTTGTGTCTAGCAGTTCTGTGAAGCCCAGCAGTTCTGCGCAAGTTGTGTCTAGCAGTTCTGTGAAGCCCAGCAGTTCTGCGCAAGTTGTGTCTAGCAGTTCTGTGAAGCCCAGCAGTTCTGCGCAAGTTGTGTCCAGTAGTTCTGCAAAGTCCAACAGCTCCGTGGCAAGCTCTTCAAGTGTGAAATCGAGCAGTTCTCGTGTACCTTCCAGTTCTTCGATGGTGCCGAGTTCGAGTGCGAAGTCGTCTTCGTCATCGAAGAAGAGCTCTTCGAGCAAGGCTGTGAGCAGTTCTTCAGTGAAGTCCTCCTCTGCGAAGTCCTCATCTTCGTCTAAGGCGAAGAGCAGTTCCTCGAAGAAAACGAATGTTGTCTGGAATACCGTGCAGCCAACGTTCAACCTCACCGTAAACGGCATGACGCTCATACTCTCCAATACGCAGGGGGGCGTAGTCCGCATCTTTGATGCCCTTGGTCACTTGGTTGTTATGAAGCGGCTTGACGAAACGATGACGAGTATTACCCTGCAAACACCGGGCAACTACATCGTCCGCGTAAATGGGATGAACCGTAGCGTGACGCTTAGGTAATGTTGGATAAGAGCATCGATTTCCAACCCTATTTGGGGTTGGGGCGCTTTCGCTACAGTGAAAATTTTTATTTTGCGATTGTATGATGGAAAACCAGAATTTAGATGATTTACCAGAGGAATCGGCCGAACTCCCGAAAGTTGAAAGCCGGGAGGACTTGGCTCGCATTATTCAGGCGCTTGTTTTTGCATCTCCGGACGTTGTAACGCTCAAGAAACTCCGCGAAATTCTCGGGGACTTCTTGGATGCGCGTTCTGTGGCTGATGCGCTGATTACAGCCAACGATTCTTTGAACAAGATCCAGTCTCCGTTTGAAATTGTGGAACAGGCGGGCGGTTACCGCTTTAGGACACGTGCAAAGTATTATCCGTGGGTGCGCAAGCTTTTCCCGGAAGCAAACGCAAGGCGTCTTTCGCAGGCTGCACTTGAAACGCTTGCCGTGATTGCGTACCAGCAGCCGATTACCAAGGCCGCGATTGAACAGGTGCGTGGCGTTTCGTCTGCCGATGGTCCGATTCGTAACTTGCTCGACAAGGGCTTTATTACTTTGGGCGCTCGTGCCGAAACGGTGGGTAACCCTTATACTTACGTGACCACGCAAGAATTTTTGAAATACTTTGGTATCAACCGCATTCCGGAAGATTTGCCGCGCTTGCGTGAATTCAGCGAACTTTTGGAAGCGGGTGCCTTGGTGCCGCAATATGCCAAGCCGGAAAATGCTCCGGAAGAACCGACTCCGCTTGAAGAATCTACGGACCAAATTGAATTGTCTATGGGAGATGCTTAATGGCCGTTACTCCGTTAATGCAGCAATATTACGAAATTAAGAAAGAGAATCCTGGCTGCATTTTGTTTTTCCGCATGGGCGACTTCTTCGAACTTTTCGAAGATGACGCTGTAATCGCTTCGAAGATTTTAGGCCTTACACTCACGAGCCGCAATAACGGCGCTTCGGGCGCAACCCCTCTTTGCGGATTCCCGCACCACGCGGCTGAACGCTATGTGCCCAAAATGGTGGCTGCAGGCTACCGCATTGCTATTTGCGAACAGGTCGAAGACCCGAAACTTGCGAAGGGCATTGTCAAGCGCGATATCGTGGAAATCATCAGTGCCGGCACGGCGATGAACGAGGAAAACCTCAACGCCAAGGAAGCGAATTACCTTTGCGCTTACGTGCCTGCAACAAGTGACGATGGCAAGGGCGGGAACGGAGACGTGGCTGCATTTGCGATTGCAGATGTGACGACCGGTTATTTGGCAACGTGCCGTAGCAGCGTGCAGGCTTTCGAATGCGAATTCAGCCGCCGCATGCCCAAGGAAATCGTGATTCCCGAAGGAACGACGATTCCTGCTGCCATTATGGATTTGATCAAGGCGGAAAACGTCTTGGTGACCGAACTTCCGGCGATTCTTTTTGCAGAAGACCAGGCGAAGGATGTGCTCTTTACGCACTTCAAGGTTGAAGCGCTTGATGGCCTTGGCTTGGATGGTCGCGTTTTTGAAACGTCTGTAACGGGCGCTTTGTTGCAATATTTGATCAACCAGAAAAAGTCCGAACTGTCGCACTTTACGACGCTCGAAATTTTGAATCTGGACGATTACATGACGCTTGACCCGAGCACGCTCCGCAATTTGGAACTGGTGCGCCCGCTGAATGCTGACGATTACTCCAGTACGCTTTGCTCTGTGCTTGATTTTACGGTAACCGCAATGGGTGGGCGTACGCTCAAGGACTGGGTGAGCCATCCGTTGATTGCTGTGGACCGCATTCGCGAACGCGAAGAAGCGGTGGGCGAACTTGTGCAGAACCCGGTGGCGCTTGACGAACTCAAGGAATCGCTCACGTCGATTCTCGATATGGAACGCTTGATGGGTCGCGTCGGTAGCGGTCGTGCCAATGCACGTGATCTTGCGGGGATGGGACGTTCCCTTTCGCAGGCATCGAAGGTTGCTGACGTCTTGGAAGGCTTGCACGCGCCTCTCTTTGAAGGTTTGCGTGAAACGCTCAATGGCGCAAAGGGCCGTGGCGAAGATTTGCTCAAGTATTTCAATGACGATTTGCCGATGACGGTGCGCGAAGGCGGAATGATTCGTCCGGGCGCCAGTGCCGAACTTGATGCAATGAACGAAGACATCAAGGAACGCCGCGAATGGATTGCGTCCTTGGAAGGTCGCGAACGCGAACGTTTGGGAATCCCGTCGCTCAAGGTCGGTTACAACCGCGTGTTCGGTTACTACATCGAAATCACGAAGGCGCAGATGGCAAAGGCCACGCAGCCGATTCCTGACGAGTATATCCGCAAGCAGACAACGGTGAACGGCGAACGCTACATTACGCCGGAGATGAAGGAATGCGAATCCATCATCAGCAATGCCGAAGTCAACATCCATGCACTCGAATACAAGATTTTCTGCGAGATCCGCGAACGCGTGAACAGCTGGCGTGCTGACCTCCAGGGCATTGCCGATGCGATTGCCCGTGTCGATAGCTTGTACAGCTTTGCCCGTGCCGCCCGCAAGTACAATTACGTTTGCCCGGAAGTTTTCGAAGGCTCGGGCATTGAAATCCACGGCGGTTTCCATCCGGTGATTGTTGCCGTGAACCCTGATTTGGACTTTATCCCGAACGATGTGACGCTTTCGCCGGACGGCACGCGTTTGATGCTCATTACGGGCCCGAACATGGCTGGTAAATCGACTTACTTGCGCCAGACGGGACTCATTGTGCTCATGGCGCAGATTGGCTGCTTTGTGCCTGCCGAAAGTGCCCGCATTGGCGTGGTGGACCGCATCTTTACGCGTGTGGGCGCGAGCGATCGCTTGAGCCGTGGCCTCAGTACGTTCATGGTCGAGATGATTGAAACGGCAAACATCTTGCGCAATGCGACTCCGCATAGCCTTGTGCTGCTCGACGAAATCGGTCGCGGTACGAGTACGTTCGACGGCCTTTCGATTGCATGGGCGATTGTCGAGACGCTCCACAGCGAACCGGCCCGCATGGCACTTACGCTGTTTGCAACGCATTATCACGAATTGACGGGACTTGTCGAATCGCTCGAACATGCCGGGAATTTCCAGGTCGGCGTGCAGGAGAAGGGCGACAAGCTGATATTCCTCCACAAGATTTTTGAGGGCGCCTGCGATTCGAGCTACGGCATTCACGTGGCGGAGATGGCGGGGCTCCCACCGATGGTGGTGCGCCGAGCTCGCAAGATCTTGTTGCGCTTGGAAAAGCAGAAGATTGATCCGAGCGACGAGGCACAAAACAAGAAAATCAAGGCGCAGCCGCAGATGGACTTGTTTGCTCCGCCAGACGAGAATACGCTTTTGCTCAAGGACGAAATTCGCAGGCTCAAGCCTGAAGAAATGACCCCGATGCAAGCGCTCCAGAGACTCATGGACCTGAAGGAAACGTACGGAAAATAGGCTATGAGCTATGAGGTCGCTCCCGATGGTCGCTTTGAAGTATGAGTAAATGTAACGTCTCAAAGCGAAGCGACCTCAAAGCGCTTTAGCGCGACCTCACACCTGAAACCTAACCACTAATAACTAACCACTTCCTACTTCCTACTGATTATATGATCAACTTCGCTGCTTTAATGGAACATGCTTTTGAAAATCGGCTCTACGAGTCCGAGGTTCATGGCATTGAACATTGGCACCAGGTGGAATACAACGGAATGTTGTTGGCGAAGAAGACTGGGGCAGACATGGATGTGGTGCGGTTGTTTGCCATTTTCCATGATTCTCGTCGTTTTGATGACGCGTACGACCGCGATCATGGGGCGCGTGGGGCTGAATTTGCAAAACTTTGCCGTGAAGAAAAACGCTTTGAAATCGATGACGAACGTTTTGAGTGGCTTTACAAGGCGTGCGAACTCCATACCATCCAACCGCGAACTGGAATTGTAACGGTCGATACTTGCTTTGATGCGGATCGTCTAGATTTGGGGCGAGTCGGTTTTCCGCTGGACCCCAAAAAGATGGCAACGGATTGGGGTGCAAAAATAGCCCAAATGTCGTTGACATCGGGCTATTCCGTATTCCACATGCGCGAGTGGATCCGGTCTCTTGTTTTGTAGCGTAATCCTCGCGCTTTTCGTCATTCCCGCAAAGGCGGGAATCTATTATTCCTTGATGGCTTGGAACGTGCAGCTGATTTCGACGGCGACGTTCTTCGGGAGTGCAGAAACGCCAACGGCGGTGCGGGCGTGCTTTCCGTTTTCACCAAGAATCTGCACGGCGAGTTCGCTTGCTCCATTCAATACAATTGGCTGGTCGTGGAAATCGTCAGCAGACTGCACGAATCCCTGAATCTGAACGAGACGAAGCGATTCGCCGGTTTTCAACTGTGTGAGGGCGGCGGCGATGTTATTCAAAAGGCAAATCTGCGAGGCTTCCTTGGCCTTTTCGACAGAAATTTCGTTCGGCACTCTTCCCGTGAATGCGGAAAAATCTCCCTTCACGGACGGGAGCTGACCCGAAACGATGATAGTGTCGCCATTGCGGGTGGCCGGAACGTAAGCGGCAACCGGTGCGGGGCAGGCGGGGAGAGTAAGCCCAAGTTCTTCGAATTTAGAAACGATATTGCTCATTTAAACTCCTTGTTTCGCGCATAATATACAATTATTGCGTGTTATTTGGCGCTTTATGCCAAGCGTTTTCGCGGAATGAGCTTTGTATTTTGCAGCGGTATATGTAAGGACTATTGCTAGTAAAAAAAGCCGGCGCAGTGGCCGACTTTATAATGCTTTGTATGGTTCAAGTTTGGCTCACTTCGGCAAGCTCAGTGACCTTGTTTGGTTGGTGAGCCTGTCGAACCACTTCTTTCTTCTAAGCTCTAAGTTCTACCAACTACCTACTTACTCCCCACCAATTCAATTCCATGGCGAGTTTCTTCATTCCGTTGAAGTCCCACTTGCCACTCCCGAGCTTCGGAATGGCTTCGACGCCGAACACGGAACCCGGCTGCATGAGCGGCGGAATGCCCGACTTGCGGAGGCTTCTCGAGATTTCTTCGGTGTCGAGTGTTGCATCGCCTTTGACCAAGAGCACAATGCGTTCGCCCTTCACAGAATCCGGCACGGCGGTAATAGCAAATTCGTGTTCGCCCATAATGCCGGTTTCTGCAATGCGGAGTTCCACGGCGGTCAGCGAAATCATTTCGCCACCGAGCTTTGCGAAGCGGCTGTAGCGGCCGAGAATCTGGATGAATCCGTCCTTGGTGATGGTGCACTTGTCGCCAGTCTTGTACCAACGGCGGCCATCGACTTCGAGGATGACGTTTTCGGTCTTGGCTTCGTCCTTGAGGTAACCCTTCATGACTTGCGGGCCCGTAATCACGAGCATGCCTTCTTCGCCTTGCTGCAAGAATTCGTTCGTTTCGGGGTTGATAATCGCGCCAACAGATCCCGGAACTACGAGACCGATACTAGACGTGTCACAGCACTTTTCCATCGTGAGGAAGTCGTCCAAAAGAACGTTCGGAGCGTTAAGCGTTGCAAGCGGAGTGAGTTCCGTGCAGCCGTAACCTTCGTAAATATCCTTACCGAACTTGAGCTTGAACGTTTCACGCATTTCGGGGCGGAGCTTTTCGGCACCGGCGATGATGTAGCGCAACGTGTCAAGGCACATCGGGTGGACCCAACGGTTGATAGCAATAGCGCGGAGGAATGTCGGGGTGCCCATGAGAATCGTTGTCTTGTACTGGGCGCACACGCGGGCGAGCGTCTTGATGTCGGTCGGGTCTGGGCAGAGTACCATCGGTACGCCATCCAAGAGCGGCATCATGTATGTCAAGGTAAAGCCGAATGAATGGAACAGCGGGAGAATCGATGTCATCACATCGGTACGGCAGAGCTTGAGGATGTAATCGCCTTGCTGGGCGTTCGAGATGACGTTCTTGTGCGTGAGTTCAACGCCCTTCGGAGTGCCTTCGGAGCCGGAGCTAAAAAGAATCACGGCATCGTCATCGAGCTTTGCAGAAGAGTTGAACCACATCCAGCGCAAGAGCTTTGCGGGGCTGATGGAAACAAAGTAGGCGCAAACGAGTCGGCTGAATGTCGAAATCTTTGCTTCTTCTTCGTCTAGGAAAAACATTTTGCATTTGTCTGCAAGGTTTTTGAAGTCCGGGTTCTTGCCACAGAGCTTTTCGAAGAAGGCGCGGGTTGTAACGATTGTGGTAAGTTCGGCCTTGTCGATGCATCCGATGAGGGTATCGACCGGAGCGGTGTAGTTCAAGTTGACTGTCGTTTTACCCGTGCCGATGATGGACATGATGCCAAGAGCGGCGTCGCGGCTTGTCGGTAGCATGAAACCGATGTTCTGGTCATTCTTTGCAATGGATTTAATCTTCTTGCCGAAGTGGTGGCAGAGACGGATCATGTCGTAACCGGTCACGTGGTTGCCGGCGGGGTCAATCAAAATCGGGCGGGAGCGACGCTTGAGCATAGCGCGGAACCAAAGCGGAACGATGGTGGCGGAATGGCTCATGGCCATGTTCCAGATGTCGGTTCCAAGAAGCTGAATCTCTTTGCGGATTTCTTCGTCGCTCGTCGAGGCCGGAAGGGCTTTGCCAAAACCGACGCTGATGGTGCGGTTGAAGTATTGCGGACGGTTCACGCTTTCGGAGGCGTTGCTGTAACGGCTGCCCCAAATACCCTGGATGTAGAACGGAACAATCTGAGCTTCGGTGCCTTCGATGGCCTTGCTGTAATCAAGCGAGAACTTAGAGATGAACGGGGCCTTGGAAACTTCGCCTTCCGGGAAAATCACGACGGCTTCGCCATTCAATAGAGCTTCGTGGATCTTGGCCATGGCTTCGCTCGGGTCGCGGCGGTTGATGTCGATGACCGATTTTCCGTGCGCAAACCAACGCAAGTACCAATCTGCAAACGTGTTTTTGTTGCTGGCGATGAGGAGCGGGCGAGGGCTTGCCATCTGGAGCACAGCCCAGTCGATAAAGCTATAGTGCGGCCCCACCAAGAGGAGCGGTCCCGATTCCGGCATGTTCTGGGTGCCGTGAACTTTGATCTTGTAGCGGAACACGTACGAGAATGCGAAGCGGAGGCCTGCGCGAAGGAGTGTCAGCGGGGTGCTCTTGAGCGTGAACACGAACGTGAGGGCGAGAATCACGGCGAGGAAGAACATCTGCTTGTGCAGGCTCAGTTCCGTCATGAGGAAGAGGATGACCTGGAAACCAAGCAAGATGAACAAGAAGCTCATCTGGATCATGTATGAAACGGCGTGGATGCGGCCCGAAGTATCGGGGCGTGTGACGTTCTGGATGACCGTGCGGAGAACGACGAATGCAGATCCTGCCCAGAAAGCGATGAATGCATAGAGGAATGCGAGGATGTACTGGTTGTTGATGAACGGTGTCACGACCATCGTGATGGATGATGCGATAGCTGCAATCGGGATAATGCCTGTTTCAACAAAGTTCTTGGAAGACTTCGCTGCACTGATGGCACCGATGATATAACCGATACCCGTAAAGATGAAGGTCCACTGGAAAAGCGTTGAGCTTTGCGTGCCTGTCATGTTCTGCGAAATCATGATGAGGAACTGCGTCACGCTCCAGAAGGCTGCAATACCGAGCATCGAGAGCTTGAGCATCGGGTTCGACCATGTGGAAGAGAAATTGCGCATGGGGGAGCGGAGCTTGACGAACTTGTTCTGTTTGCAGATGCGGATGCAGAACGAAGAAATGGCAGAGACTAGGCCGACTGCAGAAAGGATAAAGGGAAGTAACGTGTAGCTGATGCTGGAATTATCATTCGGACTGTAATCAAAGGTCAGGAACGAAATGACGGTGATGCCAATCGCCATGAATATCAGGTGCTTCGCGTTGATTTTAACAAGGTCTTTCCCGTCGGTGATTTCTTTCATGAGGCCGATTTTTGCCGGATTGAAAATCGCGAGGAAAATGCCGTACAAGAAGAGTAATGCAAACGCACCGAAGTCGAGTCTATCGCCAAAGAAGAACGCGATGAGCAACACGGAAATAGCCATGCCGACGGAGGTCCAGCCCATAACTTTGCTTTTGGGGAAACGACCGGCAAAGTAGCTTGCCACATGCATCATGATGATGCTCGGCGAGAACATGGCGAATTGAAGCAGTAGGCTCAGCCAGAAGAATCGAGTGCCTTCGGAGTTGAATGTTATCCAGCGTTGGAAATGGATGAATAACCCCAATTGCATGAACGAACTAAAAAATACAGCAATGTAATAGGGAGTTTCGCCAAGATAGGATGTACGTTTCATAGGATCTTTGTTCGACATAAAAAGGTATTATAAAGTTGGGGTAAATATAGCAAACTCCAAGCCCTATATAAAACAGAAAAAGTCCGCTCTGAGGCGGACTTGAAATGCAATGTTTCTTTATTTTAACCTTTCTAGTCGTCGTTTTTCTAGTCACTCTTAACTAATGACTAATAACTAATGACCAATGACCATTAACCAATTATTTCTTCTTAAAAACTTTGTAGAAACAAAATGCGCAGAGGCCCGTGATGGCGCCCCAGGCGCAAACCATGAATGCGATCCCGCCAGTAGTAAATTCAGCGTTCATTTTAAGCCTCCTCTGTAGAGTCTGAGTTTCCGATTTCCATCTTTTTAATCTTCTTGCTGCGGCCTTTTTCTGCGGGGCCGCCCTTGCGCCAAGCGTAAGCGATTGCCAAGTTCAAGAGCAAGAACAGAACGAGTAGGAATCCGCGGAATGCCCAAGTGAATCCGATTTTTGAGAATGTGTGGCCCAAAAGTTGAACGGTGTCGTTCGGGTTTACATTGCTAAGCGTAATGAACGGGAGACCGTCCGTTGCCGTGAACGAAATCAAGAGCACAATCAAGTAAATTGGGCAAACGTACATGATAATCGGGCGCAAGAAACGCGGAAGCTTGAGTTGCGAACCGTCGTTCATGGCTGCAAAAGCTTCGTTTTCACCGAGTTCAACGTTCACTTCAGCGGGGAGGTCGCCATTGGCTTGGGCTTCTTTTGCGTTGCGGCGTCCAAGTACAAAGCTAAAGAGGATTGCTTGAATCATGCCCACGAAAACGATGAGGTACGTGCCGCCCCAGAAGTCGAGCTCGTCAACCGTGCCGGCTGCAAGTCCGAAAATAGCAGTGAGGCTTCCGATGAAGGTGATCGTGCTGATTGTTGTAACGGATTTTTTACGCGTAAATTTGAGGTCGTCTTCGCAGAAACTGATGAGCGGCTGGATAATTGAAATGGCGCTTGTGATGCCTGCAAAGAAGAGCATTGCAAACCAGACTGTCTGCAAGAATCCACCGAACGGGAGCGTACCGAAAACGTAAGGCATGGTCTGGAAGCCAAGTCCGAATGTACCGAGCTTGGCACATTCTTCGATGTTTGCTCCTGCAACAAGAACCGCCATCGGGATTACAACCGTGCCACCGATAATCACTTCGGCAAAGCCGTTCGTGGCACTCGCCGTGAGCGAAGAAAGCACGAGGTCTTCCTTGGGTTTGAGGTAACTAGCGTAGCAGAAAATAATGGCCATGCCAAGGCTCATCGTAAAGAATACCTGGCCCGCGGCAGCCATCCAAATCTTCGGGCTTGCGAGTTGCGAAAAGTCTGGATTCCACATGAAAGCGAGACCCTTGCCAATTCCCGGGAGCGTGAGCACGCGCGCCACGAGCACGAGGCCCAAAATCAAGAGGATCGGCATGCAAATTTTGTTGGCGCGTTCAATCCCTTTGCGTACGCCGAATGAAAGCACAACCATGTTCGCGATAAACGTAATGAGGAAGAATATAATTGCAACCGGGATGCCGCCAACGCAAGTTTTGAGCATGATGTAGTTGCCAAAGAATTCCGTCATCTTTTCGGGACCCTGAGCGACCACGTCCATTAATGTGCCCGTTGCGGAGTAGAATGCGAACGCCAAAATCCATGACTGGATGAACCCGTAATAGAAAATGATGAAAATCGGGGGGAGGAGCCCAAGTGAACCGAGGTATTTTGCCCACGGTTTCTTTTTGCGGAAAATAACGTGGTAGGTACTCGGGGATGTTCCGTAATTGTGGTAACCCGCGTAACGGCCTAGAGTCCATTCAATCCATGCCAGCGGAATCCCGAGGAACACGAATGCAATGAGGTAGGGAATGATGAATGCGCCGCCGCCGTTTGTCGCAGCCTGCACGGGAAATCGAAGAAAATTGCCAAGCCCGACAGCCGACCCTGCAACGGCAAGGATGACACCGAGTTTGGAACCCCAGTTTTCACGATTGTTTGCCATGTCTCTTTTCCTAGAATTTGAGCGTCGCTCCGTGAGAATCAAGATAAATTTAATTATTTCTTGAAACGTGGCAACTTTGAAAAATGTTATGTGAGGGGAATAAAAAAAACGCAGGCTCGGATGAGTCTGCGCTAATTTTACTGGAAGGGGCAAACCCCAACCTCCTTGGCTCGCTTTGCTCAGGATGACGACATTACTTGTTGTTGGCGCGGATGAGGTTGAGGGCCGAACCGGCCTTGAACCATGCCCACTGCTGTTCGTTGTAGGTGTGGCTCAGCGCGATGTTATCGACGGATCCATCCTTGTGGTGGGCAACGAGCGTGAATTCGGAACCCGGAGCGAACTTGGTGAGGCCAACGATGTCGAACACGTCCTGTTCCTGGATCTTGTCGTAGTCGGCAGCGTTCTTGAAGGTGAGGGCGAGCATGCCCTGCTTCTTGAGGTTCGTTTCGTGGATGCGGGCGAAGCTCTTCACGATTACGGCCTTCACGCCGAGGAAGCGCGGTTCCATGGCGGCGTGTTCGCGGCTAGAACCTTCACCGTAGTTTTCGTCACCGATCACGATGGAGCCCGTGCCCTTGGCCTTGTAGATCTTGGCAAGTTCCGGAACTTCCTTGTAGCTACCGCACTGGCAGAGAACCTTGTTGGTTTCGCCGTTGAATGCGTTCACGGCGCCGATGAGCATGTTGTTGGAAATGTTTTCCAAGTGACCGCGGTAGTTGAGCCACGGACCAGCCATAGAAATGTGGTCGGTGGTGCACTTGCCCTTGGCCTTGATGAGGATCGGGGCACCTGCGATATCCTTGCCGTCCCATGCTGCGAACGGAGCGAGAGCTTGGAGGCGCTTGCTTTCCGGGTTGATGGAAACGGTGATGTTGGAACCGTCTTCTGCTGGAGCCTGGTAGCCGGCATCCTTGACTTCGAAGCCCTGCGGCGGGAGTTCGCACTGTTCCGGCGGGTCGAGCTTTACGGCCTTGCCTTCGTTATTCACGAGGGTATCGGTCATCGGGTTGAAGCGGATGTCGCCAGAGAGGGCGGCGATCACAGCCATGAGCGGGGAAGCCACGAAGGCGTGGGTGTTCGGGTTGCCGTCGGCACGCTTTGCGAAGTTACGGTTAAAGCTGTGAACGATGGTGTTGAGTTCCTTCTTGTCGGCACCGGCACGGTCCCAGCGGCCAATGCAAGGACCGCAAGCGTTTGTCATGATCGTTGCTCCGAACTGCTTGAACAAGTCGATAAGGCCATCGCGTTCAGCAGTGTAGCGAACTTGTTCGGAACCCGGGTTGATGAGGAGCGGGCACTTCGGGGAAAGACCCTTGGCGAGAGCCTGCTTGATCATGTTGGCTGCCATGAAGAGGTCTTCGTAGCTGGAGTTCGTGCAAGAACCGATGAGGGCGGCACTCACGACCGGCGTAGATTCCGGCTTCGTTTCGGTAGCCTTGAGAGACTCTGCCATGTCCGTCACGGCGAATGCGCGGTCCGGGCTGAACGGGCCGTTGTAATGCGGTACGAGTTCGTCCAAGTTAATTTCGACAACGCGGTCGAAGAACTTTTCCGGTTCGGCTTCGACTTCCGGGTCGGCCTTGAGGTCGGCGGCAATCTTGTCGGCAGCGTCGGCGACATCTGCACGGCCCGTTGCGCGGAGGTAACGGCTCATGGAATCGTCGTAGCTGAACGTAGAGCAAGTAGCACCCACTTCGGCACCCATGTTGGCAATCGTTGCCTTGCCAGTAGCAGAAAGGCTGCGAGCGCCTTCGCCAAAGTATTCGATAATAGCGTTCGTGCCACCCTTAACCGTAAGGATGCCAGCGAGCTTGAGGATAATGTCCTTTGCCGTTGCAAAGCCGCGGAGCTTGCCCGTGAGCTTCACACCGATCATCTTCGGGTACTTGAGTTCCCACGGAAGGCCCACCATGGCGTCCACAGCGTCTGCACCGCCCACGCCAATCGCGAGCATGCCAAGACCACCGGCGTTCACCGTATGGGAGTCCGTACCGATCATCATTCCGCCCGGGAATGCGTAGTTTTCGAGCACCACCTGGTGGATGATGCCTGCGCCCGGGAGCCAGCAGTCAATGCCGTACTTGGCAGAAACAGACTGCAAAAAGTCATACACTTCCTTGCTTTCTTCCTTGGCCTTCGGGAGGTCCTTTTCGGCACCTTCGCGGGCGATAATCAAGTGGTCGCAGTGCACAGAGCTCGGAACGGCAACCTTGGACTTGCCTGCTGTCGTGAACTGCAAAAGGGCCATCTGAGCGGTAGCATCCTGCATAGCCACGCGGTCCGGGTGGAATTCGGCAAAATCAGCGCCACGCTTGTAAGTTCTGTTTTCTGCACCATCAATCAAGTGGCTGTAAAGAATCTTCTCGGCGAGAGTGAGGGGGCGATTGAGCTGCTTGCGGGCAGTTGCAACTCGTGCAGGAATACGCGCATAGGTAGCTTGGATCATGTCGAAATTAAAAAGCATAGTTACCTCGTGAATTTACGTCGTAAAGATAGAAATTTTAGGGTAAAAAGGGGGAGGAATCCCCCTCGCTTCAGCCCCGGCTTACGCTACCCCCACTGCGGGGGGCACCCCGCAACGCCCCCGGAATGTAAGACTTGCAAGTCATTCTGGAGTGTAGCGATAGAATCTATAGCCTTGTTCTTTCGCTTTGTCTCTCCGGCCTCCAGTGCCGGGGTCGGCTTATGCCATCCCCTTTATTTTGTTCTTCCTACAATTATTTTGTATTTTTGGATAAATAAAAAAGGAGTGAGATAATGAACTTTTGCCACCGTGTAGGTGTTTTATCGTTTTTTGCTGCATCTATATTAATTTTTTCATCTTGCGGTGACGATAGTTCGTCTTCAGCAAATGTGTTGCCTGATGAAGTTGCGGACAAGGCCGAACTCAAAACCTACGAATGCAATATGTCCATCATCGGCGAAAAAGTATTCGTGAATGACTTGGACAAATACTACGAATGCGATGGCGACGAATGGTTTGAATCGTATGATCAAACGAAACCGCATAATAAAGGTAATAGTTCTTCTTCTAGCCGCAGCAGTTCTTCTGGCAAAAATTTATCCTCTTCAAATAATAGTAGCAGTTCTTCAGGGGGAATATTTGGGGACATTTGCAGGGATAAGGGGGGCTGCGAAGCTTTGGAAGAGTCCTATGTGAATCGCTGGCATTTTTACCTTGAAGGTGCGTCAGGGGGTTTTGACGAATATTCTTATTCGATGATTGGCAAAGATCTGCGTGTTTCAATAGCGAAAGCCAACGGCGAACGCGATTACAAAACTTACTCAATGTATGATATGGAAACCGAAGATGGTAAAAAAATGGCTTTTAATTTTGTAAAATCTACATGCGAAAATGGAAATGGGAATGACAGAATAGTCAATGTATGCGAAGTAACTTTAATTGAGCAAGACTCGATTATAGACGAACGTGACGGACAGGTGTATAAGACTGTAAAAATTGGTGACCAATGGTGGATGGCTGAAAATCTAAGATATATGGATAATAGGTACAAATCAGGAATAAAAAGCAGAAGGTCTGAAATATTTTATTCTTGGGCTGCTGCTGTGGACTCCATTAAATTATACACCGAAAAAAAAGATTCTATAACTTGTGGCTTGGAATGTGTTGTTGATGCATCGGGAGTAATTCAAGGATTGTGTCCCGATGGTTGGCATTTGCCGGACACGACAGAATGGACTGAACTATTTCTGTCAATCGGAGCTTATAGCTCTAGTGGTGAATATGATTGGGCCCGTGTTAGCAGTCTTCAATCTAAGACTGGTTGGGGAAACTATCGAAATGGGGATGATGTTTATGGGTTCAACGTTATCCCTGTAGGTTATTTATTTAATGATAAACAATATGATGAGGGAACATCTGCGTATTTTCTTTCTTCAACTCCTAGTGGTTATGAATTTGGTGCAATTCAAAGATATGGGAACATGGTTCATTATGTGCGTCTGAGTACTGCTTATGAATCTTATAAGGAAAGTATCCGTTGCGTCAAGAATCGTGAGACGACTGGAAAATCGGGATGGATTCTTCCAAAGTGCAATATGGATAATCAGATGTTAGTCTCTCCAAAGGAAACATTGCGGTACATTTGCGATAACGGCGTATGGCGTGAAGCAACCTTTTTGGAAAGAGAAACCTACGGCTTTGATGAATCTTGTACA
>Ga0310786_10001476_pt1 | contig 37879 bp, 28 predicted proteins | sample AusTroGonzalo_MG_FD_203881 | JGI IMG/M metagenome (GOLD analysis project Ga0310786, IMG submission 203881) | Bovine rumen microbial communities from tropical cattle in Woodstock, Queensland, Australia - Gonzalo_03 (v2) (version 2) | ecosystem: Host-associated > Mammals > Digestive system >... | reverse complement strand
GATGGACACCCATTCTTTGTTTTCCAGTGCCTGCAAGTTGTCGCCGTCAGCAGTGAAGTGTCTCAGCACCAGCTCGTCCTCAGGCAGAGCCACCATCCGTCGTCCCCGTTTCAGGTGGTCGATACATTGTCGTGAGGCTATCGTGTACACCCACGTTGTGAACGTCTTCCGTGGGTCGTAGCTCCTGATGCTCTGCCACACGCGGATGAAGGTCTCCTGCACCACGTCCTTTGCCTCTTCTTCGTCGCACATCATCTTGAGGGCCAGCGAGAAGATCATCCGCTGATGAGTCTGTACCACCCATCTGAATGCTTCCTTGTCGCCTTGCTGGCAGCGTGAAATGATGTTGCTTTCAATCTCTGTCATAATCCGTTGTTCTACCTATAATACGACGAAAACGGGCAAAAGTCAAATTTTCCGGAGCAAAATTACAATTTCCTTTTATTCCTTATTTGGTATTTCCATGTCTTCAGCAAAAATGGTGAAGGTGGCAGGGAGGTTGGAGAGCTGCACCTCGCGCTGACGGCCTGAATCGGAGTTGAAAGTCACATACCACGATGGGGGCAGCTCGTGCCACTGGGCAGAGTCGGGGACAGCGGTGACGGCAGGAGAAAGTGTCAGCGTAGCCTCCATGTTGGGGAAGCCACCGCCAGTCTTCTCGCTGAACTCCTCCTCGGCTTTCGTAGAGTCGCCGTCGCGACCGGCGTAGTACATCTTATAGCGCACCTCAGCGGGGTAGAGCGTGCCGTCGGGGCGTAGTGCGTAGCTGACGCGGTAGTCGCGGGTGAAGGTGTCGACACGATAGCCGAAGACCCGGGCAATGTTATACATGGCTGTACCTATACGCTCCTGGCGATTGGTCTTCGTGCCCGTAGAACGGTAGGCACTTGTGACGATGCAGCGTGTGGTGTCGAGAATGAGCCAACCGCGGTCGTCGGTGTTGTGCTTGGCCCTGAAACTCAGCTTCACCTCGTCCTTGCTCTTGCCTTCGTAGTCGGCATAGTGGTAGAAGCGGTGGGAGCTGATGAAGTTGCGCGTCAGGTCCTCCATAAAGTCCTCGTAGAGCATGCGCCGCAGGTTCTGGGTGTCGGTGAGCCGTGTGGAGTCGCTGGCCGTGATGTGTGAGTTTATGCTGTCGGCCTGTAGCTCGTAGTGCTTGTGGTCGCCACTCTTCATGCGCAACAGTCCTTGCAGGTGAAAGCGGTAGATGTTGTCGCGACCCATGTTCTGAGTGTGGTAGTCCACTTGTTCGTAGCCGTCGTGGCTGAAGTAGTTCTGGTTCTTGCGCTTGACCGTCTCCTTCAGACAGCGGCGAATCCACTCTGGTTCCTTGTTCGTGACGACCACCTCGGTGGCAGTCTGGTAGCGGGGGGTCAGGAAGATGGTGTCTGACAACAGCCTGACGATGCGCCGCTCGTAGTTCAGGTGGCTGACGGTGAGCCGCTGGAACTGGAAGCCCACCTTGGCGACGCCCCTTCCGTCGCTGATCACTGAACGGAAGCATCCGTTCTCCTTGGTGTAGAGCGAGGCATGGGTCACGGGCTCATGCGTCACGGCATCTGCCACAACTATCGTCGTGGTAGTTTGGGCTGGGCTGACATTAGAAAAGAGTGTCAGCAGTACGCCGAGCATCGTTCGTAGAAGACTCATACCGTCTGCTCTATGTTATTTTGCTATTCTGAGAACTGGTGCGATTTTGTTGCAGGGTTGGGGCAAGGCAACCTCCAGGCCTTCGGCGGTCTGGCGTGCTTTCACCTTGCCATAGCCGAGCAGGTAGGCACTGGTGATGCTCTTCTTGAAGTCAGGATTCTTCTTTGCCAGCGACTTGATGACGAGCTTGCCGTCCTCAGGCCACCCCATGGCGGTGACGTAGAGGTACTTCTTGGTCTGGTTGAAGCGAATGTCGCGGTAGTCCATGCCGTTGTATTGTCCCTCGTTGAAGCCTTGGGCGTTGATGTCTATCTTCTTCTCGGCGACAGGTCCCTCGCCAAACTTCACCCACGGACGGGTGCCGAAGATGCTCTCGCCGTTCTGCGACATCCAAGCCTCCAGCTCGTCGAGGAAAGCAGCGGCTTTCTCGTCGTAGGTGCCGTCGGCACGCAGAGGGATGTTCAACAACAGGTTGCCGTTCTTCGAGACGATGTCGACCAGCTGCTTCACGAGGTTGGTAGCCGTGCGGTAGCCGCGCTGGTATGTACCGGTGTTGTAGTGCCAGTCGCCAATGCAGTTACACGTCTGCCAGGGTTCGCTGATAATCATGTTGGGAGCGCCGCGCTCCACGTCCCATGTCAGGGCTTTCTTCTGGTCGTCGTTCAGAATCTTGCCGAAGACGACTCCTCGCGGGTTCTTGTTATAAAGGTGTGTGGCTATCTTCAGACCGCAGTCGCTCAAGGGGTAGAAGGGCAGCACGGTGACGTCGAAGTAGATGAGGTCGGGCTGGTAGCGGTTGATGGCGTCGATGGTGCGGTCGAAGAAGTTGTCGACAAACTCCCTGGACGGCGGACAGGCACCGTCGCCCCAGCCCCACTGACGATGGATGGCACCATTGTCCCACGAGCCCTTGCTCATCGGGTGGTTCTGCTGGTAGAGCATCTGCGGATCGAGACCTTCCCACCACTTGCCCTTGCCGTCCTCCTTCGTCAGGTTGCCGTCGTACCAAACGCCGGCTTTCGGACCCTCGAGGTCGTAGCGCTGTGAGGGTTCAAACCACGTCCAAGCATGGTCGGCATGGAACGAGATGCCCAACGGCAGCCCCGCCTTCCTGGCAGCGGCAGCCCACTCGGCGAGGATGTCGCGCTTGGGTCCAATGTTCTTCGAGTTCCAGGGCTGGTACTTCGAGTCCCAGAGGTCGTAGTTGTCGTGGTGGTTTCCCAGCACGAAGAAATACTGTGCACCGCAGCGCTTGTAACGTTCCACGAGCTTCTCGGGCTGCCAGTTCTCGGCCTTGAACAGCGGCAGAATGTCCTTGTATCCGAACTCCGACGGATGACCGTAGTGCTCGCGGTGGTACTTGTACTTGTAGCTTCCCTCCATATACATCTCGCGGGCCATCCAGTCGCCGCTGCCCTCGACGCACTGGGCTCCCCAGTGGGCCCAGATACCGAACTTGGCGTTGCGGAACCACTCGGGCGTCTGGTGGGTCTCCAGCGACTCCCATGTCGGTTCGTACTTGCCCGTCATCATCTGCTCGTGCTCCTCACTGACGGGGATGCGGTAGGTCTTCTGTGCGGTGGCGGTCGTCAGTCCTGCGGCGAGCACCATCATCGTTATCAGTCTTCTCATGTCATTCAGTATTATGGAGTGCTTTGACGTATTCGTAGAGTTTGCGGTAGAATGGGTGGGTGGTCATGGTCTGGGCATCGCCGAGGATGATGAGTTTCATGCGGGCACGGGTGATGGCGACGTTCATGCGTCGCAGGTCACGGAGGAAGCCTATCTGTCCTTCGTCGTTCGAGCGCACCAGCGAGATGACGATGATGTCGCGCTCCTGTCCCTGGAAGCCGTCGACGGTGTTGACGCTGATAAGGTGGCGGAAGGGTTTGAAATATTCACGCTTCATCAGCAGACGCCTAAGGTGCTGCACCTGTGCACGGTAGGGCGAGATGACGCCCACGTCGAGCCGTTCGTTCAGGATGCGCGTCTTGCCTATACGCTCAAAGTAGTCCTGCAGGGTCTGCAAGGTCAGCTCGGCCTCCGCCTTGTTGATGCGCCCGAAAGACTCGCCGATGAACTCCTCTTGGAATTCATTTCTCATTTCTAATTCCTCATTCCTCATTTCATTCGTGTCCTTCCACTCCATCGGCACATCGAGGTCGAGGATGGAACGGAACTTTACCTCAGGCGCACTCTCCACCTGCCCGCCATAGAACCAGTCGCTGGAGAAATGCATGATCTCCTCGTTCATGCGGTACTGCACCTTCAGCAGCGTCACCACCTCGGGCTTGTTCTCGACGATGCGCTCCATCAGCGTCTTCCCTAACCCCGCCTTCAGGGCGGCGATGCTCTTCACCGTCGGAGGTAGCTGACAGTGGTCGCCGGCAAGGATGACGCGTGAGCAGCGGCGGATGGGAATCCAACAGGCCGCCTCCAGGGCCTGTGCCGCCTCGTCGATAAAGAGGGTGCCGAACTTCTGGCCGTCGAGCAGACGGTTGGCGCTGCCCACCAGCGTACAGGCTATAACGCGTGCTTCACTGAAGAGCTGGGCGTTGATGCGTATCTCCAGCTCGTTGGCACGGTCCTTCAGACGGTCCATCTTCTGATGGTACTTCTCGTCACCACGCTTACGGTGGCTGCGCAGCTCGCGGATGGCCTTGCGGATGGCCCACAGCTGCGGGTAGTCGGAGTGAGCCTCGAAGCGGCGTTCGTAGGTGAACGACAGCATCTTGTCGTTGACGCGCGTGGGGTTGCCGATACGCAGGACGGGGACACCGCGGTCGACGAGTTTCTCAGAGATCCAGTCGACGGCCATGTTGCTTTGTGCGCACACCAGCACCTGCGGCTCACGGCGCAGCGTCTCGTAAATAGCCTCCACGAGGGTTGTCGTCTTACCCGTTCCCGGAGGGCCGTGGACGACGGCCACGTCCTTCGCCCAGAGCACGCGGTTGACGGCCTTCTCCTGCGTCTTGTTCAGGTAGGGGAATTGCAGGGGCTGGAAGGAGAACGTCTCTGCCCTCTGGTGGGAGTAGAACAGGTCGCGCAGGTAGCCCAACCGCCCCTTTGCACCCATGACGCGCTGCAGGGCGTCGAACATCGTCTTGTAGGATGTCTCGTCGAACGACAGCTGCACCCCCACGCCCTCAGCCGTCTGAAGGTCGGTGACGGGTGCGGAGTCGGGGACGCTGACCACCATGCGGTCGCCGTCGACATAGCTGACGCTGCCTGTAAAGGAATAGTAGCGCAGACTGGTCTTGCCAGTCTGACACGTAAAGAACATCACTGGCCGCCCATACTCGAAGCAGTGCTCTATCGACTCATCGGCGGTGCGCATCACTTCGACACACAGCTGGTTCAGTGAGTTGTAGTAGCTACGGCCGACAGTCACCGGCCACCAGGCATTACCGCGCTTCACCTGTCGCTCCAGCCCACGCTGCTCCGTCAGCCGGCGGAAGGCCTCCTTCTCCGTCTGATACTCCAGCTGCAGCAGCGCCCGCTGTTGTTGCAGTGCCTGTATTGCGTTCATTAACCGCTCTCTCTGTTACTCTCCAGTGAACTTGCCGACGAAGAGGATAACGCCCGACGAGGCCTCGCGGATGACGTAGACAAAGGGACGGTTGGCATGGAAGACGGCCCGGCGAGGCTCCATCGACCCTACCGACGTACACTTATTCATGCCGGCCACCGTCACGGCAGCGGCTTCCGAGCCTTCTTCGTTGACCTTGATCTTCGCTTTCTGGCGCATCAAGCTGATATACACGGGGACCTCACACATATTGGGAATCTGGGCGAAGTAACTATCGAAGGCAAGCTTGATGCCCATCTTCTGCAGCAGCCCTTTCAGGCCGTCGGTGATCTCCTCGGTGTCGGAGGCTGTCTCGTAGCGCGGCAGCTTCAGGTCCACCTCATATTCACGGGCCTCAGCCATAGGGTCGGCGGTCTCGTCGGCCGACCAGCCCTTCGCTGCCAACAGGTCGATGACATCGTCGGTGGTCTTCCCCTCCTCGGGCAGCATGACAGCCATGCTCCACAGCCCGTTGCCGTAAGGGATGGTGACGGCGGCAAAGGTATCGTTCTTGACATACATAATCTCGACGTTTTGGTGCATCATCGGCAGTTTCTTCGTCCCCCGAGCGGTAGTGAAGTCCTCGTCCTGCGTGTTCTTGGGATTGAACTTCGTGGTCCAGTCGGCCTTGAAGTAAATGGCGTTCAGGAGGTACGACACGAAGTCGGGTTTCACCTCGTCCAGGATCTTCGGTATCATGCCCTTTGTCTTCTGGTTACACCATCCGTTGATGGTGCTCAGCGTCGCCGTCGACGAGAAGTCCATGGCCTCGGCCTTGGCGTCGTAGTAGTTTTTCATGTCCTGCTGGAACTGTTCCTTCAGCGTGTAGTTCTTGTTCAGGAAGATGGCGTTGGCAATGTTGAGCGTCACGCCGGCGTCGGCCAGCGGCAGGTTGTCAATCAGGTTCTTACAGTATTCGTTCACGGCCTTGATACCCCCTTCGTGGAATCCCAGCGTCTGTTCCAGCTCGCGCTCGGTGTCGCCCACGGCAGCGTCGTTGACCATTCCCAGCACGTAGGTGATGCTCAACGGCGAGTAGATGAAACTCTTGCCGCTGACATCGGCCTTGCTGACCGTCTTCAGGAAGTTCAGCGTGAAGCGGTTGTTGTCGTTGGCAAAAATCCGCTGCTCACTCGTCAGCACGACAGGCTTCGGTTCTTTCACCAAGTTGACTATCTCCTGATCGTCGTCAGGCTCCCATTCACCACCGATGATGTTTTCGGACTTCGTACACGACAATATGCTGCCGCAGAAAAACAGTGTTGCTAAGGCAATGGAATAATTTTTCATAATAATTCTGGTTTTTGCCTGCAAAAATACACTTTTCCTGTCAACTTTGCAAATATCTGCCCTTCTTTTCGTACCTTTGCAGCCGAAAAGAAGAACTTCGCCCCCGGAATGAAGAAAATACTGCTCATCAACGATGTTGTTGGCTACAGCCACGTGGGTATGGTAGCCATGATGCCCATCCTGACATACCTGGGCCATCCGACGTACAACCTGCCTACGTCACTGGTATCGAACACGCTGGACTACGGACGCTTCAACGTCATGGACACTACGGAGTATATGCGTGGCGTGCTGCCCGTATGGCGCGACCTCGGCTTCACCTTCGATGCCGTCTGCACGGGTCTGATGTTCAGCGAGGAGCAAGCCCAACTCGTCTCGGCCTATTGCCGTGAGCTGAGCCGCCGCGGCACCACCGTCTTCGTCGACCCTATCATGGGTGACGACGGCCGACTGTATAACGGCATCACGCAGCGCTCCGTCGAGCTGATGCGCCAGATGGTGAGCGTCGCCGACCTCACGTTCCCGAACTATACCGAGGCGTGCTACCTGACGTCGACACCTTACCTGAAGGAGGGCATGACGTGGCAAGAGGCGCGCGACATGCTGAGCCGTCTTCGCGACATCGGCTGCCGCTCGGCACTCGTCACCAGCGCCCGCGTCGAGGGACAGAGCTGCGTCATCGGCTACAACCACTGCGACGGTGAGTTCTTCCGGCTGGACTACGACGAGATTCCCGTGCTGATACATGGCACCGGCGACATCTTCTCGGCCGTTCTCATCGGCCACCTGCTGAAGGACGAGCCGCTGGTGGAGAGCACGCGCACGGCCATGGATGTCGTCAGCCGACTCATTGAGCGCAACCGCGACCTGGACGACAAGAAACGAGGCATTCCCATTGAGAAATGCCTCGACCTGTTGTAATCCTCTCACTTTTCCTTTCTGCTGTCAATACTCTACATAGGGCTCCAGCCGCTCTATGACTTCCGGTGTGAAGTCGGGCAGGAGTTTCAGCTGCTGCAGACTCTTGATGGGGCCGTGCAGCCGTCGATAGTCGACGATGGCACGGGCCTGGTAGTAGTTGATGTAGGGATGACGTTTCAGCTCGTTCAGACTGAGACGGTTCACGTTCAGACGGCGGGGATTGGCATCGCTGATAACGAAAAACTGCTTGGCCTGTTGCGGGAAGTCGGGAATCTCGTCCAGCTGATCCACACTGACATAGCCGCCCAGGAAACGACCATAGTTCATAATCTCGTTGGCAAAGTAGACACCGATGCCTGGCACACGCCGCAACTCTGCGGTGTCGGCGGTGTTCAGCACGACATGGCTGCCCGGCTCCAGCTTCTTGGGGTAGCGGAGACTGTCACGACGAGGCGTCTCGTCCGTTGTCTTGCCACCATCATATCGCTTAGCGTCACCCACCAGTTCGGCCGCCGGACGGTAGTCACGGCCGATTCGGATATGCGGCTCCAGCCGACGATACTGTCCCACCGTCAGCCCGTAGAGCCGTGCAAAGTCCTCAGGACGGCGGTAGATACCACCGGCACGACGGTAGCGGTAGACGTTGCGCACCTGCCATCTTTGCAAACCCAGTTTTAGTAAGGCGGTGGAATCGGCAGTATTGGGATCGAAGTCGAAGAGCGCCGTCTCTCGCTCCGCACCACCCTCGTCAATCGGGCGCTCCCCTTTCCACTCTTGGCTTCCAACTTTTCTCTCCTCACTCCTCTCTCCTCTTTTATTATTATCAGCCCAGCTCCCCGTCAGCCATAGCACTGTTAGCGCTACGGCGGCAACGACGAGCAGTGCCACCAGTATCTTGCGGTCGGACTTCTGCAAATAAAAGAAACGCTTCATTCCTCCTCCTCTTTAACTTCGTTGACTCTTCTCTCTTCTTTATATCACTCCAAACTGATGGAGGAAAATCAAGAGGATACTTGTCGGCACGACATAGCGCACACAGCACAGCCACACGGGGAAGAACGTGGCGCTCAGCGAGCCGTTGTTCGTGAACTCGTCGCGCAGCACCTGACGCGAGACAAACCACCCCATCAGGATACTCGTCAGGAACGCGCCAGCAGGCAGCATCAGCTGTGCCGTCAACATATCACAGAAGTCCATCAGCGACATTCCGAAGAGGCTGATGGCGTCGACAGCCCCCACGCTGAGCGAGCAGAACACCGCCAGCACACAGCACGTCACAGTGATGACCAGTGCGGCATGGGGGCGGGCCATGTGGCGCTCTTCGTGGAAGAAGGCCGTGCCAATCTCGTGCATCGAGATGGTCGATGTCAGGGCAGCGAACACCAGCAGGGCGTAGAACAGCACGCCGATGACGTAGCCCACGACGGGCATGGCGGCGAAGGCCTGCTGGAAGACGTTCGGCAGGGTGATGAAGATGAGCGACGGCCCGGAGTCGGGCTGCACGCCGACACTGAAGGCGGCAGGGAATATCATCAGCCCCGCCAGGATGGCAATGAGCGTGTCGAGCAGTGCTATCTGGCCTGCCGAGGCCAGCAGGTTGGTATCCTTCGTGAAGTAGCTGGCGTAGGTGCAGAGACAGGCCGTGCCCAGCGAGAGCGAGAAGAACGCCTGTCCCAGTGCCTCGAGCAGCATCGTGCCGCTGACCTTCGAGAAGTCGGGCTGCAGCAGGAAGCGCACACCCTCGGAGGCTCCCGGCAGCATACACGAGGCGACGACGATGACCACGAGCAGCACCAACAGCAGCGGCATTAAGATCTTCGATGCCCGCTCAATGCCGCCCTTCACGCCGCGCACCACCACCAGGTGGGTCAGTACCACGAAGGCTACAGCCCAGAGACAGGGCTTTACGGGGTTCGACGAAAATGTCTGGAAATAGCTCGTCACGTAGTCGGCATCGCCCTGCAGATGGCCCATGAGCGAGGCCCACAGATACTGTAGGCACCAGCCTGCCACCACGGCATAGAAGCCGAGGATGATGGTCGACGTGAGGATGCCCAGGTAGCCCACGAAGCGCCAGTGTCGGCGAGGGGCAATGCTGTCGTAGGCACGCAGGGCATTGGCCTGTGCGTGGCGCCCGATGATAAACTCGCTGATCATGCCGGGGATGCCCAGCAGCAGTATGCAGCCCATGTAGAGCACAATAAACGCCGCTCCACCGTTCTGCCCCGCCATGAACGGGAAACGCCACACGTTGCCCAAGCCCACTGCCGACCCCGCCGTAGCGAGTATCACACCTATCTTTCCGAAGTTTCCGCGTTCCATCCTCTGTTGTTTTTGATGAGTGAAAGTTGGTGCAAAGATAAATAAAAAAACCTCAAACGCAAAACATTTTTTTGGTTATTAGAAAGGAAAGCCTTAACTTTGCGCCGTTATGAGAAAAAGACTACTTTTTGGAATGCTAGTGGCGCTGTCGTCGCTGACGCTGACGGCACAAATCTACGACCTGCCGCGCACGTCGCCCGAGGCCGTCGGCTTGCGGTCGTCACAAGTCGAGGCCCTCTTCGACTCGCTGCTGGCCTATCCGCGTACCGAGATACACAGCTGCATCGTCATGCGTCACGGCAAGGTGGTGGGCGAGATGTACCCCGCACCCTTCCGTGCCGAATACCCCCACACCCAGTTCTCCTGTTCGAAGACCTTCGTGGCGGCAGCCGTCGGCATCGCCATCAGCGAGAAGAAGCTGCGGCTGCGCGACCACCTCGTGTCGTTCTTCCCCGACAAGCTGCCCAACATTGTCAGCTGGCGCCTGAAAAGCATCACCGTCGAGGATCTGCTGACCATGCGCTCGGGCTTCGTCGTTGACACGAAGATGCGCACCGTCAGCCGCCAGTGGATACGCGACTACCTGGCTCATCCCATGAATGCCGACCCCGGCAAGCGGTTCCAGTACGACTCCATAGACACCTACCTGCTGTCGGCCATCGTCCAGAAGGTGACGGGCATGACCGTCCTCGAATACCTGCAGCAGAAGGTTTTCAACAAGCTGAACATCCGACAGGTGCAGTGGGAGCTCAGTCCCGAAAACATCACCACCGGAGGCTGGGGACTCTACATCCAGAGCGAGTCGCTGGCGAAGTTCGGACAGCTGCTGCTGCAGCGCGGCCAGTGGCGTGGCGAACAGCTCATCCCTGCTGCGTGGGTCGACGCCATGATGACGCGTCACACCCAGAGCGACAGCGGCAGCGGCTACGGCTACCAGATGTGGACATGCGGCTACCCCACGGCCTGGCAGGCCAACGGCGCCTACGGACAGTTCATCATCGTTGTACCCCAGCAGGATGTTGTGGTGGTCATCACGCAGTGTACCCTTAACGACACCGGCCGCGAGCAGGCCTACGTCTGGAAAACGCTGTTCAAGGGGATGCAGAAGCAGTCGCTGCCGCCGTCGGACAGCTGGCAACAGCTGAAGTCACGCCAGTGGACGCTGCCCCTGCCCGAGGGCGACTCTCTCAGCCTGCCCGATATCTCCGGTGCGAGGAGCAAGGAGACCGCGGAGTCCTACTACGACAAGACCTTCCGCCTGCAGAAGAACCCCCTAGGCTGGAGCCTCCTACGCTTCGAGGCCGACAGTCTGCTCGAGATAACCGACACCGCCCAGCGCGTGGGCCTCGTCGAGATGGGCTATCGCCGTTGGAAGACGTCGTCGGTGAAGTTCTACCCCCTCAATGCACGCTATGCCGTCGTGAAACAGTTCAACCCCATCCGTCCTCCCTTCCGCGTCGGCGCCGCCTATGCCTGGAAAGACGACGAGATGCTCGTGAAACTCCACTTCGTCGACTGGATGGGCTCCGTCCTGCTGAGGATACGCTTCCTCGGCGACCAACTCGACATCGTGGCGAAAGAGAACTACCAGAACAAGCCCATCCGCATCAGCGGTACAATGATGTAACTCGACCACAAAGTTTTACGACTACGAGATTTATCGAAGACCCACGAGTGCTCGCAGTAAATTCGTAGTAGAAAAATGATATGTAGTGACAAATGAAGATAATCGTATCTGAGGAAATCAAGCAAGTATGCCCAGTGTTCGTGGGCGCAGCCGTTGAGGCACAGGTAGTGAACAGTCCATATAGCGCAGCGTTGTGGGATGAGATTCACGAGTGGCAGGAGCGTTTCCGTCGTGAGTTGACCACCGAGTCGCTGAAAGAGCTCAGTGGCATCGCCGCCACACGGCGCGTCTACAAAGCCTGTGGCAAAGACCCGTCACGCTACCGTCCTGCCTCGGAACAGCTCATCCGCCGTATGCTGCAGGGCAAGGAACTCTACCAGATTGACACCCTCGTCGACCTCGTCAACCTCGCCAGCATCGTCTACGGCTACAGCATCGGCGGCTTCGATGCCTCCAAGATGGTGGGCGACACGCTGACCCTCGGCATAGGCCGTGAGGGCGAGCCCTACGAGGGCATCGGCCGTGGTATGCTGAACATCGCCGGACTGCCCGTCTATCGCGACCGGCAGGGCGGTGTGGGAACACCCACCAGCGACAACGAGCGCACTAAGATGACACTCGCGACCACCCATCTGCTCGTGCTCATCAATGGCTACGACGGCAGCGAGGAACGCGTACGCCAGAATGCAGAGTTCATCCAGCATCTCGTTCGCAGCTACTGTCAGAGCGACGGTGGCACCGTCACCATCTACCGTTAATAAATACTTTTCACTATGATATTCTATTTCTCTGGTACAGGCAATACGCGGTGGGCAGCCGAAGAGCTGGCTGCGGCGACACAAGAGAGGCTGCTCTTCATCCCCAACGAGCTGAAGACATCGTGCGAATACACACTGGAAGAAGACGAGCGCATCGGCTTCTGCTTCCCCGTTCATGGATGGCAGCCGCCACACATCGTGCGTGAGTTCATTAAGCGTCTCCACCTCCACCCTTCACCATCCCCCATCCACCAGTCACCATCCACCCTCCACCAGTCACCATCCACCCTCCACCACCACTACACCTACGCCCTCTGCACCTGCGGCGACAGCACGGGACTAGCAGTAACGATGCTGGCCAAGGAACTCTCTGAGAAAGGCATCACGCTGCAGAGCTGTCAGTCGCTCACCATGCCCGAGAGCTACGTCTGCCTGCCCTTCATGTACACCGATACCCCCGAGCGTGAACAGCGTAAGCTCTCACAGGCACGTAAGGAGCTCGACGCGTTCCTGAAGGTGGTCACGGAGCGACAGACGGGCTACAGCCAGCTGAGGCTGGGCCTGACGCCCTGGACGTTCAGCCATGTCATCGGCGCCTACTTCAACCGCTTCATGATTACCGATCGGAAGTTCACCGTCGACGCCGACGTCTGCATCCATTGTGGCCGTTGTGCCGAGGAGTGTCCCGTGAGCGACATCGTTTTCGACGACATCCCATCATGGCAGGAAAACGGCACCTGCACCTGTTGTCTCAGCTGCTATCACCACTGTCCCGTCCACGCCATCAACTATGGCAACATCACCCGCCGCCGCGGACAGTACTACTATGGTCACAAGAAATAATGCAGTAACTTTATCACAATTTGATAAAAAATCTAAACCTGTGCCTTATTTTGGCACAGGTTTTTTGTATCTTTGCAGTAGAAAACAATAATCTGTATGGCAAAGAACCTATTAAACAAGTATGTATGGCTGGTGGAAACCATCCACAAAGCAGGACACATATCGTTTGAGGACATCAACCGTCGTTGGCTCGACAACGATATGAGTGAGGATAAACCACTCCCTCTCAGAACCTTCCACAAATGGTGTGCCCCAATACGGCGCACCTTAATTGTATCTTTGCAGCATGAAACAGTTATTCACTTTAAGAACAGTATTATTGTAGCAAAACCTCAAAAATTATTTTTTCTACTAGAATTTTTGAGTTAGAGGTTGTCAGGTTGTCAAAACGCCCTGCCACAAAGGCTATGCAACCTGTTTGAGGTCGACAGAGGTTGACAGGAGGTTGACAGACTGTAATACCCTAGAAAAAGTTGAATGAATTCTTTACTATAACCCTGCCTTAGGTTGAATGATTTCTCTTAAACCCTAGCAAGAGTTGAATGACAAGTGGTTGTTTTCTTCTGTAGAGACCCCCTTTAGGAACTCAGAGCCCACCTTCGCCAATGAAAGACTAAGTTTCATTGCTAAATTCTCTAGAGAATTTGAACCTAAAGACCGACTTATTCTCCGAAAAGGTACACTTTAGCGACAAATTCTCTAGAGAATTAAATACGATCATGCCATTTGTAGATGAGCAAGTGGCGTCCCTCATCGGAAAGGTGCACCTTTACGGCAAAAAGTATAAGCCGTTGATTATCAGCAATTACCGCTGAAAGTGTAAAAATCTTTCTTGACAACCTTGTGTCGACCTCTGTCGACCTCAAACAGGTTGCATAGCCTTTGTGGCAGGGCGTTTTGTCAACCTGACAACCTCTCAGCAAAAAAATCATAGTATGCAAAAATGGGATAGTATCGTCTTAGCCTCGATAATGAGGGAATTAGATAACATTGGTCTAGATAAAATTCTGCCGAATGATAAAAAAAGTGGGGGAAGATGATGATTATTCGTAGGAAAAAGCGTATCTTTGCCCATGAAACCTATAAAACTGAAAGCTATGGGAAAGAAAAGAGGTGGAAAACGACTGTCGAAGAAGGCAGTGGCTGATGCCCTGCAGGGGCTGTTTACGGCTAGTCCGAACGAAACATTCTCGCTGAAAAACATCTTCCGTACGCTGAAACTGGACACGCATCCGGCGAAGATGCTGGCCATCGACGTCATCGACGAGATGTGCTGGGACGACTACCTCAGCAAGGTCAGCGACAACGAGTATCGCCTGAACCAGAAAGGACAGGTGCAGGAGGGTACGTTCATCCGCAAGGCCAACGGCAAGAACTCGTTCCTGCCCGACGGCGGCGGCACGCCGATCTTCGTCAGTGAGCGCAACTCGATGTTTGCACTGAACGGCGACCGTGTACGCATAGCGCTGATGGCTCGCCGACAGAACCACATCAAGGAGGCGATGGTGACCGAGATTCTTTCCCACAAGATGGACCAGGCGGTGGGTAAGCTGAAGGTGGAGAAGGACTTCGCCTTCCTCATCACCGAGGGTAACATCTTCGTACACGACATCCTGATTCCGAAGAAGAAGCTGAAGGGCGGTAAGGACGGCGAGAAGGCCGTCGTGCGTATTACCCAATGGCCGTCGAAGGAGTCGAAGAACATCGTCGGCGAGGTCATCGACGTGCTGGGTAAGGAGGGCGACAACACCGTCGAGATGCACGCCATCCTCGCACAGTACGGTCTGCCCTATAAGTACCCGAAGAACGTTGAGGACGCTGCGAAGAAGATTGAGCCGGGCATCACCGAGGAGGAGATCAGCCGCCGCGAGGACTTCCGCGATGTCTTCACCTGCACCATCGACCCGAAGGATGCCAAGGACTTCGACGATGCCCTGTCGATACGAGTTGTTCGAGGGCACGAGGGCACGGGGGCACGGGGACTCGAGAATACCGATGCCGAAACTAATCTCGCACCTGCGCACCCCCGCACCCCCGCACCCCCGGTTCTATACGAGGTCGGCGTCCACATTGCCGACGTCTCGCACTACGTCAAGGAGGGCAGCATCATCGACAAGGAGGCGCAGAAGCGGGCGACGAGTGTCTATCTCGTAGACCGCACCATCCCCATGCTGCCCGAACACCTCTGTAACTTCATCTGCTCGCTGCGTCCCAACGAGGAGAAGCTGTGCTACTCGGTGATCTTCGTGATGGACGACGAGGCGAACATCAAGCGCTGGCACCTGGCACACACCGTCATCCGCAGCGACCGCCGCTATGCCTACGAGGAGGTGCAGCAGCTGTTGGAGGACAACGGTGTCGTCGACGGCACTGGCCAGCCGGCACCGCCCGCCACGAAGAAGAACCCCTACAAGGGCGAGTATGCCGCTGAGCTCATCAAGCTCGACGCACTGGCCAAGAAGCTGCGTGAGCGCCGTTTCAAGAACGGTGCCGTGAAGTTCGACCGCGAGGAGCTGCACTTCGACATCGACGAGACGGGCAAGCCCACCCGCGCCTATTACAAGAAGTCGAAGGACGCCAACAAGCTCATCGAGGAGTTCATGCTGCTGGCCAACCGCACGGTGGCAGAGAGCATCGGCGCAGCCGCCGGAAAGTCTGGAAAGTCCGTAAAGTCCGGGGCCAAGAAGACCTTCGTCTACCGCGTCCACGACCAGCCCGACCCGCAGAAGCTGGAGTCGCTGCGCCAGGTGGTGGCTCCTTTCGGCTATAAGCTGAAGACCAGTGGCACGAAGGGTGCCATCTCAAAGTCGCTGAACGCCCTGATGGACGAGGCCGCCGGACAGCGTGAGCAGAAACTCATCGAGACCGTTGCCCTGCGTGCCATGATGAAGGCCAAGTACTCGACCCATAACATCGGCCACTACGGTCTGGCCTTCGACTACTACACCCACTTCACGTCGCCCATCCGCCGCTATCCCGACACGATGGTGCACCGCCTGCTCACCCGCTATCAGGACGGTGGACGCTCGGCCAACCAGAACTACTACGAGGAACAGTGCGAGCACTCCAGCGATATGGAGCAGACGGCACAGAACGCCGAGCGCGACAGCATCAAGTACAAGATGGTAGAGTTCATGGCCGACAAACTGGGCGAGGAGTACGACGGCCACATCTCCGGCATCCAGTCGTATGGTATCTATGTCGAGATTGACGAGAACCACTGCGAGGGCATGATTCCGATGCACGACCTGCGTGGCGACTACTATGAGTTCGACGAGGCCCACTACTGCCTCATCGGCCGCCGCCACCATACGAAGTACCAGCTCGGCGACCCCATCCGCATCAAGGTGGCGCGGGCCAACCTGGAGAAACGGCAGCTCGACTTCACACTGGCCGATTAGCCCAACCCCACTTCAGAACTTCCACCTCACCTGCACGTCGATGTCGGTGACGGCTGAGCCGTCGACCTGCTGCAGTCCTGTGCCGATGACCGAACGGTCGTAGTAGCGGGTCGTCGCCGCCTTTGCCGTGAGCAGCAGCTGGCGGGAGACCTGCCATCGGGCCATGATCCAGTAGCGCAGACCACGGCCGGAGAACTGGCTGACGCCGAACGTGTGGAGCGGTCCTTGCTCATAGATGTACACGCGGTTGTCGTAGTCGTCCGTATCGAAGTAGCCGATGCTGCCGTTCAGACGCAGCCTGCCGCTGGTGAAACCCACCGTTTGGCTGAGCAGGTAGCCGTGTCCGCCAGCCATGGTGACATCGGCCTGCGTGCGGGTGGTCCAGGCGCTGTTCTGCCAGTCCACCCACAGTCGGGCCCGCTGTTCCGTGTAGTCCTCAAGTATCTTCTTCTCCTCCTCTGAGTTGTCGCGCTGTCGCTGTCGCAGCCGGTAGCGCGTGCCCACCGTCCAGTTGCCGCGACTGTACTGCAGCTGACAGAGATGATCCCACTCGTGCGAGGGTCGCGAGATGCGGTAGCGGGCCCAGGGCGCCCGGCTGTAGTCGCTGTAGGCCGTCAGCCGCCAGCGGGGTGTCGGCGTCCATGTCAGTCCCGCCAGCACGCCGCTCTCGTTCTTCACACTGCCGTTGTTGCTCAGCGAACGGGCGTGCAAGGCTGTGTAACGGTAGCTGTAGAATCGTTGCAGAACCATCATACTCAGCGTGTTACACTGTGTACTGAGGCTGTTCAGTGTGGCAACGGCACCATCCTGACTGATGGCCGTCTCGCCGCTGAGCGACAGGCGGCGGCTCAGGTAGCTATAGTCCACGCTGGCGTTGGCGAAGTTGCGCCCCGCGGCGTCGTAACGGCGGTAGAGCACCGTCGGCGGCGGCTGCAGGCTGCGGTCGAGATGGGTGAAGAGCGCCGTCGCACCGATATGCAGACGCTGGTGACTCCAGCGGACGTTGGCGCCCGTCTCTGCAGCGTGGGTGTTGTTCTTCTTCTCCAGCTCCGTCGGCGTGCGGTGATAGCCGTTGTCGACGAGGGTGCGCACCGTGCCGTCGTCGTTCAACGTGGCGTCGAGGGGACGGTACGAGACGAAGGCGGTAGCCGTCAGCCGGCGGTTCAGTCTGACGGTGGCGGCAGCACCCTGCATATAGTCGATGGAGCGCGAGGAATGGGCCCTGACGGTCTTCACGCTGCGTCCCAGCTGTGTCAGCATGGCCAGCTTGCCCAGCGAAAAGCCGTTGTTCATCACCAGTCCCAGACCGGCTGAGAGCTTGTACTTACCGACAACGGCCGTCTCGACCCGTCGCCAGCGGCTCACCTGCAGGTAGAGGGAGTAGTAATCGTAGCCGGTGGTGTTCTTGTTCGAGAAGAATGGCTCGCCGGCATCCTGGGCGCCGACGATGCCGCCCTTCACGTAGTCGTTGTAGTTGAACTGATAGCGCAGCCAGTGCTTGTAGCGGTAACCGGCATAGCCGCTACGGTCGCCCCGCCGCTCGTAGGTAGGGATGCGTCCGTAGGCCAGCAGCTCGTGACGACCGTAGCGTGCGATGTGGTCCAGCGAGGGGAACGCCTCGGGCGCTTCCTCGCTGATGAAGAAGAGGCGTTGTATCAGCTGCCGGCGCGGTTCGTCGAGAGCCGTCAGCATACGCAGCTCGTTCATCGACTTCATAGAGCCGTACTGTTCGCGGTACTCCACCAGCTGCTCCACCTGCAGGGGTGTCAGGAAGGGCAGCGCCTCCCAGTCGCTGCGCGTCATCAGGTTCAGGTCGCGCGGATTCGCCGCCTGCTCCTCCATCTGTTGCAGTAGCTCCTCCCAGTCGTCGGCCTGCTCGTCCTCCATCGTCATGACGTTTGTCAGCACCTGTTGCCACGGCGTCTCCGTCTGCTGTGCTCCCGCCGTCAGCACCACAGTCAGTGTCACCAGTATCAGAAAAACCCCTTTCTTCATGGTGCAAAGATATAACTTTATTTCGTAACTATGCAACTGGGTTGCGAAAAGTTTGCCGTACTTTTGCACCCAGAAACAAAAGAACAATGAAATATGGCACACGAACATCATCATCATCACAATCATGAGTGCTGCTCACACGAGCATCACCACGAACATCACCACGAACATCACCACGAACATCACCATGAGCACTCGCTGCGCCGTCAGCTGGTGCTTATCGTCGTAACGGCGCTGCTGCTGATTGCTGCGGTCGTCGTAGAACACCAGCTGGCACTGCCGACGTGGCAGCTGCTACTGGTCTATCTCGTACCTTATCTATTAATAGGCCATGAGACACTGAAGGAGGCGGCCGAGGGACTACTCAGCGGCGATGCTTTCAACGAGCATTTTCTGATGTCGGTGGCAACCATCGGCGCACTGGCCATCGGTTTCCTGCCGGGAGCGGAGACACAGTTCCCGGAGGCGGTCTTCGTCATGCTGTTCTTCCAGGTAGGCGAATTGTTCGAGGGCTATGCCGAGGGACAGAGCCGGCGGAGCATTGCGCACCTGATGGAGATAAAGCCCGATGTGGCGCATGTAGAAATGAGAAATGAGGAAGGAGGAATGAGAAATGTGCAGGACGTCAGCCCAGAAGAGGTGGCCGTGGGTTCTGTCATCGTTATCCGTCCCGGCGAGAAGGTGCCGCTCGACGGTGTCGTCATTGAGGGCACGTCGGCGCTGAACACTGTCGCCCTGACGGGCGAGAGCGTACCCCGCGAGGTGAGGCTTGACGATGAGGTGATCTCGGGCTGTGTCAACATGAGTGGCGTGCTGAGGGTGCGCACGACGAAGTCGTTTGGCGAGAGCACCGTGTCGAAGATCATCAACCTCGTCGAGAACGCCGGCGAGCACAAGTCAAAGAGCGAGACGTTCATTGCCCGCTTTGCACGTGTCTACACACCGATAGTCGTTGGCGCAGCCCTGCTGCTGGCCGTCGTGCCGCCGGTCGTCATGTCGCTCACTTCCCATACTACGTTTATCTCTCTGTTCCCCACCTGGCTCTATCGCGCCCTGCTGTTCCTCGTGGTCAGCTGTCCCTGTGCACTGGTCATCAGCGTGCCGCTGACGTTCTTTGGCGGCATCGGCGGTGCCTCGCGACGCGGCATCCTCATCAAGGGGGCAAACTTCATGGATGTGCTGGCGAAGGTCGATACCGTAGTCTTCGACAAGACGGGCACGCTGACACATGGTCAGTTTGCCGTTGAGGCCGTCCACCCCGAGGAGTGTGACGAGCACCAGCTGCTGCATCTTGCCGCCCATGTGGAGCACTTCACGACGCACCCCATCGGTGCGGCCCTGCGTGACGCCTTCCCCGACGAGGCGACAGACGGCTGTACCATCAGCGATGTCGAGGAGGTGGCGGGTCACGGCATCCGCGCCACCGTTGGCGACAAGGTCGTGGCCGTGGGCAACACGAAGATGATGGAGGCCGTAGGGGCTAAATGGCACACCTGCGAACACGATGCGGGAACCATTATCCACGTGGCTATCGACGGCATCTATGCCGGACATATCGTCATCAACGACCAGGTGAAGGGCGACAGTGCCGAGGCCATCAGTGAGCTGAAGCAGTTGGGCGTCAAGAAGACCGTCATGCTGACGGGCGACCGCGAGGAGGTGGCCGCACGGGTGGCCCGGCAACTGGGGGTCGACGAGTATCATGCCGAACTGTTGCCTGGCGACAAGGTTGCCATCATAGACCAGTTACTAACCTCCCGTCACCTGTCACCAGTCACCAGTCACCAGTCCCTCGCCTTCGTCGGCGACGGCATCAACGATGCGCCGGTGCTGGCACGTGCCGATGTGGGCATCGCCATGGGAGGCCTGGGCAGCGATGCCGCGATAGAAGCTGCCGATGTGGTGCTGATGGACGACAAACCCTCGAAGATTGCGACGGCCATCCGTCAGGCCCGCCGCACGCTGGCCATAGCCCGTCAGAACGTGGCGTTCGCCATCGGTGTCAAGGTAGCTGTGCTGGTGCTGGCCACGGTCGGTCTTGCCACGATGTGGCTGGCTGTCTTTGCCGACGTCGGTGTCACCGTGCTGGCAGTACTTAACGCCATGCGGACGTTGCGTAAGTAAAAGGAAGAATCAGAACGGCGCCAGTTGTTTGAAGTGCATTGGCTGACCTGTCACAGGATGGGTCAGCCATAATTGTTCTGCGTGGAGGTAGAGCCGGTCGGCTTTCCGTCCGTAGAGCTCGTCGCCACGGATGGGACAGCCCAGCCCGTCCTCGTGGGCACAGTGCAGGCGCAGCTGGTGGGTGCGACCGGTATGGGGATAGAGGGCTATCTTCCGGGCAGCAGCGTCTATCACCTCGTAGTCGGTGACGGCGGGCTTCCCCAACTCGTAGTCCACCACCTGGCGCGGACGGTTCAAGGGGTCGGCATAGAGTGGCAGGCTGATGGTTCCCTTCGGGGAGAGTGAAGGGGGAAGGGCGTCGAGCAGGGCTACGTAGCGCTTCCTGACGGCGCGGTCGGAAAACTGACGTTGCAGCTGACGGTAGACGTCGCGGTTCTTCGCCACAACGAGCAGTCCCGAGGTCCACATATCCAGACGGTGAACGAGCAGGGCACCCTCCCAGCGCTGCTGGACGATGGTGGCCACACTGTGGTGCTCAGTACGTCCGGGAACGCTGAGCAGTCCCGACGGTTTGTTGACCACAGCCATCACCTCGTCCTCGTAAACGATGCCGATATCAAGCTTCGGGAAACCGTCGGCATCGGGCGAGGGGTCTACGTCCAACCCTTGCAGCATCCATGTCAGCACGGGCTTGCACTTCCCGCGGCAGGCGGGATAGAACTGTCCGTGGTGGCGCACCTCGCTACGTGGCGACGGACCCCACCAGAACTCTGCCATGCACAGTGGTTTCAGTCCCTGCTGGTAGGCATACTGCAACAGCTTCGGTGCACAGCAGTCGCCCGTGCCGCCCGGCGGCATGGGGAACTTGCGGCGTAGGCGCTCCGAGCAGTGGTAGTCCTGCCACACCTGAATCAGGTCGTGCTCCTCGCCATGGGCGTTCATCATGCGATAGTTACGGAAGAGCCATTGCTGCAGCTCCTGCGACATCTGGCGCCGCTCCTCGCGCTGACTGTCATCGCACATGGCGGAGATGATCCGCTCCGTCTGCTTGAAGTGTCCGTCGGGCTGCTGGGCGTCGAAGACGGGTGGCACGAAGTAAGGCCAGTCGTTACGCCCTTCGAGCAGTCCCGAGTAGGCAGCGAGGAACGCCAGCGGCCTGTTGCCTTCTGCCGTCGACGGTTGTCGTTCGTCCTCATGGGTCGCCTGCCGTTCGTCTCTCACCACGAGCACGCCAAACATTTTCCCCTCGGTAAGCGTCATCGTCTCCAGATGGCGCTGCACCTCGGCGGCGGCCAGCCGACACAGCGGGTGTGGCTCGTAGCAGAATGGGTAGGTGAACCGCTTCGGCGGGGTGATATCGGTGTGCAGAGGGTGTAACATCAAGCAAAGGTACACATTATTCCGTATACGCATGGCCAGCACCAACATCTTTTAACGTTTTACTGAAAAAGAGAACTTTTTACCTTTTTACTTTTTTACCTTTAATAATTTTTGTACCTTTGCCACTCACAAAGAAAAGAAGAAGTATGGCCGTCATCGAGATTACTTCCCTGGAACACGAGGGGCTGGAGGTTTTCAGTACCCTCACCGAGGCTCAGCTGCGCATGGAGCTGGAGCCCGAGCGCGGACTGTTCATTGCCGAGAGTCCGAAGGTTATCCGTGTGGCACTCGACGCCGGCTGGCAGCCTACGGCACTGCTCTGCGAACGCCGTCACATCAGCGGCGACGCCCGCGACATCATTGAGCGCGTCGGCGACATCCCCGTCTATACCGGTAGCCGCGAGCTGCTGGCACAGCTGACGGGCTACACCCTGACACGCGGCGTGCTCTGTGCCATGCGCCGCCGACAGATGCCGACGGTAGAGAGCATCGTCAGCAAAGCCCGTCGTGTGGTGGTCATCGAGGCCGTCACCGACACCACGAACATCGGTGCCATCTTCCGCTCGGCTACCGCCCTGGGCATTGACGCCGTACTGCTGACACGCGACTCCTGCGACCCCCTGAACCGTCGTGCCGTGCGCGTCTCTATGGGCAGCGTCTTCCTGGTGCCGTGGACATGGCTCGACGGGTCTGTCCGTTCACTCAAGGACTACGGTTTCCGCACCGCCGCCATGGCACTCTGCGACGATAGCATCTCGCTCGACGACCCTCGGCTGCTGGAGGAGCAGCGCCTGGCCATCATCATGGGTACCGAAGGCGACGGCCTGCCCCAAAAGACCATCAGCGAGGCCGACTACACGGTGAAGATTCCCATGGCACATGGTGTAGACTCCCTCAACGTGGCCGCTGCCGCCGCCGTGGCTTTCTGGCAATTGAGGAAAAGGTAAAAGAGTAAAAAGGTAAAAAAGTAAAATGCAATAGGCCCTTTTTACTTTTTTTTTCGTACCTTTGCGCCCAAAATTAAAAATCTGAAAAGAAATGGGAAAAGTTATCTTGACCGGCGACCGTCCTACGGGTAAGCTCCACCTGGGCCACTACGTAGGTTCTCTGCGTCGCCGCGTAGAGCTGCAGAACGCTGGCGACTACGACCGTATGTTTGTTTTCATGGCCGACGTACAGGCCCTCACCGACAATGCTGACAACCCTGAGAAGCTGCGCCAGAGCATCATCCAGGTAGCGCTCGACTACCTCAGCGCTGGCCTCGACCCCACGAAGTGTACCATCTTCATCCAGAGCCTCATCCCTGAGCTGGCTGAGTTGACGACGTACCTCATGAACCTCACCACCGTCAGCCGCATACAGCGTAACCCGACGGTGAAAACCGAGATCAAGATGCGCAACTTCGAGGCAAACATCCCCCTCGGCTTCTTCTGCTATCCTGTATCACAGGCTGCCGACATCACGCTGTTCAAGGCAACGACGGTGCCCGTGGGCGAGGATCAGGAACCGATGCTCGAGGTGACTCGTGAGCTCGTGCGCCGCTTCAACCAGACCTACGCTGAGGTGCTCGTCGAGCCCAACATCATGCTGCCTGAGAACATGACGGCTCGCCGTCTGCCCGGCACCGACGGCAAGGAGAAGATGTCGAAGTCGCTCGGCAACTGCATCTACCTCTCTGACTCCAAGGACGATGTGTGGCAGAAGGTACGCTCCATGTATACCGACCCCACGCACCTGAACGTCAGCGACCCCGGCCATGTCGAGGGCAACGCCGTCTTCACCTATCTCGATGCCTTCTCCACCGATCAGGACTTTGCCGACTTCTGGCCCGAATACCAGAACCTCGACGAGCTGAAGGAGCACTACACCCGCGGTGGACTGGGCGACATGAAGTGTAAGAAGTTCCTCAACGAGGTGCTCAACAAGTTCCTGGAGCCCATGCGGCAGCGCCGTGCTGAGCTGGAGAAGGACATCGCCGAGATCCAGAACATCCTCAAGAAGGGCACCGAACAGGCCCGCGAGGTGGGCGCCCAGACGATGGACGAGGTGCGCCACGCCATGCGCATCGACTACTTCAACGATGCTTCGATGTGGAAGCTATAGCAACGGACTATACGGACTAACACGGACAAAAACAGTCTGAGAAAGTCCGTTAAGTCCGAGGCAAAACAATACGAGACAGTCCGTTAAGTCCGAGGCAAAATATTACGAGGCAATGAATAGCGAGGAGTGCGAGAAGCTGTTGGCTTCTCATGATATCAAGCCTACGGCAAACCGCATTGTCGTAGCACGGACATTGGCCGCTGCAGAGCGGCCAATGTCGTTGTCTGAGTTGGAGTATAAGATTCTGTCTATTGACAAGTCGGGCATCTTCCGAACGCTCTCACTCTTCCGCGAGAACCATCTCGTTCATGTCCTTGAGGACGGTGGCGACGGTGTGCGCTATGAGCTGTGTCGCAGCCATGATGGTCATCATGAGGACGACGATCAGCACGTCCACTTCTACTGCGAGCGCTGCCACCGCACCTTCTGTCTCTCCGACACCCCCATCCCCACCGTCACGCTGCCTGACGGCTACGAGCCGCTGAGCATCAACTACATGGTGAAGGGGCTCTGTCCGGAGTGCAGCCAGCACCGTTGATTACCTGAAGTGACCCGTCTTCTTGGTCGTGTTATTGTTGGTGTTCTGAGCAATCTGACGCGTGACCTTGGTCGTTGTCTTAGTCACCGTCGGCTTGCTGTCCGCCTTGTCGTTACCATGCTTCGCAGTGGGCGTTGAAGCGGGCTTGGGCGCTGTCGGCGTTGAAGCGGGCTTGGTCATCTTCCTGTCAGCATAGTAGCGGTCAATCTTCTTGTTGTTCCCACCCTTGTAGCTTGCAAAGGCCTTCGGGCGAGCCTTGTAGAAGTGGCTCTTGTTGACATAGTGGCTGTAGACGTTGAACGTCCAGTTACCGTTCTTCCAAGTCAGCGGACGATAGAAGTAGGTCTTGTCCATGAACTTCTCGTACTGCCAGGCCGTCAGCACATACTTCAGGTCGGTGTTACGGCGGTTCCACCAGGAGCCGTAGGCATCGTTACGCCCGTTCACACTCATCAGATAGTCCAGATTGATCTCGTAGACGGCATCATACTGGGCATCCGTCAAGTTCAGCTCGTAGGCCATTTTGTCACTCAAGAACAGTGCCTCGCTCTTGGCTGTCTTATAACTCATTGCGTTGGCCGAGATAGTCATGACCATCATCATTGCCAGAGTAAAAATCTTCTTCATAATGTTGTCTCCTATAATTTAGTTGTTTGACAATTGGTTTCTTTGTTTTTACATCGGCAAAGTTCGGCATTTTCCATGAGCCAACAAAGGGATTTATCCTAATCGTGAATGGATAAATCCCTAAATTATGATAGGAGAAATCCCCTTGTGCTGTTTACTTGTTCAGTTTCCAGGTGGCACCGTCCTTGGTGTCCTTCACTTCGAAACCGGCAGCTGCGAGGGCGTCGCGGATGCGGTCGGAGGTGGCCCAGTCCTTGTCGGCCTTGGCCTTTGCACGAAGCTCAAGGACCATGTCAACAACCTTTCCGAAGGCTTCCTCGCGGTCGGCGTTGCCGCCGCCAACTGAGAGCTGGGTACTGGTGGAGAGGCCGAGGATGTCGAAGGCGAAGAGGTGCATGACGTCCTTCAGCTCCTGGAGGCAGTCGGCGCAGATGGTGGCCTTGTGGTCGACGAGCTTGTTGACGACGGTGCAAGCCTCGAAGAGATGGCTCAACACGAGCGGTGTGGCGAGGTCGTCGTTCATGGCGTCGTAGCACTTCTCGCGGAGGCTCTTGACGATGCGCTCTGTCTCGGCGTCACATTCAGGCGATACCTGAATACGCTCAAGGTCAGCGATGGCGTTCATCAGCTTTTCGTAGCCTTTCTCGGCGGCCTGGAGGGCTTCGTTCGAGAAGTCGACGGTACCGCGATAGTGTGCGCTGAGAACGAAGAAGCGGATGGTCATGGGCGAGTAGGCCTTCTCGAGCAACGGGTGGTCGCCCGTGAAGAACTGCTCCAGCGTGATGAAGTTGTTGTAGGACTTACCCATCTTCTGGCCGTTGATGGTCAGCATATTGTTGTGCATCCAGTACTTCACGGCAGGATGTCCCATCGATGCCTGCGCCTGGGCTATCTCACACTCGTGGTGGGGGAAGACGAGGTCGAGACCGCCGCCGTGGATATCGAACTCCTCGCCGAGGTACTTGCGTCCCATAGCCGTACACTCGCAGTGCCAGCCGGGGAAGCCGTCGCTCCAGGGTGAGGGCCAGCGCATGATGTGCTCGGGTTGTGCCTTCTTCCACAGGGCGAAGTCGGCCTGATTGTGCTTCTCGCCGACGCCGTCGAGGTTGTCACGCGAAGCGTCCTTGATGTTCTCCAGCGAACGGCCAGAGAGGATGCCGTACTTGAACTTCTTATTATAAGCCTCGATGTCGAAGTAGATGGAGCCGTTCGACTCGTAGGCAAAGCCATTGTCGATGATCTGCTTCACGAGCTGCTGCTGCTCGATGATATGACCGGAGGCGTGTGGCTCGATGGAGGGACGCAGCACGTTCAGCGCGTCCATATACTGATGGTAGCGGTTGGTGTAGTACTGTGCTATCTCCATCGGCTCCACCTGTTCCAGGCGTGCCTTCTTGGCAATCTTGTCCTCGCCCTCGTCGGCATCGTGCTCCAAGTGGCCCACATCGGTGATGTTACGGACATAGCGCACCTTGTAACCCAAGTGCTTCAGATAACGGAACAAGAGGTCGAAGGTGATGGCGGGACGGGCATGTCCCAGATGGGGGTCACCGTAGACGGTGGGACCACAGACATACATGCCCACATTGGGGGCGTGAAGTGGTTCGAAGCGCTCTTTCTGGCGCGTCAGTGTGTTGTATATTACGAGTTTTGAATCCATATTCTTCCTTCAATTCTTCAATCTTTCAATTCTTCAATCTTTCAATTCTTCAATCTTTCAATTCTTCAATCTTTCAATTCTTCAATCTTTCAATTCTTCAATTTTTCAATCCTTCAATTCTTCAATCCTCCTTCACAGTGACTCTTCAAAGGGGGCCGCGCTGATACATCGCAGGTTCTTCTCCAGCTGACTGACAGAGCTGGCACCGACGAGCACGGACGTGACGCCCTGCTGGTGGAGAATCCACGCCAAGGCCATCTCTGCCAGCGTCTCGCCACGATTAGCGGCCACCTCATTCCAGCGGTTCAGCTTCAGCATCAGGTCGTCGGTAAGCACGTCGGGCTTCAGGAAGTGTGCCTTCGACATTCGCGAGTCCTGAGGAATACCCGTCAGGTAACGGTCGGTGAGCAGTCCTTGTGCCAGTGGCGAGAAAGAGATGAAGCCCACACCCTCCTCACGACAGAGCTCGAGGATGCCGTCTTCCAGATGGGTACGGTCGAGCATGTTGAGTCGTCCCTGATAGATGAGACAGGGCACGTCGCGCTCACGAAGATACTTAAAGGCAAAGCGTGTTGCCTCCAGCGGCCAGCGCGAGATGCCGACATAGAGTGCCTTACCGGCACGGACAATGTCGACGAGAGCCTGCAGCGTCTCATCCAGCGGTGTCTCGGGGTCGTAGCGGTGACTGTAGAACAGATCCACATAGTCGAGGTGCATACGCTTCAAAGACTGGTCGAGCGACGCCATGAGGTACTTACGTGAACCCCAGTCACCATAAGGGCCGGGCCACATGTCGTAGCCAGCCTTCGTCGAGATGAACAACTCGTCGCGATAGGGACGGAAGTCATCGTCCATCAGTCGCCCCAGCGTCTCTTCCGCAGAGCCGTAGGGAGGACCGTAATTGTTCGCCAGGTCGAAGTGCGTGATGCCGTGATCGAAGGCGTAGTGCGTTATCTCACGACTACGCTCGTAGGGATCAACACCTCCGAAGTTGTGCCAGAATCCCAGCGACACCTTTGGCAGCAACACCCCCGAACGTCCGCAACGCTGGTACGCCATCACGCCGTCGTAACGCTTCTCGTCAGCTCTGTATCTCTCCATTATGAGTCCGTTTGTCTTCGTAATCGACTGCAAAATTACACAAAACCATCCAAACTACCAAAAGAGTGCCACTTATTTTTCCCAGAGTGCCACTTTAGCGAAAATAACTACCACTTGTACGCTCATAAAGCTTACCTTTAGCCGTCTAAAGCTTACCTTTACGCCGCTAAAGCTTACCTTTTCGGAGCTAAAGGTCACCTTTAGAAACGTCCCACGGCGTGGGACGAAGGAGTGACTTCAAGTGTGACTTCTGGTGTGGGTTCCTCGCGCGTATATATGTATAGTGAAACAAAAAAACAACCTACCTATCCTACCTATCTGCAGGTCTCTTCGGCCGGCATGGCTGTAGGATAGGTAGGATAGGTAGGATAAAAAGGGCATATGACAATCATTATATACGTGCGGGCGCGAGAAGTCCGTTCCAGTCCGTTCAGTCCGTGGCCTCACAACGCGAACTTCAGCGTCCTGTCCATCAATCGTCAAAGTGCACACCGGAACCGACCCGGTGTGCATTAAAAAAGGAAAAGATTTAACATTTTTAACTTTCTTAAACCAATTGCGAATTACAAAGTAATCTTAGAAAGCCACTTAACTATTTCTTTGTTTTGTGCCAGTTTTCTACTATCATCTTCTGTAGATACGTTAGCAACAAAGCACTCACTCAGTTTTTCATCAAATATACCCATATCAATCAATGGGTCTTTCACAAGCAGAATAGGCATTCCTTTCATTAAGCCCATTCCAACTTCAATCTCATTCCACGGAGTTGACAACCACTTGTCATTCCACTTTTCTTCGTTATTTGTCTTCGGACGGAATGTTGCATCATGTATGTTTGTCTGCTTGAAACCAAATGCAACCATAGCAGATGATGCAAGAATCTTCTCACGGATTTTATTGAGCTGGCCAAAGCAGGGATAATCGTCTTTAATGTAATAGATGACCTTATATCCAAGTCCCTCCAAATATACCTTATAGTCCTTTGTTAGAAGCTCGTTATCCTTGCTCATCACACTTGGCATAGAGAAGAAGATAGACTTATCAAGCGAGGAATGCTTTGCCGTCACAGGTTCAACATGTGGATATATTCTTTTTCCATCTTGTTCTATAAGCACTTTTTCAATTGTTTCTGGTATGTTTACGGCATCTGCAAAGTCCGCATCTTTCAAGATAACATTCTTGAAACATGCGTTTGTCAAGTCTGTTTCACGAAATGTGGCGCCAGAAAAATCACAGTTCTTAATCTGAGCGCAGAAGAGAATTGATCTATAAAAGATAGCCTTTCCATCGACATGCTCTATCAAAGCATAAGACAAATCACTGAGAAATAAGTCAGTGTTGTTTAACAGAATTCTCGTTTCATCCTTTCTTCCTAAATATATGTCTTGAAGATTTGTCCTTTGAAGATCAACATTTGACAGATCAGTTGCATATGCCAAGCCATCTGCTAATGTTTTCTGGAACACACCTGTAGGAAGTATCTTTAGCATGGAGGAGATTACATTGACAGTTTCTTTCTTCAAGTAGGGAAAGTCCACACTTGTCTTTGAATCAAGAAAACGACGCAACATTATAGCAGCAGACAATTTCGTTGTATTATCTTCTGCCGACAAGTTGGTTACGATTGAGTTTAGAGAGTTTTTTGCCTCCTCTTTTCTGGTGTTCAGATTCTTATACCCATAGTAATCCGATATAAAATACTTAGCAGCTATCGCTATTAAACCAATAATCGTTACGATTGATGCCAAATTCTGAGGATCAGACCACCTCAAGAACAAACTTGCCATCATAGCAACAATAATCAATGCTATGATGATAAAGGCAGACCATTTGAAGTATCTCTTGTTCATAACTCTAATCTGTTTGGTTCACTTCTTCAATCAATTTTTCAATGATGGGCTATAATGCAGGTATGTCTGTGACAATGGTTTCCCAGAGTTGTTGAGGACGAATCTTATAGTAGCCATGAACCAATACATGACGCATGCGCTCTATGTCGCCCCAATTCACCTCCGTGTGGTTAGCCCGATAGTCAAGAGTTAGCTTATAAACTGCCTCGCCTATGATTTCAACATGTTTTACCAGCCCATAGTAAACTATAGGGTCAGCTTGGGCCTCATTCCAACGAATGGGCTTCTTTGTAGTTGACAAGCACATTCATTGCTTCAAGCATGTGTTCAAGTCGTTCGCGGTCTCTAATCTCTTCTCTCATAAATCAGTAGTTTGTCTCGGTTTGCACTTTCTGCTGCAGAGGGTAGCAGGCATCCGTCTTCTATCAGATCAATATGCCGGCCAGTGCTTTTTTCCAATTCCCCCATCATGTGCGAGATGGTGAGCAGCGAAATCCGTGCATCCTTATCATACTCTACCAGTATGTCCACATCAGAGTCCTCGCGCTCCTCGCCACGGGCAAAGGAGCCAAAGAGCCAAGCCTTCAGGACGGGTTGTGTCTTGAAGTATTCGGCAATCAGTTGTGTCATTGTCTGCTGGCTCATATTCCCTTGTTTGTTTTTCTGTGGGCAAAGATAGGAAGAATAAATGAGAAAAGCAAGAAAAAAGAGAAAAATGTGGAGTTATTTGGCTGTATGACGGAAAAGGAGTACCTTTGCAAACGATTAGAATAAGTAACTACAAGACAATGAAGAAGATAGTGATTGGTGTGTTGACAGGCCTGATGATTATGGGCTGCAATAATATGAAGGGAGCGAAGAACGAGGAACGGGGAACGAGGAGCGGGGAGCCTGTGGGAATTGTCTTCTCTGCTGACTCTGCCCTACTCTACTGCCAGCAGCAATGCGACTTTGGTTCACGAACGATGAACTCGGAGGCTCACGACCGCTGTGGCGAGTGGATTGCCGCGAAATTTGAGAGCTTTGGCATGACAGTACAGAAGCAGAACGCCACGCTGGTGGGCTATGACGGCACACCCCTTCGCTCGACCAACATCATTGCCAGCTACAAGCCGGAACTGCAGGACAGGATACTCATCTGTGCCCATTGGGACAGTCGTCCCTGGGCTGACAACGATCCTGACGATGCCAACCACAAGAAGCCAGTGATGGCTGCCAACGACGGTGCATCGGGTGTGGGCGTGATGCTGGAGATTGCACGAATTATCAATGCTCAATCCTCAATGCTTAATGCTCAATTAGGTGTGGACTTCATCTGCTTCGATGCCGAGGACTGGGGAACGCCACAATGGGCTGAGAGTAAGGAGAACGATGGAGACACTTGGGCGCTGGGTGCCCAATACTGGGCCACTCATCCGCATCAGGAAGGCTATAAGGCACGCTACGGTATCCTGCTCGACATGGTGGGTGGCCAGGGAGCTAAGTTCTATCAGGAGGGCGTATCACTTTACTTTGCACCAAACGTGGTCAAAAAAGTATGGCAGGCGGCTCAGACAGTAGGTTTTGGTAGCTACTTCGTGAATGACGAGGGAGGTTCTATCACAGACGATCATCTGCCTGTAAACCGTAAGGCCGGCATCCCGTGTATTGACATTATACCCTACTATCCTGACTGTGACCAGAGTTCGTTCGGACCTACGTGGCACACCGTGAACGACGATATGCAGCACTTGGATAAGAATACGCTCCAAGCTGTAGGACAGACGCTGATACAGGTCATTTTCTCTGAGGGTAAAGAGTAACAAATAAAAGTAAGAAGACAAATAGGAAGATATGGATGCAATAAACGAACTATTCTTGTGGCTGAGCGGTTTTCTGTGGGGTTGGCCGATGATTATCCTGCTGTTAGGAACACATATTTTCCTGACATTCCGCTTGCGAATACCACAACGGAAACTGTTGACAGGCATTAAACTGTCCATCAAGAAAGATGCTGATGCGAAAGGAGATGTCAGTCAGTTTGGTGCGTTGGCAACAGCATTGGCGGCTACTATCGGAACAGGAAACATCGTTGGTGTGGCTACTGCTGTCGCACTGGGTGGTCCTGGTGCCGTTCTCTGGTGTTGGCTGACGGGTATCTTCGGAATGTCTACGAAGTATGCTGAAGGACTGCTGGCTGTGAAATATCGTGTGAAAGGCAGCGACGGACATACCTACGGAGGACCGATGTATGCGCTTGAGCGTGGTCTTAACATGAAGTGGCTCGCCATCCTCTTTGCTGTCTTTACTGCTCTCGCTTCGTTTGGCATCGGCTGTACTGTTCAGGCCAACTCTATTGCCCTTTTAGCCAGTGAGACCTTTGGTATACCTGACTGGATCATGGGTATCGTTGTTTGTCTGCTGACAAGTGCCGTAATCCTTGGTGGCGTGAAGTCGATAGCCAAAGTATGTACCGTTCTCGTACCGTTTATGGCTATCTTCTATGTTATTGGTTGTATCATTATCCTTATTATTAACGGTCCATACGTTTGGCCAGCCATAGAATTGATAGTCAAATCAGCCTTCAATCCTGCTGCTGCTGGGGGCGGTTTTGTAGGAAGTACGGTGATGATGGCTGCCCGCTATGGTATTGCCCGCGGTCTTTTCTCCAATGAGAGTGGTATGGGTTCTGCACCTATTGTTGCTGCTGCAGCACAGACGCGTAATCCTGTGCGTCAGGCATTAGTTTCAAGTACTGGTACCTTTTGGGATACTGTCATTATCTGTGCGCTCACAGGTATTGTCCTCGTTTCAAGTATCATTGCCTATCCAGACATCACCTATGCCGACGGAGCAGCATTGACGAAAGTAGCATTCTCGAAGATTCCTTATATCGGTGCACCATTACTGACGTTTGGTATCATCACCTTTGCCTTTAGTACTATCCTTGGATGGAGTTACTATGGTGAGAGTGCTGTCAACTATATTGAAGGACGACGCATGAATCGTTTCTACCGTATATTATATATCGTTGCGCTATTCTTTGGTAGCATCATCAATCTGGATGTCATCTGGAATATTGCCGACTGTATGAATGCGCTGATGGCTATTCCTAACCTCGTAGCTCTGCTACTGCTAAGTGGTGTTGCTGCTCACGAAACAAAGAAATATCTTTGGGAGAAAAGATTGGACGAGGAGATGGAAATAGAGTAAAAAGAGAAGTGTTGATAACTATGTGGATAACCGTGTTAATAACCATCTCATAAACTTGGGAAAACTAACAGGACAAAACGAGACGAGGGATATCAACAAGGTTATAAATAGTAATTATTAAACTTTTCCACTTATTTTGGATGGGAAAAAATATAATATTATTATCTTTGCACCGTCTGAGAATAAAGGTTTCAGAGAAATGAACACAGAGTTATGAACTTATCAACAGTACATCATTCAAATCATTTCTATTTTTTAAAAAAGAAAAAAGAAGAAAAATAATAATATGAAGTTGAAAAAGGAGTGGACAGAGAAAGGTTTCATAGAGGAACCTGTTGCTGAAGGAACAGACCTGAAAACAGAAATACGTAGGATGTGTGAGGAGAAAGGTGCTATCATCCTGGCACACTACTATACTGTTGGTGACATACAGGATATTGCAGATTTCGTTGGTGACTCGCTGGCTTTGGCACGAAAGGCAGCAGAGACTGATGCGAAGATGATGGTGATGTGTGGTGTACACTTCATGGCAGAAACATGTAAGCTGCTGTCACCAGAGAAGACGGTACTCTGTCCTGATCTTAATGCCGGCTGTTCATTGGCTGACTCGTGTAAGGCTGAAGATCTGAAGAAGTTCAAGGATGAACATCCTGGCTATCAGGTCATCAGTTATGTGAATACTACTGCTGCAGTAAAAGCTTTGACAGACGTTGTCGTAACAAGTGGTAATGCGAAGAAAGTAGTAGACCAGTTGCCTAAGGACGGAAAGTATATCTTTGGTCCTGACTATAATCTTGGTAACTATATTAATGAGGTGACAGGACGTGAGATGCTGCTCTGGAATGGTGGCTGTCATGTTCATGAGCGTTTCTCTGTAGAGAAGATTATTGAACTGAAGAAACAATATCCAGAAGCTGTAGTCATGGCACATCTGGAGTGTAAAAGTCCTGTACTTGCTCTTGCTGACGTAAAAGGATCAACGGCAACGATGCTGAACTTTGTACAGCAAAGTGATAAGAAGCAATTTATTGTTGCTACAGAAGCCGGAATATTGCACGAGATGCAACGTACTTGTCCAGACAAGGAATTTATACCTGTACCGCCAGAAATCAGCGAGAGCGGCTTGGAATGCAGTTGTAATGAGTGTCAGTATATGAAGATGAATACACTACTTAAGGTTTACAATACACTGAAGTATGAATGGCCAAAGGTTGAGGTAGATCGAGAGATAGCTAAAGAAGCTGTGAAGCCTATTGAGAAGATGCTGGCACTAAGCTAAATTACTATTTTTTCTTTTTATGATCAGAAAGAGGTATATACCATTTTTAATGTTTGTAGTGATGCTGACATTATTTTATGGTATAACTTTTATATTGATAGATTTTATAGATACACCTATATGTAGTTTGAAAGATTTCCTCACAGTATCAGCAAAATGGAGTTATATGACTGTGATGTCTTTCTTTCTTCTCTACCTTATTTCTATCAACAAATATATATTTTCATTTTTCTTTCCGTTACTTTCTGTACTTTGTGCTGTATTATCTTATTATAAGTTAGTTTTCCATGTAGAACTGACACAGATGGTAATAGATTTAGCATTGGTAAACGACTTCCGTACAAGTGCTGATGCTGTTTCCTGGCAGCTTGTGCTATTAATTGTAATCATTCTATTATTATCTGTAGTGGCTGTTGTCTATAGATATAAGAAGGTAGAGATTAAGTATGGAGTCCTACAATTCATTGTTGTCTTCGCACTTTTGTTTGCTATAAATAATAGCTATGCTTTAAGGGAACCTCTTATACGTCATACTCCTTATTCTATATATTATTCTTTCGTTTGCTATTACGAAAACAAACGTATAATAGCAGAAGAAAGACCAGATTTTCAGGAAAATGTAAATTGTAAGAGTGACTCTATTACCGTTGTTTTTGTGCTTGGCGAATCACTATCTGCAAAAAATATGCAGATAAATGGCTATAAGCGTCCCACAACTCCCTTTATGATGAAGGAGAAGAACCTGATATCACTACCCAATATCTATTCAGAATTTGGTTATACACATACAAGTATTCCTTACATCATGACCCGTGCTGACCATGAACATCCAGACATTGGTTATGAAGAACGTTCATTCATCAGTCTTTTTAAGAAAGCAGGATTTAATACAGCATGGTTAGCCAATCAAGAGTCAGTCAGTACATTTGTCTATTTCATGAACGAGTGTGACACACTGGTGAACGTAGGTAACGGTAAGTCATTGTTCATTTTCAGTAAATGGCTTGATGAAGATATTCTGCCTCACTATAAAGAGTTATTAGAAAGAAAAGATAATCGTCAATTTCTGTTAGTTCATACTATTGGTTCTCATTGGTATTATAATAATCATTATCCAGAGAGTTATAAACAATTTACTCCAGTCACTCAAAGTAAGGTCATCACATCAAATACTCATGAAGAAATACTCAATTCCTATGATAATACAATTTTATATTCCGATTATATTTGGTATCAACTTATTAACGAACTAAGAGATAGGAATGCCATACTTATTTATCTGGCTGACCATTCAGAGAATTTAGGCGAAGACGGACATTATTCACATGGTGACGGAGACTGGCCTGCACAACACTATCCAGGCTGCTTCGTCTGGTATTCTGACAAATACAAGTCATTGTATCCTGAAAAGATAGAGCGATTAGAGCAAAACAAAGAAAAGGAATACAACAGCTCTTTCCTGTTTCCTTCTATTCTGGATGCTGCAGATATTGAGTCAAACTTCCTAAACCACCATGAGAACATCTTTAGATAATCGTATAAATTATATTGACTATGCTAAAGCCATAGGTATTTTTCTTGTGGTACTTGCTCATACACAGTTGAGAAGTGAGATAACGGATTGGATCTATGTGTTTCACATGCCATTGTTTTTCTTCCTCTCAGGTTTTCTTTTTGACTATAGTCGTTATCCTACCTTTAAAGGTTTTGTAAGCCGTCGTTTCCGTCAGTTGGTAATTCCTTATGTACTGATAAACGTTGTGACATATCTGCTGTGGCTATTTGTTTTTCGTCACTATGGTGCAGATTGTGATATGGACATCATGTGGTATAAGCCACTAATAGCTTTTCTTCTGGGTAATGGAGGAGATATGGTTCACAATGTACCTCTTTGGTTTCTCTTGTGTCTGTTTATTGTAGAGACAGTATTTTACAGACTGTTTAGAGAAGCGAATACCAATGTGATACTATTAGGTTTGGCATTGTTTGCTGTGGTAGGGTATCTGAACTATATTTTCAATCCTATCTTGTTGCCATTCTCACTGGGCACCGCTTTTGTAGCTATTGTATTCTATGGTATAGGTTACTTATGTACGCATCATCACATTATTTATAATAATGTATTACTTTGGATATTATCAATAATTGTAACTATTGTCATAGTGAGCTATAACGGACGGATTTATATGCACGTCAATTATTACAGCAATTATTTCTTGTTCCTGGTGGGGGCTGTGGCAGGTATCTATATGATGATATGTCTTTCAAAATACTTGAGCAAAATAGGTGTTTTTTCATTCATTAGTTTCATAGGAAAACACACACTATTGATATGTGGCTTCCACTTAATGACATTTACGCTGATAAAAGGTATTATGGTCTATGTTTTTCATCTGGACCCATCATTATTAGATCAAGCAATAGCAGGCAATATTCTTTTTGCTTTTGTCAGCATACTTTTGTGTTGTCTGCTTGTGTTACTATATGAAAAGGTAAGGGGAGCAAAGGGCTTTACTAATTGATGACGGCAATCTTACAGACAGTACCCTTTCCACCAGTATTTGTAGCCGTAACAACCATATAGACACCAGAGGCTACGCGTCTGCCTTTCTTGTCATAACCATCCCAAGTATAGATACCGCCATTGCTGCGTCCTTCGTTGACAAGTGCACCACTGGAAGTAAGAATCTTCACGTCGGCATCGAAAGAAAGACCTTTGATGGTAATAAGTCCAGTATAGTCGGGAGTTACGGGATTGGGATAAGCCCATACATCGTCCTTTGTCATCTCTGTCAAAGGTTCTGTAGCGTCACTCATATAGGAACACAGTCCTTTGTCAGTACCAAAGAACACTTCACCTGTCTCGTTATTGATAGCAATAGACTCAATCTTATTACTCAAAAGAAAGCTGTTTTCTTCTGTGAAATGCTGTACTTGGGTGTTATTGTCGGCACTTATCAGGAAGACACCGTTTGTCTCCGTTCCAAACCATTTTCTGTTAGCACCGTCAATGGCTATACAGTTGATGTAAACGTTGGAAAGAAGATAGTCGGCATAGTCAGTACCATCGTTACGAGGAACTTTATACTGAATGATACCCAGAGTGTTGTCAGCAATCCTCTCTTCATCCAAGTAGACAGGTCCTTTGTCTGTTCCTATCCAGATATTTCCGTTTCGATCCTCACAGACACACTCAACATAGTAGTTTGAGATGTTGACGCCATCTTGGTTGACAAAACGATTATATTTTACTACATTATCATCGGCAGGGTTATAACAGAGCAAGGCAGGATTGTCCGAGTGGGAATTGACAAACCAGAGAAGACCACGACTATCGAAGAAAGAGCCTTTCATGCCTCGCATGGACTTGTTGTTCTTGTCTACTAAAGCATCAGCCATAAAGCCGCTCCATGTACCATCTTTGCTCCATTTGATGATACCGTAGTGGGAAGAGCTGTTCAGACAGTAGAAATTACCTTCCTGGTCGAAGATAGCACCATCGGTACGAACATATTGAGCATTGCCGGTGAGAACAGATTCAAAGTAATCGGTATTTCCTTGCGTGTAGTTCTTTACAAAGACACCATTGTTAAACTCATAGACTCCTGAACAGGAAGCGACAACAACACGGTTTTCGTCAAGTGGACTGA
>Ga0310786_10001472_pt1 | contig 37930 bp, 52 predicted proteins | sample AusTroGonzalo_MG_FD_203881 | JGI IMG/M metagenome (GOLD analysis project Ga0310786, IMG submission 203881) | Bovine rumen microbial communities from tropical cattle in Woodstock, Queensland, Australia - Gonzalo_03 (v2) (version 2) | ecosystem: Host-associated > Mammals > Digestive system >... | reverse complement strand
ACCATATACAGCCTATCTGCAAAGAGGTTATCCCGTTAGGGATAGCCAAATACAATAACATGAACCACCGTCTGTCGTTCACGAACGGGTCTACCATCCAGTTCGGAAACTGGGAGGGAGAAGAATCCGAGCGTCACTACAACGGCATGGAATATGACTGGATCTTCATTGACGAAGCTACGCAGTTCACGGAGAGGGCGTTCAACTTTTTAGGCGGATGCTTGCGTGGTGTCAATGACTTTCCAAAACGTATGTATCTTACCTGCAACCCCGGTGGCGTTGGTCACAATTGGGTGAAGCGGTTATTCATAGACAGAGCCTACAAGACGAACAGTTCCAATCCGGAAGAGAACGAGAACCCGGAAGACTACACGTTCATCTTTGCGACAGTGGAGGACAACAAGTACCTGCTTGAATCGTCACCGCTGTATTTACGAAACCTTGCGAATATGCCCGAGGATGTCAGACGGGCTTACCGATACGGCGATTGGGATGCCATCGGCGGGAACTACTTCAAGGAGTTCTCCCGCAAGGTACACGTAGTGAAACCCTTTGCCATCCCGTCTCATTGGGATCGGTACAGGAGCTTCGACTACGGCTTGGATATGTTTTCCTGCTTTTGGTGGGCAGTGGACGGAGACGGGCGGATATGGATATACAGGCATTATGAACATAAAGACCTCATCATATCCGAAGCGGCGAGACAGACACATGAGCATACCCAAAGGACGGAGAGGATACGGGCAACGTATGCGCCGCCCGATATGTGGAACAGACAGCGGGAAACGGGAAGAACAATGGCGGATGTCTTTGCCGAGAACCATCTGCCCCTGATCAAGAGCGACAACAACCGTGTGCAGGGTCACATGCTCATGAAAGAGATGCTTGCACCGAAGCCCGTGAACGACCCGTATATCAAGCAGATACTCAAGGCGGATATGCTGCCGATGCTCATGTTCATGGACTCCGTGGACAGCAAGGTCTTCTCGGACATCGAGTCGATACAGGCAGACGATGACAACCCGAACGATTGTGCGAAACAGCCCCACGATGTCACCCACGCCATAGACGGCATACGGTACGGGATCATCGCAAGGGTGATGTCGGCGGAAATGGAAAAGCCTGTGGTTATAGAAGACGAAGACGAGGGCGTTGACTACGACACGTTCATGATGGGCGGAGTCATCAGCAATAGTTATATGGGGGTGCAGTAATGCCGAGACCTAAAAAGGTAGGAACTCCCGAGGATATGGAACGCAACCTGAACAGGTACTTTGAGTTGCGTGAAGAAAAGGGAGAGTTTCCCACATTCGCCGGGATGCTCCGGTATCTCGGGATCAGCAAGAGAACCTATCAGCGGTATATGGCGGATGACAACGGAGACGAATCCCTGTCGGAAGAAGACCGCCATGCCTACCGCAAGATATTCGAGGACGCACAGCTCCGGAGAGAGGACTTCCTTGAGAAGCGCATGGTGACAGACCCACGTGCCGCCAACGGCTGCATGAACAGTCTGAAGCAGCCGCAGAACGGCGGGTTCAAGGAAAGGTTCGAGGGCGAGATCGATGCGAAGATCACCGTCAACGTGGTGGGAGTTGGAGGCGAAAATGCTTTCAAGTAAAAAAGAACTTGCCTCAAAGATAGAGATCCTTGAGAGCATCGTCAAAGTCCTAAAGGACGAAGTGTTCGCCATTCAGGACACCGTCCATGAGCAGAACAAAAAAATAGAGGCACTTGAAGCCTCACTCAAAGAGAAACAGGACATCATCTCCGAACAGGAGAAAGAGATACAGAAGTGGAACGAGGGCATTGCCAATATCATGAACTACAGCCTTGATGTGGCTAAAGGAGGTAACAAACCTTGAAACTTGGCTTATTCAAGGGTGAGGACAAGCCCACAAAGGAAGTCGTATGGGGCTTCTATGAGAGAGGACTCCGGTACAACAATCAGATAGACCTTGAGGATACCGTCCGCTGCAACGAGAACTTCTATGTCGGAAAGCAGTGGGAAAACGTGGATGCCAACGGTCTGCCGACACCAACATTCAACTTTATTAAAAGAGTTGTCATGTTTGATGTCGCAACGATTACAACAGATAACTTAAAGGTTACAGCCACTGCGATGGCGCACACGGCGAACACAGATCAGCTTATTCCTGCCGTGAATGTGGTGAATGAGGAGTTCGATGCGCTGACGGAGCAGAACGAGCTGACGCATTTGGCTCGTGAGTTTGTAAGGAATGCTGCTGTTGATGGAGACGGATGCCTGTATTCCTATTGGGATGAGGAAGCGGAGAACGGTCAAGACGAAAAAGGTGCTATCCGTACCGAGATTTTGGATAACACCGATGTGTATTTCGGCAATCCAACGGAGAAGTACGTACAGCGTCAGCCGTATATAATCATCCGCTCACAGCTTCCGACCCGTGAAGTCATGATCCGGGCGAAAGAAAACGAGTCCGAGGATTGGGAGTCCATCAAACCGGACGATGAGTTTGCGAACGCTGTTGACTCCGCAAAGATAACCGATGACATGACCACTCTCCTGCTCATTCTGTGGAGAGATTCGGAGACCAAGACGATATGGGCTTACGAGTGTACACAGGACGCTGAAGTATGTGAACCGTGGGATCTGAAGATCAGACTGTACCCGTTGGTATGGCTGAACTGGGATTACGTAAAGAACAGCTACCACGGACAGGCGATGGTCACGGGTATCCTGAACAATCAGATATTCGTAAACCGTGCGTGGGCTATGTCCATGCTGTCGATGATGAAGACGGCATATCCGAAGTATGCCATTGATGGCACAAGGATAGCGGCACTGGATAACAGAGTCGGCGGGTATGTCAAGGTCAATGGTGACCCGAACAACGCAATAAAGGCTATAGACCCCGCCACGATTTCCCCGCAGGTAGCGCAGTACATCGAACTTGCGATAGATGAGACAGAGAAGTGCCTCGGTGCAACGGCTGTTGCCCTTGGTGACACCCGTCCGGACAACACCTCCGCCATCATCGCCTTGCAGAGAGCTGCGGCTACGCCGATAGAACTGACGAAGCAGAACCTGTACAAGGCTATCGAAGACCTGTACAGGATATACCTTGAGTTCATGGTCAACTACTACGGCAAGCGTTTGGTTGACACCGAGGTCTCCGAGAAGATGGGAAGCGTGTTCCAGTTCGCAGGTATAGATATGCCCGAGACCATCACGGACTACTTCGACTTCTCCACGCTCAAGGATTATCCGATGAGCCTCAAGCTCGATGTCGGTGCTTCTTCCTACTACAGCGAGATTGCTTCCATAAATACGCTCGACAATCTCTTTATACAGGCAAAGGCAATCGACCTTGTCCAGTACCTTGAAAGAATACCTGACGGATACATTCCCGACCGCAGAGGTCTTATACAAGATGTCAAACAGGCACAGCAGCAGCAAATGATGCAGCAGATGCAGATGCAGCCGCAGGGAACGGAGGGTGTTGTCGATGAGGGCTTGAAAGAAGAGATCCCCACATCAGGCGGAGGATACTCCGACCTGCAGCGCAAGATAAACGAGGGGGTTGATGTGAGATGAGCGATGTAATCATTGTAGCCATCATCACCGGGGTATGTTCCGTAATAGGACAGTGGCTTATCACAAGACAGCAGACACAGAAGAGAAAGGTGGACGATGCTGTGCGGGATGCACGGCTTGAAGACCGTCTGAAATCTGTGGAGCATAAGTTGGATGAACACAATGGCTATGCCTCAAGGTTCAACGAGATAGGCGTGGACATTGCGGTCATAAAGAACGAGATCACAAACTTAAAAAAAGGAGGCTGAATTATGCCTGACTGGTTGATCCGTACTATCAAGACTTTTGTGCAGAGCTTTTTCGGAGTGCTTGTGCCGGAAGTGTGCATCATGTTGAACAACGGATTTCCTGCTGACCTGCCCACGCTGTGGAAGATCCTTGCCCCTGTCGTGGCGGCATCGCTGTCGGCGGCTATCTGTGCTGCATGGAACATCATATCCGAGCGGCTTAAAGGGGAATAATTTGACAGACAGCACAAAATTACCCCCTTAAACGTATGCCTTGTCACTTTTACGCTAATCTGACAAGACATATTAGCGAACAAATAATGTAATCAACAGACAGACCAGTCTGTTAAATAAAAAGCCACAGACCAGTGGCGGAAAGGTGAATCAATGGACGAAAACAAAGAAGCAGCCGTAACGGAAGAAACCGATTACTTCGCAGGATGGGATGACGATCCCGTAACCGAAGAAGAGGAAGTAACCGAAGAAACGACCGAACCGGAAACTGTTGAGGAAGACCAACCGGAGACAGAGGAAGAGGAAGATGCTTCCGAAGATGACGGAGAAACGGAAGACTACGAGGCGGAGCTTGATGAGGTAAGCAAGAAAGCAGACCAAACTTTCACGCTGAAACATCTTGATGAGGTCAAGGAAGTTGACCGTGACGAAGTCATCACACTCGCACAGAAAGGGCTTGACTATGACCGCATCCGGTCAGAGCGTGACACCCTCAAGAGCGAGAAAGCAACATATCAGGAACACGAAGACTTTCTGAACTACTTGGCAGAGATGTCCGGTACAAGTGTTGAGGAAGTCATCATCAACACGAAAGCGAAACTGGTACAGCAGGAAGAAAAGAAGAAAGGGTATGACATTACCCTCGATCAGGCACGGTACAGAGTCCAGTCTCAAATGAAAGAGGCGAAGAAGTCTGCGCCCGAACCTGAACCCGAACCTGCGAAAGACAGCCTCGCAGAGATGCGTGAAGCCAAGTTCAAACGCTTTGTGGAGAAGTACCCTGATGTGAAGAGTGCCGACATACCGAAAGAGGTATGGCAGGAGTTCGGTGACGGCTCTAAAGGCGAACTGACGGACATCTATACAAGGTACGAAAACAAGAAGCTCAAGGAACAGATCAAAGAACTTGAGCAGAAAAAGAAGAAGTCCACAGGCTCACGCCGATCAAACGGCTCACCCACCGTTGACGATGGTATCTACGCCGGGTGGTAGTGGCGAAACAGCCTCACGACTTCAAATAACTTATGTGAGGTGTAAATATCATGGCAGTAAATCTTGCCGAAAAATTTGTTGATAAGGTAGCAGAAAGATTTGCACAGAAGTCTTTCTCCGGATCTCTCGGCTCTAAAGCCTACAATTGGGATGGAGTCGAATCCATCGTTGTCTACTCCGTAGACACCGTTCCCTATGGGAACTACACCCGCAGCGGAACTTCCCGCTACGGCACTCCGGGCGAACTCGGAGACTACATTCAGACCATGCGTATGACGCAGGACAAGGCTGCAACGTGGACGATTGACAAGGGCAACGCCAAAGAGCAGCTCAACATCAAGAAAGCCAACGAGACCGTTGGCAGACAGCAGGACGAGCGTCTGCATCCCCTCGTGGACAAATACTCGTTCACGCAGTGGGCAAAGGATGCAGGTCTTGCCATCACCGCCAACGCCGCCATCACCGCCAACACCGCTATGGGTTGGCTGCAGGATGCGACCGAAAAGGCTGACGATGCTGCGTTCCCCGAGGACGGACGCTTCTGCGTCTGCACCAACGCTTACTACAAACTGCTCAAGCAGAACCCCAACTTCGTGTACACCGAGGGTCTTGCCAACAAGGCTCTTGTCCGTGGCGAGATGGGTACTCTTGACGGTTGGAGAATCGTTCGTGTACCGACCTCTTACCTGCCCACCGGAGTCCATGCTCTCTGTATGCACAACTCCGCCATCCTGAACCCCGTGAAGATTCAGGACTACAAGATCCACGTTGATCCTCCCGGAATCAACGGCAACCTCGTTGAGACCCGTGTTCTTTTCGATGCGTTTGTTCTCGATGCGAAAGCCAAGGGCGTTATCGCCATCCTTGCTTCCAACGCATCCCACACCACTGCTCCGACCATCGCAGCCAACGGCAACTGCACCGCTCTCGGCGGTACGGTTGTGTACTACACCGTTGACGGCTCTGATCCTCGCTGCAGCGGCACTCGTGCTGCCCTCTCCGCTGCGAACACCGTTCTCGGCAATGCGGGCGAACTGATCACCGCCATTGCGTTCAACAGCTCTTGCACTGTTGAATACTCCGACTACGTGACCGTTCAGAGGTAAGCACAATCCTATAAGGGGCAGGGCAACCACCTGCCCCTTTTCTCTAAAGAAAGGAAATAAACATGGCATCAGTCGATATTATCATCCCGTCTTACAACAGCTATAAGACGATCAACTATGCACTTGCCTCTGCAGCGATGCAGATACTTGACCCGGAAGACTCGATGCTCGTAACGGTGGTGGATGACTGTTCCACGGACGGAGTCGAATACGATGCGATAACGAACTACTGGAACGCATTCATGCCGTGTCAGCTTATACAGAAAGATGTGAACGAGGGATGCGGTCAGGCACGGCAGACGGGCATGGACGAGACCGATGGCGACTACATCGTCTTCCTTGATGCGGACGATGCTTTTGTTACCCCACACGCACTGCGTTATCTGATGCGGGCTGTAAAGGACTACGACCTTGTCATGGGTCAGTTTGTGGAAGAGACATCCGATGGGGCTATCCTGCATCAGGAGAACTACACTTGGTGTCATGGAAAGATATACCGCAGACGGTTCTTGGAAACGCATCTGATCCGGTTCAACAAGACCCGCTACAACGAAGACAGCGGTTTCAATCAGATCATCCGGTTCATGACGGAACGGAAGAAATATATCCCGCAAATCGTCTATTCGTGGAACAACAACACAGAGTCTACGGTTAGGACAGACAAGAGCGGATACCGTGGTGGCTACGGTTGGCGTGAGTTCCTTGAGAACCTCTGCTATGTCTGCGAGGAACTGCGGAAACGCAATCTGAACAAAGCAATCATCCGTGACTTTGCACTGGAGTGTACAGCAACTCTGTACTTCCAGTATTCCGATTCCTATGCGCTGAAAGCTGACGAGGACGAGGAGAACAGGAAGAAGCTGCAGGAGTTCTACAAGCGGGCGTTGCGTCCTTATGTATTGGACGGGGCTGTCCAGTGGGAGCATTTTGCTTCAGAGTTTATACGGCATCAGGCAGACTTCAAGATGGTATCGATCCCGCCGATGACATTCAAAGAGTTTATCAAGATGCTCGGCTATTTTGATGACATGAAAAAGCTATATACGAGGGTGTGAACATGACAACAGGAACAGAAGTATACGAAGCAGCGTTAGTCCTGATGGACGCAAACAACGATGCTGACACCTCTGAATATGAAAGCAAAGCGTTAAGCATAATCAACATCCTCCGGGGTGAGCTGTATCCCTACTCGGATACTTTTGATACAACACAGGACGGCAGACCCATCTGCCCCATAATGACCGATTTGGATGACACCATCGGTCTTGATGACTATATATGTCAGACCGTCATGCCCTATGGTATGGCGGCGCATCTGCTGTTGGATGAGAATCCTACTTCCGCATCGTTCTTCAATCAGCGGTACATGGAACTGTTGGCGATGCTCCGTCAGGGCATTGGCAGACCTGTTACCGGATCGGAAGACATTGCGGATGTTTATTCCAACGACGGGAAGTCACACTTTTATTACAATCGCTTTACAACATGGGGCGGTGATTGAGGATGGCAAATATATCCTCTGCAACAAATGAGAAAGTGATCTCCGTTAAACAGTTCCTCGGTCTTAACGAGAACGTTGACGGAGACAACAAGCTGAAGATAGGCGAGGCATCCGTTTGCCGCAACTTCAAGATCACCGACAACGGCAATTTGAAGAAGAGAGCAGGAACAGTCCTCAAGTACACCCTCGGCACGGACAAGCCTGTCGTTGGCATGTGGCAGGGAATGTGTACTCACCACGAACTGTTCATAGCAGCATGCGACGGGCATTTGTGGATGCTGCAGGACGACGACTTCTTCAAATACCCTACGGACATGGGTTCTCTCTCCACGGCGAACGATGTGTTCATGTTCGGATTCGACGAGAAAGTGTTCGTCATGGACGGCACGAACTACCACGAGGTGTGGTACGAGGTCAAAGAGTCTGCCGCTTCTGCCACAATAACAGCTGAACTCGGAGACGAGTCCACGATAGACAACGAAGCTGTCGATGTGGATGTCTTTAAGACAATGGTTGACAGCGGCGGAACATATGAGTTTTGGTACGGCGAGAACGGATGGACGATAGGCTTTCAGACAGTCATAGACGATATAGGCGAGTACGGCATAACCTATGACGGAGATCCCGAAGTCGGCGACAAACTGACTGTTGAGTACACGGCAGCATCGCACGGTTTGTGGCATCTGTCCAACCTTACAGATTCTACTGCGGCAAACTACCTTGCTCCGTATGTACCGCTCGTTGCCATTGCTATTCCTCCAAAACCTGCGGGAGGCGGAGAACTTCAAGAGCAGGTCAACAAGCTGACTCCTGCCCGTAGAGTGTGGATTTCTACGGACGGCGTTGGCGACACATTCCAACTCCCGGAGACAGACCTTGACTCAATCGACTATGTACTCGACCTGTCTTCAAATTCACCTCTGACACCCGTCACGGACTATACGGTGGATGCGGCAGACGGAACTGTGACATTCACTTCTGTTCCTGCCCTTGCTACCAACGGATATGAGATAGGCTACACCGCAAAGGTGACCTATGCCTCTACTGTAGGAGCAATGCGGTATGCGGAAACATTCTCCGGGGCAAACGACATCCGAGTGTTCATTTACGGCGACGGAAGCAACAGGGCGTTCTATTCAGAACTTGACTACCCAAACGGTCATCCCCGTGGCGACTACTTCCCCGACTTGAACGAAGTAACTGTCGGAGACACGAACACCCCCATCACTTCGGTTATCCGTCACTACTCACGGCTTCTCGCTTTTAAACCGAATCAAACGTTCTCAATAGATTACGGCGTTGTGACTTTGCCTGACGGTCTGATGACGATGGCGTTCTATACAACGCCTATCAACAGGATACTCGGCAACGAACCGATGGGGCAGGTACAGATGGTTCTCAATGCACCCATCACCCTGTGCGAGGGCAACCTGTATGAGTGGCGGAGCGGTTCGTCCTATGCGGCTAATCTCTCCGTGGACGAGAGACAGGCAAAGCGAATCAGCGACAGAATCTCTGCCACCTTGCGTGGCATGAAGAATGTCCATTGCTATGACGACAATCTCAACAGCGAGTATTACATCATAGACGATAACGGGAACTGTCTTGTCCATAACTACAGGGCAGATGCGTGGTATTTCTACACAGGGCTGAACGCAAGGCTCGTAACTGCAATAGACGGAGTGCTGTGGATCGGAACACATGACGGCAAGATCCTGAAGATGGATGACACAAAGTTATCCGATCAGGGCAAGGCTATCGACTGTTATTGGGAAAGCGGATCGTTGGACTTCGGCGTATCCAATATGCGGAAGTATGTGTCACAACTGTGGGTCAGTTTGAAAGCAGAACCGCACAACAAGGTAACGGTTACTTCTAAAACAGACAGAAGCATCGAGAACGCAGAGGTGGAAGTCGAACCCGAGTATGAAAACTTCATGCCGAAGACGACACGCTGCAAGATAAAGTCGAAGAAGTTTGTTTACTACAAACTGTGCTTCACGACGAACGACGCAAGCACAACTGCGACAGTCGTCGATACGGAAATCAAAGTCCGCTATACGGCACAGGCGAAGTGAGGTAGATGTATGTTAATAGGAACTGATGCCTCCATACTGTATGCGATAAAGACAACAGCGTATCCGGTTGGTGCTGTGTACATGACGGTAAACGATGACAACCCTGCGAAGCTGTTTGGAGGAAAGTGGGAACAGCTTTCAGATATAGGAACTATCCATGTTTGGAAAAGGACGGCACTATGAGCAAGGCAACAATATGGAATTATCTCAAGACCAACACTTCCCTGCCTGATGTATCTATCGCAGGGATCATGGGCAACCTTGAATGCGAATCCAACTGTGAGAGCTGCCGCAAACAGGGAGACTTCTCCGCAGACCGCTCCGCATCGAAAGAGTATGCAAGGCAGGCTAATGCGGGAACGAACAACTTTGTATATGACTCCATAGGGTTCGGGCTTGCCCAATGGACTTACTACTCAAGAAAAGAGAATCTGCTAAACTCGTGCCGTTCACAGGGCAAGGGCGTAGAGGACGAAGAAGCACAGCTTGCGTTCATGCTTGCCGAGATGCAGATGGAATTTTCCAATATGTGGAAAAGACTGTTCTCCTGCACAACGATAGCGGATGCGGCAGGACTTGTGTGCAGGGAATACGAAAGACCCGCTGTGCTAAATATAACGGAACGCACAAAGGCGGGGCAGAAGATCTACGATGAATTCCACGGAAAGGATGTTGAACCCGTCGTGGACAAAACAGCAAAAGCAATAGCGTTGCTTGAGGAAGCAATAGCATTGCTGAAATCCTGATATATCGGCTGTCAGCTGCAGATGACGGTTAGATATAAATATTTATTTGAGGTGTTTATCATCAGATGAACAACGGTTCTTCGGTTTTCGGGTCGGACTGGCTCGGCGCATTTCTTATCATCGCAATTCTCTTCGGCGGCGGATTCGGACTCGGCGGACGGGGCGTAGCTCCTGATGTGGCGACAAAGGAATTCGTTCAGGACTCCGTGAACAATCAGGCTACACAGACCGGACTGCGTGATATTCTGCTGTCCTCGGCAAACAACAACTACGAGACGGCACAGCTTATCAATCAGCAGACCAACACTCTCATGCAGCAGAACTACACCAATCAGATCAATGTGGTGCAGGGATTCAATCAGATTTCCTCCAAGCTCGATATGCTTGGGGCGCAGATGGAAGCATGCTGCTGCTCGATCAAGACACAGATGTTACAGGACAAGTATGACAACCTTGAGAACCTGTACAGGACAGCTCAGAACGAAATCAGCAACGCACAGCAGTCTCAGTACATTCTCGGCGCACTTGGCAGGTTTGTCACCAATCCTCCTGTAGCGGCAACCTAACACAACAAAGAAAGGGGTAGTGACCCTACCCCTTTCCCTAAAGGAGATATATTATGTGGGCATTAATAACCGATGAGGGTGCGAACGTTTCGTTTGTCGAGGGCGATTACGGAATCATACTTCCGATAATCGTTGACGGCATCGAGATAGACCCGTCAGATAGCGTAAAGGTAACGGTTAAAGACGGCAAGAACGGAAACACCGTGGTGGAGAAAGTCATCACAGGGATTGAGGATAACACCATCCCCCTGTCGTTCACGGCAGCCGAAAGCTCTTCTCTGCCTGTCGGCAAGTATGTTTACAACCTTGATTGGTATCACAACAGCACGTTCCTCTGCAACATTCTGAACAATGCGATGCTCAAGGTGGTGGATAAGGCGTGACTACTGAACCGCCGAAAATCAACCTTACACTTGATCCTGCCAAGCAGACCCTTGACCTGTCGAATGTCATTATAACAGCAACGGCAAATCCCGCTTCGATAGGGTTAGGGAATGACGGCAGACAAATCATAAAGGATTACATCATCACTCCGCCATATGAGGGTTCGTATGAAGTGACCCCCACAAAGTCCACGCAGATTCTTGCGACAGACGGACTGAAGATGACGGATGATGTGACTGTGAATCCTATCCCGGACGAATACATCGTTCCGACAGGGTCGCAGACCATCGTTGCAAACGATACCTATGACATCACCGACAAGGCAGAGGTAGTAGTAGCCGTTCCCGACCCCGTCATGCAGAGCAAGTCGGTCAGTTTCACTCCGTCCGAATCCACGCAGTCTTCCACGGTCACCCCGTCCGCAGGCTACGATGGTTTGGATTCGGTGGATATATCTGTGGACGCTGTATCAGATACCTATGTCGGTTCCGCCATCGACAGGCGGGATTCTTCCGACTTGACGGCAAGCGGAGATACAGTCAGCGTACCGAGCGGTTTTTATGAGAACGCCGCATCTAAAGCGGTAGCAGGAGGAACGGAGGGAACGCCAACTGCTACAAAAGGAACGGTATCAAACCATTCCGTTTCGGTTACTCCCTCCGTTACAAACACCGCAGGTTATATCACGGGAAGCACGAAGACAGGCACGCCTGTTACGGTATCCGCCTCAGAGTTGGTAAGCGGAACAAAGAGCATCACGAGCAACGGCACAGGCATAGATGTAACGGAATACGCCGCCGTAGATGTGGCTGTTCCGGGTTCTTCTCCCACCTTGCAGACCAAGAGCAAGACCTATACTCCGACCGAGTCGGCACAGAGCGATGCCTTTACGGCGGATGTGGGATACGATGGACTGGACGAAGTGGACATCACAGTCAGTGCCATCTCCTCTACTTATGTAGGAAGCGGTATCACACGGAGATCCTCGTCAGATCTGACAGCCTCCGGGGCAACAGTCAGCGTACCGAGCGGATACTATGAGAACAATGCCTCGAAATCCGTAGCGAGCGGTACGGCAGGAACACCGACAGCTTCAAAGGGAATTGTATCAAGCCATTCGATTACAGTCACTCCGTCTGTAACCAACAGTACGGGATACATCACAGGAAGTACAATCACAGGCACGGGTGTGACAGTGTCTGCAAGTGAACTCGTCAGCGGCACGAAGAGCATTACTTCAAACGCAACAGGAATAGATGTAACCAACTATGCAGCTGTAGATGTAGCAGTACAAGGTCTTTCGGCTTATGCCTACGTTATCGTGTACCACTCTGTCGGCACGACACCAACCTGCACAAACACAGATGGCTCAATAGCCTTGTCAACAACTATGGTGCTGTTTCTCGTATCAGATAATGCAGCATCCTGCGTAGCGACGGCAGGCGGAGTTTCGGAAACTGTTGCTATAAGTTCCGGGGAAAGCTACTACGTTAACCTCAATGTTCTCCATCTTTACACAGCAGGAGACACGGGTGGATGGGCGACATCAGCTTGGAAATACAGCACAAGCGCACAAGGGCTTTCAGCAAGAGCGCCAACAGTTACTTACAATGCAAACAACATGAGCATTGCTATTACAAGTGGCGGTGCATATTCTGGCATGGCGTACCACGACAAGGTCGATTTGACAAAGTATTCTTCTGTAAGGCTAACGGGTTCGTTTACTGGTTCAAGCTCCTATTTCGGCGTTTGCGGATTGTATGTTTTTACTACCGTTGGAAGCGGCGGGTATGACTCGACCTATTCTGCTAAAAAAACTGTTATAGCGACAGGAACGCAGGACTTGACGGCTGATATTTCGGCTCTCACGGGCCAATACTATGTAGGCATCGGCGTTGCGAGAAATAGTTCTTACCAATCCACATTTACCATTACGGGAGTGTGGCTTGAATGATTATTTATCTTGATTCAGATGTGTATGAACCACCGCTATTATGGACAGAGGTGTAAATTATGTGGAATACAAAATCTAAAAACAGCACAGACCTCACGATGACCGAGGGCGACTTCGGTGTATCACTTCCGTTCGTGATCTTCGGCATCGAGATCGGTTCGCAGGATACCATTCGGATGACCATCAAGAAGACGAAGAACGGGTCACCGCTCCTTGAAAAGGAATTCACGAACATCACCAAGAACACAGTCGAGCTTTCCTTTACCGAGGACGAGACGCTGCTTCTCAAGGTGGGCAATTATCTTTACTCGCTCGATTGGTACAAGGGAGATCAGTTCATGTATAACCTTGTAAACAATTCCAAGTTAAAGGTGGAGGACAAAATATGAGTCAAGTATATGTCAATGTCGGTGTAGACGGCAGAAGCATCCCGGCGGGCGGAGAATCCGGGCAGGTTCTCCAAAAGGCATCGGACGAAGATTTCGACCTGATTTGGACAACCCCTGCGGGTGGAACTTCCGCCAACATCCCACAGCCAACAAACACCAAATCGCCAAAGGACGGCGGAACGGACGGCACAGGCACAGTCGGCACTTCCGTTGCATATGCACGGCAGGATCACGCACATCCCATCAATGTGGCAACGAGCGGTGTTCCGTCTGCTGACGGCACGGCTTCTCTCGGCACGGCATACACTTATGCCAAGTCCGACCACGTTCACCCGCTCAATGAAGCACCGAGCGGCACACCGGAAATGGACGGAACGGCTGCCATTGGAACATCTTTCTACTATGCCCTGTTCGATCATGTCCATCCTGTTGATACCTCAAGGGCATCCGCAACGGACATGACTGCCGCACAGGGAAACATCACTTCCCTACAGTCTGCCGTTACCGCCATCACCGCTTCAGCGGTATCCATCACGCTGACAGCATCAGAGGGAGATTGGACGGAAGAATCGACCGAAGTATACTCACAGGCGGTCACCCTGTCGGATGTGACCGCAAAGACAAAGGTAGACCTCACCCCCGATTCCACGACAGTCTTGCAGATGGTATCTGACGGTACTTATTCCATCTACATCGAGAACAACAGCGGAACACTCACAGCTATTGCTGTCGGTGATGCTCCGACCGCAACGCTTACCATCAGCGGAGTCCGCTACGAGACAGCGTGAGGTGAGCCTATGTCAATAATAGGTAAACCGATACAACTGTTCGGCAAGAAAAGGCTGTATCTGTATAAGGGAAACCCTATCGATGACTGCCTTTCTGTAACGAGAAAGTGGGCAGGATCTGATATGCGGTACAGTAATTCTATTGCAAATCTCACACGTTCTTTTCCAACTGTGGGAACGGATTCCTCCGGGAAGTACCGCACACTTACTCTCGGAACGACATCGACTGGTGTATACAAGCATCAAGGTGCATACGTTGCGGGTGAAACATCAAGTCAGGGTGCAGTTTATGGTATGTACACAGACCTTGATGGATATAGCAAGATAGTTCTCGAATACGATTTTACGACAACAGGAACGGCAGACAACAACCATCTTATTTTCGTTACGCTGTTTGCAAGCAAAAATTGGGTGTGGTCAAGCAACTATCAGGACACGGCAACAAACATAAAGGCATCTTCCTATTACGCCACGATAGGCACGTTCACAAACCAAAAATTAGAGCTTACCATCTCTAACACAGGCGGGTACAAACAGGTTGGTATCGGCATTAATGAAGCCGCCAACGCAGGAACAAAAGGCGAACTTACCATTAAGAAACTGTATGCGGAGAAGTGACTTGGTTTACTGAAAGGAGCAATAAATGTTACCAACAATAGATTTCACGCAACAGCTTGCACAGTTGCAGGCACAGCTTAATAATCTCGGCACTCCACAGCAAAACCTCCCTGCGAACGTTCCCGCTGCTCCGGTTGATCCGAAGTCCTGCCCATCAAAACTTCCGTGCGGCATCTGTACAAGGACGAATCTGATGTGTGCGATGGAGGAAAAGACGGATGAATAACGGGATGCTCATTCTGATGCAAGCTGTCGGAGCGGCAATGCGGGGAGAGTCTCCGCAGAACTTCATGAAGCGGTTGGCAAATCAGCACCCGCAGTTGAAGAAGATGAATCTTGATGACCTGCAAGAAACAGCAAATGCACTCGCACAGCAGAACGGAGTCAATGTCGATGAGGTTACTCAACAACTCGACAACGTAATCAATCCACTTGTTAAGAGGTAATGTATGAAAATAATCAAGAAGTTGTGTGACCTCATCGATGAGGAAATCCACGATGCCAAAAAGTATGCAAAACTTGCCCTTGCCCACAAGGACGAGGGAACTGCACTTGCAGAGATGTTCTACAACCTCTCTTTGGAAGAGATGAAGCATATGAACACGCTGCACAACGCTGTTGTCAAAGAAATCAACAAGATCAAAAACGAGCATGGCGATGACCCCAAGATAGAGGGGATGCAGGTAATCTATGACCTCTTGCACGAGCGGTCAATAAATAAAGCGAAAGAAGTACAGATCCTACAGTCTATGTATAGGGAGTGACGGATATGGCAGACACATCAGCTCTCAACGAGAAATACCAATCTTTTGTAGCGGACAATACAAACAACATCAATGCGATGTACGATGCACAAAAGACCTCGCAGTTGACGGGTCTTGAGTCGGCGTACACGCAGAACCTTTCCGATGCCGAGTCTCTGAAACCGCAGATTGACAAACAGTACAATACTGCGGCAAATGACCTCGCCGTTCAGTATGAGCGGAACAGGTACAATAACAATCTTCAGGCAGCACAGAACGGTCTGAATGTCGGCACGGGATCGCAGATGAATCTCGCCTTGAACAGTCAGTACGGGCGTGACTTTGGCAACCTCCGTTCCGCACAGGCCGCTGCACAGGTGGAACAGGACAGACAGATTGCCAACATCAAGGCACAGTATCAGCTTCAGGTGCAGGAAGCTATTGCCAACAACGATTTGGCGAGAGCGGCTGCTTTGGTGGACGAAGCCAACAATCAGGTCAATCAGCTCTCCAAAGCCTACGCTCTTCAGCAGGAAGACCTCGGAAACGCTGCTGCACTTCTCGGTTCTTCCGGAGACTTCAGCGGTTACGGCAATCTCTACGGACTTACCGAAGACCAAATCGGCACGCTTCAGACCCAGTGGGCAGCACAAAATCCCGACCTTGCATGGCAGAGCGGCATGATAGACGCAGACCAGTACCGTGCCATCACGGGCAAGTATCCAAGAGGATACAGCAGTGGCGGGTCAGGCGGGTACAGCCCGAACGATTCCTACTATCAGAGAATGCTTCGGCAACGTGATGCGTGGAACGCAGCCCATCCGAAGAATCAAATAAGTCAGGCAGGTTCTCTTCAGATAGCAAAGGCGACAGGCAACCTCGACTGGTCTAACGCTGTTACAGTTAATTCAGACGGGCAAATTGTACTTAAATAACGGGAGGGCAATATGGCTACCGTTGACAGCATAATTAGCGCATTACAAGGCGGTTCTCCCGGGGGGTCTTCTAATGGAACTCCCACCGAATCGACTCCTCCCTCTTCAGCATCTACGGAGGAGTCTATAATATGGCAGTTACAGCACGGCACTAAACCCACCACAAACACAACTGTATCTGACATCCTCGCTGACCAAACTCCTGCCGCTCCCACCTACTCCGAAAAGGTTCAGAGACTGCTTGATCAGCAGAAGCAGATAGAACAGTCCAAAGCATGGAGCGTTGACCCAAAGAAACGTGACCCACTTGCTGTCCGTGGTTGGCACGAAATACAGAGACAGATTGACGCTGAACTTGCTTACGAACCCGGAAGACAGTTCATGTCAGACACTGCCTCAAAATCGCCGAGACGGGCATCCGACTTGCTTGCTGATACTGGATACCAAAGAACGGAGTCTCTTGAAGAACAGGCGAGAAAAGCCATGTCCGGAACTGCGGGTGCAGCGGATATAAGACAGGCAAATCAGGTAGCCGAGATGCTTGCGGGTATCCCGATCCGGTCAACGGATGACTTTCTTAATGCGCTTTACCCGAACATGGCGCAAATCAAAGAAAACACGCAGAACGCCATTGATGCCAAATTAGCACAGTCTTCTGAAACTCCGACTATAAGACAACAGATTGATTCAGCCGATGCACAGCGTAACGAGAAGAAGCGGCAGGTTGCCGAACTTGAAATAAGAATCGCACAGACGATAGATCCAACGCTGAACGCAGAGCTTGTTGCACAGAGAGATGCTTTGGCTGAAGAAGTCACCAAATTGGATGCACAGATAGCGGGCTTGCAGGAAACCCTTGAAGCAAATCCTGATCAGCAGCTTATCGAAGAGCGGGAGGATGCACAGAAGAGACAGCAGTATGCAAGTCTCGGGAGTCAGATACAAGAGTATGAGCTTGCCCTTGCAATGGCATATACCCCCGAAGCGCAAAATGCTATCATTGAAAAACTTGCCCCTCTCAAAGAACAGCGTGAAGCTCTCCGCATAGAACTCGGCATACCGACCTTTGGCGAGAGGGTTGGCAACGTGTTTAAAGCGGGCGGAGCGGGTGTGCTTTCAGGATGGACTGATGCACAACGTGCTTTGTATGAAGCAGGGCAACCCGCACGAAACGAACTGTACGGTTATTACATCGACAGTTATCAAGAAACTGTTGACTATGCGAAAGCACAACTGCAACGCTATAAAGATTTTTACGGTGAAGAAGCAGGTACTCAACTGTGGTATGACGAGGGATGGGATAACGTACTTGCTGACGCAGAGCTGAAACTTGGTGCTTTCCAAACTGGGCTTGAAGCACAGCCTAAATCCGCAGAAGCCACAGCAGAGATAGCAGACCAACTTCAGCAGGTAGCAGACGAAGCAACGCAAAAGGCAAAAGTCGATCTAAACGGGTTTGAATCTTTCCTTGTTGACATGGGAGTTAACGGTGTGCAGATGGCATCCGATGCGGCTGTCAACCTTGCGATGGGAACTCCCGGAAGCCTTGCTCCTATCTTTTTCCGTTCTTTCGGTAGCGGAACGCAGACTGCAAGACAGGCAGGGGCAGACCTTAATCAGCAACTCATATATGGTGCGGCGGTCGGTTCAGTCGAAGCCTTGACCGAAAAGATGTTTGACGGTCTTGCGGGTGTATATGGCAAGGGTATGTGCGACAACATGACGAACCTTATCCTTGACAAGGTTGCACATGAGGCAGACCCTGTTGTCAAAAAAGCACTCATTATATTCCTCGGTGCGGCAGGAGAGGCGGCAGAAGAGGGAGTCTCCGGAAGACTTGACCCGTGGCTCACAGCCGTCTACGATGAGGGTGAAAAACTCAAGGCGACCTATGGCTCGGGATGGGAAGCATATGCAGACTCATGGGCAGACACAGGCTACGATATGCTTGTCGGTGCTGCAATGGGTTTTGCGGGTTCTACCGTTGGAGTCAACAGCTCGTACAATGAGTATGTTGAGTGGGAAAATGAACACAATGCACCAACACCGCCGTCTGCTCCAACGGCAACGGATGTATCAGATGTCCTTGCTGTACAGCAGACTCCAACTGAAAATCAGACGGTCATCGGCACTGACATCTTTGGCGACACAATAACCACATCTGCTGATGCTACGTCCGTTGAACAGGCAAGGCAAATCGTTAACGACCCCGCACAGCGACAGGCGTTTATTGATTCGCACAACATATCGCTTCCAACCGATCCGACAAGTGCTGTCAAGGTTGTTGCAGAGGCTCTGATGAACGAGACTCCTGCTCCAACTGTTGCCCCTGCGTTACAGGACATCACTCCTGCACAACAGGCTTTGCTTGATACCATCAGCAACGGCGTAACAAACAAAGTTGCCGAAACAATAATGAATGACCCTGCGTTGAAAGCGGAGTTTGAAAGCATAGCCGATGTCGTTATTGAGGGAACTAAATCTGAACAGCGCAACATTGTTAAAAACAACGCTGACGCTGTGGTTTCCGCATTGACTGGAGCGGAAGACACCGCTCCTACTGTTGACAACGCCGTTGCAGAAGAAGCGGAATCTGCTCCCGATGTTACCGCCGAGGAGGAGAATCCTGTTGTCGATGCTCTTACGGGAACAGAAGAGGCTGTCGAAGAGACAGCCGAAGAAGCCCCCGCAGAAGAACCTATACAAGAGAAACCTGCGGAGAAAGCGGAAGAGGGTATAAATGCTCCAACCAAAACCGAGGCGGAAGAATCTTCTCTTACACAAGAAGCCACAGAAGAAAAAACAGGCACTGAAGAGGCATCTGAAGAGCGAGAGTTCACAAAGGCACAGGAAAAGCTCGGCGACCTGCTCGGTCTTGGAGAGCAGATAACGAACGAAGAGATAGACACCATCCTTGACAGCAAGTCTTTGCGGAGAGCAATGGAGTCTTTCGGCTTCACGTTTGAGAATGGTACGCTTTCGGAGCAGAGAGAGGCTGTCCGGGCATTTGCACAAGACATTGCACAAAACGGTGTACCGAGCGAAGAAGCTGTCGCCAAGATGCGGCAGGATGTTGACATCCAGTCTAATGATCAGAAACTGACATACCAACTCGAAAAGGCAATCGAAGAGCGTGATGCCGCAAGAGAAGAGGGCGACATCAAAGCAAGAGCCGCTGCACAGGAGCAGATAAACAAACTAAAGGAGCAACGCAAAAAGAATAATCTGCTTGGCAAGGTAAAAGCTCTGACAACAGAACTTACAGAGGGCGTTACTAATAACAAAAAAGGCAACCGCTCGGTCAAGACTGTTCCGACTGAACTCAAAAATGCTACCATAGACTTTCTGCAATCCATGCAGGACGCTATGATAGATCCCGAGTCAAAGTCAGCGGCAAAACTCAAGGATAAGTTCTCAAAGATAAACGAGAAGTTCAGGGCAATACAGGAAACCGAGGAACGGCTTGACATTGAGGGCAGAACATTTAGCGAAGAAGTTCAGAGCCTGATGAAAGAGGCATCGGCACTGCTGTCTTCCGGAACTCCGTTGAGCCAAATGGATTCAACACAGCTGCAGACGATAACTAATGCCCTCTCCGCTATGGAGCGAGCTGTTACGACTGAACGCTCCGTCACAATAAAGGGTGAGCAGAGGGCTGCATGGCAATGGGGAAAGGACGCTCAAACGCAGATTGAAGAGAACGGAACAAAAGGGGACAACATAGTCACTTCTGTGCGGATGGAACTTTCTCGGGCGAGAAACTTCTTTAAAAATCTTTCCGGGCGTATGAAAAACTCCATTACCGAATCTCTTTACAACATCCTAAATGCAGGCTCTCACAAGACGATGGAGGTCAAGCATCAGGCTCACAACTTTTTCCAAGACCTCCTTGCAGAGACGAGCAATTACAGAACGCTTCGGGATGAGGTCACGCTAAAGGGTCTCAAAGATGCAGACGGCAACACCGTCAAGATATCCCGTGGCATGATGCTGTCGCTGTATATGCATCTCCTGAACGAGCAGAACGCAAACCACATTGCGGGCGGCGGCATTACCGTAGCTGACATTGCCGACTACTACCGCAACAGAAGAGGCATGGGGTTCGGCGTAGGGCGGCAGAGAGTTGTCGGAATGTCGCAGGAGATGAACACCCTCTCCTATCAGTTGGATGCAGCGCAGGAAAAAGTCAAAGCGTTAAAGGCTGACGGGCAGAGTACCGTTGAAGCAGAGGCTGAAGTCGAATCCATCAAGGCAAAGATGGAAGACCTGAAGACAAGCGAAGCCGAACGCATGGCAGGTCTGCTCACCGAAATTGAGGGGAAGCTGACAGACTATGACAAGAAGTTCATAGCCAAGACACAGGAGTTCTTCCTGTGGGCGCAGGATCAGATGAACCTGACTTCTGATGAAGTCCTTGGCATCCTCGCTGCAACTGAAGAAAACTACTTCCCAATCAACTCCGACCCGAACTTTCTTTCGGGTGCTGTTGACAATGTAATGGACAGCCCGGTGTTCTCAAAAGACATCATGGATACCCTCGGCATAACGCAGCAGAGAACAAATGGGAACAACCCGATCCGCCTGTACGACATCTCTGATGTTATTAACAATTACACAAATCAGATGTCGAAATACTGTGGCATACTTCCCGCCATCAGAGAGTTCAACATGGTCATGAAGATGAAAGAGGCGGGTAACAAGAGTTCTCTGAAAGACACCATTGTCAGTATGTACGGCGAGGACTCGCTCAAGTACATAAACAAGCTGCTCAACGATATGCAAGGCAGGGGCAAGGGTTCAAACGGTCTCTTTGAAAGATGGATAGCAACATCAAGGGGCAACTTTGCTGCGTCAGTCCTTACGCTTAACGCAAGGGTTGCAGGGTCACAGTTTGTTTCCGTGTTCAATGCCGCCCCTGTTCTCGGATGGGGGAACATTGCAAAGGCGTTCACAATGAAGACGGGAGATCCGGAACTGATAGCAAAGTATTCTCCCCTGCTTCAGGAAAGAACGAACAACAAGGACACGCACAAGTTTAGTGACAACAGGCTTGACCTTGCCAGTCAGCGTGACCGCATTACGAGAAAGTTTTGGTTTGCTCTGAACTGGATAAGCGATGTCGATAACCGAGCGATCAGACGGCTGTGGCCTGCGGCGGAGGCATATGTACAGCAGAACTCACCTGACCTCGAAGTAGGCTCTGACGCATATTATCAAGAAGTAGCACGGATGTTTAACGAGGCTGTCGAACGAACGCAGCCGAGCTACAATGTTCTGCAGCGCACAGCCTTGCAGAGAAGCAACAGCGACATTGTCAAGTCCGTGTTCATGTTCATCACGCAGCCGATGCAGAACCTTAACGAGGTTTACGATGACATTGCAACAGCAGCAAAGTATGCACAGGACTTCAAGGCAGGTAAGAACGGAGTAACAGAGGCTGATGTAAAGGCGGCGAACAAAGCGGCTGCCAACTCCGTAACTGGTCTCCTTGTGTCTGCGGTAGCTCTCAATGCTCTGCGTGGTGCAATAGATATGCTTATGCACCGTACACGCAACTACCGTGACAAGGATACAGGAGAGCTTACAACGGAGAGCTTCCTGCTCCGCCTCATGGACTACACAGCCGAAACAATTGTCGGTACTCTTCCCGGAGGGGCTGCCGTATATCGTCTCGCAGAGACGCTGACCAACGGCGGCAGATATTACGGAACTTCCGTAGCGGGCGTTGCGAACGTGTCCGACTTGGTTCAGGACATAGTATATGCGTTCCGTGCGTCTGAAAAGAATCGTCCTGAAGCGATGCTCAAAGCTGCGGAGGGAGTGGCTTCTGTATTCACTGGTATGCCGATTGAGAATGCCGTCAAGTATGTCGAGGGCATCATCAATTGGGTTGAAGACTTTCAGCAGAATACATTCCTTGAATCCGATTATACCTATACTGTAGAGCAGAATAAGAATCAGGTCTATGATGCGTTGCTCAACGGCAATGAAGAAAAAGCCGAACGTGCGATGGAACGTATGGGTGACAACGCAAAAGAAAATGTCACCGCCATCGTTAAACAGCACTACGATTTGGGCGACATAGACTATGATACTTCCAAGAGTATGCTCGTGGCGGCGGGGTATGATAGCGATGAAGCCGATGGGAAAATCATGGACTGGTATGCCGACAGTGTGTACGAGACAGACCGAGCAAAGTGGGAGAAAGACAGAGACCTTACCTATGACAACTCTGATCTCGGCAGGGCGTTAGCAAGAGCCAAAGGCAGTGCGGACTTCAAAGCGATGGATGAGGATCAGCAGAAGAAAGCTCTCGACACCATTTACAGCTTCTACAAGCATCTCGCAAAGAAAGAGTATGCGGAAGAGAACGGCATTGAATACGAGAACGATACCTATGAAAAGTTCGAGGATATGTCGAATCCTGTCGAGGCTATCGTCCGGTCACGCCTGTGGAACGATGCGGTCAAGAACGATGACTATGATGCCATCAACGCTCTAATCTCCTCTGTTGATCAGATGTCCGATGAGGGCAGAGAATACTTCGAGGATAAGAACCATGTCAAGCACCTTGAAGAAGCTGCCGCACTTGAAGAGCCTATCTATGCGAAAGACTATTTCGAGATCCATGACCTTGCTTCTGAATGGGCAAAGAACGATACCGAAAAGAAGCAGAACGGCATTGACAACAGAGACTACGATGCGATGGACGATGTCATTCAGGCTCTCATGCCGCTGTTCACCGATGATAACGGAGAACTGCACAATGATACGGTTGATGTGTTCAACGGTACGTACTCGCACTTCGATGAACTGATTGAGGCGGCGCAGATAGGTATTGACAGCAAAGAGTGGTACAGGATTCGTGATGAGTATGTACGGCTTGACAGTGACGATACCCTCACTCCTGATCAGCGCAATCAGAAGATACACGAGTTCATCGACAAAGAGACAGGACTCACGGAAGAACAGAAAGCCCTGCTCAAAGAACACAGCACCGTCTTCCGGAACATTCCGGTCAGCAACAGCATCTACGACAAGTTGGTTTCCGCAGGGGAAGACCCCGATATTGCGTTCGGATACTACGATGCAATCAGCGCACTGCTTCCGGACGCAGACCACGAAGATGTCACTGCGAATCAGAAAGCGTTCGTCATTCTCAACGACAGCACAAGACCTGCATCGGAGAGAGTACAGCTTATCCTCGACACCGAGGGTTCGACACTCAAACCGAATCAAGGTACACTTGCAAGGTGGCTGTTGCAGAACTTCCCGCAGAACGTGGCGGAAAGCTACTGGAACAAGTTCAAGGCAAAATACGGATGGAAGAAGTCCATCGGCAGAGCAAAGAACTCATAAAGAAAAGAGCTACCGTTTTGGTAGCTCTTTTTTATTCTTCGACTTCTTCCTCCGCATTAGCTTCTTCGATTATCGAACCTATAGGGCATCTGTAGCAATCCACAGGGCAGGGTTCTCCGTCACAGTATTTGGGGTCATAGTAGACCCTGTCGCCGTCTGGATAGTATTCAGTCATCGTACCACCACTTTCTTCCTTTTTTGCCTAACCCAAAGGAGCATCCCCAAAACAACCATGCAAATGACAATCTTGGGGCATATGTCGTGTTGGAGTGATAAATTAATCCGATGGTTGGTAATATGAAAAACTGCCCTCTGATTCTCGCATACTCAAAGCGTTTCATTCTTTGCCCTCCGCTTCGATGATTGCCCCACAGTTGGGGCAAGATAACATAGAGGCATTTCCGTCTACTATGAACCTATCAGTATAAGGGTCGTACCTCACCATTAGCTATCACCCTCTTCCGCTTCAATGATTGTGGGAGCATCGTCTATTGCTTCGCAAGCATCGGTGAAGTCGCCGCCCCTACTGCAAAAGCCATGATTGCCCCATGCACATTTATAACAATCCATGTCCGTGATACCAAGCCGTCCCGCAAGTTCATCCCTGTCTATCAAATCCCCATGCGGCGGCACTTCGACGAGTGGACAGTCTGGATGCCGTTTATCTCCCTCAAAGTATGCGGTTACATCCACTCCGTTATGCTCATCCCCCATAAGGCCACACTCATAATGTTCACATGGGCAAAAAGCGCAGTTCTTAGGCATCTCCATGCCCTTAATCAGTATCGACATCTTCCTCCTCCTCTCCGAGAATGATTTCGTTATTCAGTTCTTCTATCTGTATCCGCAGGTCTACAACATAGTTCTCAAATATCATTTGGGCGGTTTGGAAGCCGTGATCGAAACCGTCTTTTCTCCCCTTTCGGTAGGCTCTGCGGATAGCTTTGTCACACTTCTTCTTCATCTGTTCCTCCGGATCAGCACGGCGACTACAAACAGGTTCAGCCCTAACGATATGCAGCCGAGCAGGATGTTGAAATCAAGTACGCCCACTTCTACGCCTCCCTTTATTCATATTGTCTATTTGGAACTGATCTATCCTGAAGTTTTTCTCACGCTCTTTGTATGACTTGTCTCGTTGCTCGGCATACTCTGCCCACTTCTCACAGCCGACAGTGCAGTTCATCTTTCTATCCGGGCAGTTTTTACACGGCGGGGTCATCGTAATCATTCTCCTTATACCAAGCTGACAGGCACTTCCAAGAGCAGAACCACTTGTCCTTGTCATTGATTCTTTTTTTGTACGCCCACTTATCCACGATACCGACAAAGAAGTTCTTTCCACACTGGTAGCACTTGTGGTACATCGGAGCAGTGGCATCCTGCTTCATAGCGAGTACACCTTGTGCCAACCTTTGTATGAACCGTCTTTGTGGTATTCCTTTTCCGTGGTCTTGATGAACCGGATGCCCTCTTTCTCCATCTCGCAGATACGAGCGGCGAGTTCCATCACTCCGTTCACCGCTGCCATCCAACGATCTACGTATCCGTTCTTCTCGATGAGCTTCAGGATCGTCTGATACTGTGCGTTCTTATCCACACGGGTCATGTAGGCATCACAGGCATCCTCATCCGGAGACACGAACACCGCCTGTTCCTCACCGTTGATGACTCTCGGATTATCAGAAATGACTTCCCACCGCTGATATGCCGGATTATATAGTTTTTCCATGTTATTCTCCTTTACTCAAGATGCTTGATTTGTATAAGGTCATCCAGTCGTCCAATCTCATGGTGACGAGGATGTCTGCGTAATTCTTCTTGTGGAAGACGGCAGGGAGACGCATTGACTTTTCCGAATCTCTGACCGCCTGTGCCACCCACTCATAGAGTCTCATGGTCTCCTGTGCTTTGCATTCGATGTGGATACCGGGAAGACCGACAACATCGCTTGCTTCTCCTGTGTTGCCACAATACTGTGCCGTCCTGCGGGCATCGAACCCGTAGTCTTTCAGGATGTGGGCGATGTCAAGTTCAAATCTCTTCCCTTTCTGCTTCGAGTTGGGCATCTTTTTCCCTCCTTATTCAAAAATAACTATCAAGGACGGGAACGGAGCTGACTCTTTCGCCCCACCAAACTTCAACCGACCTTTGATAAAAATACAGATACCTTTCATGCAGTAATCGTGAAACCATTTTGTATCTGTTCTTGATGGCAAAAGTAAAACACACTTTGTTTTTGGCTTCTGTGCTTCTTCGTATGCTTTCTTTACCCATTGTGCTATCTCTCTGCCGTACGGAGGATTTATCCATACCGTCTCCCCCCCCCAATCCTTATGTAAACCGTCATCTTCTTTTGTAAAATGATGCTCACATTTGAAGTTGTTGTCTGCGGCGGCGGCATCGAGAGTGAAGTGATAGATGGTATCCAAAGAGTTAAATATCTCTTGAGGCGTTTCCCATTCTACTGTGCTATGGGAGAACATCAGATCCCTGTTCAGCGTTTTCTTCCTCCTCTCCAAAATGTTCGATCATAAACTGTTTGGCATCAGCCTTGACCATGTCGTACTGTTCTTCCGTGTTTTCTACCAACTCTTGCAGTATCTGCAACAGTTCAGGTATCGCCTCGGGCTTTTCTTTTGCCCACTCCATGTAAAGGATGGCTGTGTTCAGCCCTGTGCGGAGTCCGTGCAGGTTGCCGTAGCTCCACTGCCTGTCACGGAGTCCTTTTATTTCCTCTGTCATTCAGTTTCTCCAATCTCATAAAATCGAGTTTCTTTGCAGTGGATTCCCAAAAGTCCCTGTCTTTGCAAGCCTTGTCGTACTTCTGAAGAAGTTCTGTGTACTTCTCTTGGTCTTTGCAGTGGCGTTTCTCATACACGGAGATCACGAACGCTGCTATATCAAGCTGCTCCTTAAGATGCCGTTTAGTTAACATATCTTCCCCTTTCGCTTTCTATTTTTGCTATTGCGTAAAAGAACGGATAGAACTGTTGCGGGACGACGGCGTTTCCTAAACATTTAAGTCTGTCCACCCTATCGGGTATCCCATCAGCCACTCTACCCACAGCGGGTTCGTCAGGCCAATCTTCCCAAGCGGAGTGCATTCCAAGAGTTCTTCGAGATTGCCCCGGTACTTGCTCTCTCTCTCTCTCTCTCTACTTGAACACCCTGTGAATACCATCTGTTCGCAGGCGCACCGTTCGCAGCACTCACCCTCGGAGTCGGCAATAGCTCTGTAAATTTCAGCGTGTACCCCATCAGCCATTCCGCAAAGACCGGATTGATTTTCCCGCCGTTTCCCCTGATCATCTGCCGCTTCTCTTCTTTTGTCAGAATCCCCTTGTCCACCATGCGCTGAAGCATCATTTGGTGTCCCGTTGATCCCATCCCGTTTGCCAACAGAGTAGGCCAAAATTGCAACTCGTTCTCTTTTGTGCGGGGCATCGACACCGCAAGCCGGAATAACAAACGATTGTGTGGTGTAGCCGATGTCTTCCAAGTCAGTAAGCACCTTGTCGAGTGCCAAATTGACGATGCCATACACATTCTCACCAAGTACCCAAGCGGGGTTGAGTTCTCGTATGACTCTAAGCATTTCAGGCCACAGGTAACGGTCATCGTCCTCGCCTCGTCTGTCCCCGGCAACGCTGAACGGCTGACACGGGAATCCTCCTGAAATAATGTCAACTGTTCGTAGTCCTGTTTTCTCATAAAAACTCTCTTTCGTTAATGTCCGGATGTCTTTCCATCGTGGAACTTCAGGCCAATGCTTTTCTAAGACCTTAGTCTGATACTCTCCCCATTCGCACTGACCTACAGTGACAATCCCTGCCATCTCCGCAGCGAGATCAAGGCCTCCGATACCCGTAAACAGGGAAAGATGTGTAATCATTTGTACTTGACCTGCTCCCTCAAGACCTCGACAGGGATGCGGAGCTTTTTTGCAACGGCAAGGACATCCGTCCACATCCATGTCTCTATGCCACGTTTCCACATCTTATAGAAGCACTTGGGCGACACGCCGATGGCTTCTGCAAGGGATGCTTTGCTGTGCTTGCTTTTCATCAGATAAGCGGTGAATAAAATATCAAGATCTGACATTACCAACCCTCCATAAAATCAGCTACATCTTTCCGGAAGCTCGGAGAATCCGCCGTAGCGGTAGCCTTACCTACGACAGCCTCAACCTCATCACTCCATCTCCCCTGCGACAGCCATGTTGCAGGATTCGGTATGTAACGACCGTTCTCTTTGTTCCACTGGACTGACTGCTTCTGCTTCTCTATGGCATTGACAAGCAGGTCAAGAGGCTGTGTGCATTTGGAAAACGCTTCCCTTGCCGCTTCCTTTCCTACCTTTTTTGGGTATACATTCCAAAAAGTCTCGAACGGATCGCCCTCTATAGACTGTCCTATACTATCCTTACCTATACTATCCTTACCTTTCCTTTCCTGTGGATACCGATTGTCTACCGCTTGGTATACCGTTGGTATACCATCTGTATACGGTTCGGATACAGTCTGCGGGATACAAGGGGTTTTGCCATCTCCGGGGGATTGAGAATATGCTTTGTTTTCATCGTAATAGATGTCTCGGAGCAGGTTTTTAAAGGTGCTTGCCTTATACCTGTCGCTCCGGAGATAGTTGTGTATCTTCCAATGCTTGATAAGAAAAACAAAGTCATCTCCGACCTCAAACGAGATCACGAACTTCTTCGCAACGAGAAGCCTCATGCAGTCATCGGAAGCACCGCACATCCGCATGACCTGCCGTGGGTTTGAAACAAAGCCATCGTCATCGGCAGCAAGGTTAAGCCTAATGTATAGCATCTGTGCTTCGAGTGGCATATTAGAGAACATATCCGAGTCTATGATTGATTTTGCAAACATTCTTCTTTCAGCCATTGGTATCCTCCAAATAGTTTTTGCCGAACAGGGATTGGAACTCTTCCACGCTCCACCCGTATTCCTGCATCGCAGAACGCTGTGCTTCCTGCTTCAGACGGAGATCAAGTTCATAGTTGGCATGGACTCCCCTGTCACCCTGATGGCAGGTATTGTGGCAGAGATGCACCCACAGACCGAACCGTTTACACCGCTCCCGGTACTTGCCACCCATGTCGTTGTGGATGACCTCGTGGCGATCAAGACCACCGCTGACAGCACCGTTCTGCTTACAGTTCCAACAGCACCACACGGAATGACCGGGGATTATACTCTGCGAGTAGCCGTTCTTATCCAACGGCATACCAAACTCATTTTCTTTGTCGCTCATATTCCTCCATAAGGTTTCTGATATAGTCTTCCTCCGGAGTCGGAATTCCCACCGCTGCCGCATCCTGCAACAGGATGTCTATGAGTCTCTGCATCTGCCGCACGTTATAGGTGCTGCTGCCGTAGTAGAAGCGATAGACAACGTGTTCTCCGTCCGGTTCGTAGTCTACTTGCTCTGCTACCCATCCCTTGCCGAGCTTTTCCCACGCTGTTTTGAGAGTGGACGCATCAGCCTCTGACAGGTCACCGATGTCCTTGTAGACAGGCATCTCACGGATTGCGTTCTTATACACCTCATTTACAGGGATTCCGACAACCTCGCTGATGTCACGGCACAATGCCCACATATAACTGTTGGCTCTGTTCGACCGCTTCTCACGGATCTTGACGATCTCATAGTTTCCCGGTTTGAAAGACTCAAGAAACTTCATGTCCGGATCGTCTGTCTTCAAGAGCAGAAACCCTTGAGAGTATTTGACAAACTGTACCCTCATCTCTTTTTCTGACAGTTGTAGCAGAGATACTTGCCGAACTTCTGTTTGCTGTAGTCAGCGACCTTGTCGGTCATCTCTGCACCGCAGACAGAGCAGACTTTCTTTCCGGAGAATACGGCAGGTTCACCACCCGGCTCGTCACGGAACGTAAACGGTAGATCCTCCATCGGAACATCTTCTGCTTTCGGAGCGGACTTCTTCGCTTCCTTGCTGTGTGTGTTTGTAGCATCGGCATCCTTGTTGTCATCGATTGCGAAAAGACCGTTGAGTGCATACTTCCTTGCATATGATGAAGCAGCTCCGGTTACCTGTGAGGCATCCATACCTTTCTTGTCAGCCTCTTCTCTTGCATACGCATCAGAAAAGACAACCTCACCGCCCTCTATGTCAACAAGCGTTGCCGTAGCGTGGATATAAACCCTGTCGCCCACAGCCTCAACCTTGTCAGAAAGATTGATAACGGTCTTCGTTTCCTTGAGCAGAGGCTTCAAAGCCTCAAGGATGTCTTCGCATGATCTGTAGTTATAGTTTCCGAAAGAATTACGCTGATTCTTCGGAGCGTTCAGCTTCTGCTGAATCGTCATTAGTTTTTCATAGATGGTCATATCATGTCCTCCTCACAAAACTCTCGGCAGTCGGCATAATCGTACATTACGATGCACTTGTCACAGCCGAGGATTTCTCCAGTTGATTTATCCTTGTAATAGTTGACATCCTCTGCACCGCACACAGGGCAGGTAGTAGACTCATCAGTAGAAGTAGCGCAGGAGTCACAGCCCACGATGCAGTGCTGTTTTTTCGAGTAGTACACGTACTGCCAGTCAGAGTCCGGAGCAAGACAGTACGGGCAATATAGGGTCATCTTCTCCTCCGTTTCTTCATCTTTGTCCCCCAATCGGCATCAAAGCTCCCGTCAAGGCTCTTCGGCTCTGACTTCACGTAAGCATCAAGCAGTGCGATGACAAGAACAACGCCGATGATCGCAAGGATCAGCAGGGTCACAATCTCCGAACGGCACAGGAATGCGATGATTGCTCCTGTAGCAGCTAACTTCTTCATGACTGCCCTCCGACATAGCGGTAGCAGATGAACATCACGCTGTCCTTGATCTCAACGTATTTTTCCCATCCGTCTTTGTCACACTCCTGCCGTTCCGTATCCGGAAACAGTGCGTGAAACAGATCCCAATACAGCGACACACGGGGCAGCTGCGTATCATTCTTGAACGGTTCGATTCCAAGCACACCCTTTTTATACAAAAGGTTCAGTATGGGGATAACTTCCATAGTCATTTGCAGGGTTTCATTCTCCATCGTGGTTTTCTCCTTTTAACTTTTTGGCTTGAGCCATCTTTCTTAATCTCTCCAGTTGTGCGGGAGACAACTCCCGGGGCGTAGGGTCTTTGCCAAATCGCAACGGGTAAAGGTTACAGGTTGGGCATCCGCACAGCTTGACTTCGTCAGAGCTACCGCAGCAGCAGTCAAGGCAGTGAAAGCGGATCGCCCGCAAAATTTCAGCTTTTGTCATGTGGTCTCCTTGTGTCCGTTTTATTGGACAGTTTTCTTGGTAGACTTTAGGTCATCCCGGAGCAGGTCATCGACAGTGCAGTCAAAGAACTTTGCTATCTCCTGAAGCCTTGAAGCTCTCGGGAAAGTCTTCCCTGTTTCCCATGACCACAGCGTCATACGGGAGACATCGAGATACTCCGCTGTTTCTGTGATGGTTTTACCTGCCTTGACTCTTTCAACTTTAAAAGACATATTTCACCTCCTCAGTGTAAAGTTTTCCTTGACACTGTTAGCGGATTGTAATATCATGAAAGAGCCAACCATCACGATATTTGCAGACCCGCTAACAGTTGTAAGGGGGTTGAGTTTCATATTGCTCACATTTGTGAGTATATACCTGACACTCATTCCTGTCAATAGGATATTTACACCCGTGAGTATATTTGTGATGTTATACAAACAGAGGGGAGTGTTTTTGGTGGAGTTTACCAAAGTACAGGTCGATGAGATCCTTGCAAGAGTTGTTGAAGAACTAAAGGAACAGCGCATACCACGGCAGAAGTTCTACGAGGAGAGCGGTATAAATTCATCGAGTTTCTCCCAATGGAACACAGGACTGCGGAAGCCGTCCATGTTGAGCGTTCAGAAGATGGCAAACTATCTTGATGTGCCTGTTGATTACCTGCTTACAGGAGACAAGACTTTTTATCCAAACAACGACACGGAAGAAGTGATGGAACTTAAACAGATGCTTGTTGACCGACCTGAAGCAAAGATATTGTTTCAGGCAACAAAAAACGCCCCCACTTCAGCGATACTTGAAGCAGCGGCGTTGTTAATGCGCTATAAGGAAGAAAGTGAGAAGAATTGACCCTAATTGAGGATGCAGACTTTTTTATCAGAGTAGTTCCCCTGCCCTATGCGATCAGAGCCATGACCAGTCCGAACCCTGACGGCACGTTTTCGGTGTATCTGAACTCCCGGAACAGCTACCATCAGACACTCAAGGCTATCGATCACGAGTATAAGCACATGGACAAAGACGATTTTTATAACGGCGAACCGATAGAAAGTATTGAAAATGAAGTGCAGACAATGCAAGAGGACAATTGAAGATAATTCCCTGTTCTGCAACTGGTGCGGTACAAAGCAGATCAAAGACGGGAACGTATCCGTACCGAAACCGACACGCCTTGCCTCCGGAGAGTATGTAGGGCGGATCATGGTGAACGGGAAGCGGGAGAAGATCAGAGGCACAACTGAAGCAGACTACTACAAAAAGGCAAGGGCATACAAGCTCGAAATAGTGGAACAGAAAAACGATCCCGGAAAAGAAACACTTGATGACATCATTAACGACTATATCGAAAAAAACACCCCTATTTTTTCACCATCGACCGTCAGAGGCTATGATATTAATAAAAAACAGATAAAATTGCACTATGACGGGAAAGTAAAAGATGTACAATGGCAGGAACTTGTCAACTCCCTGTCTGCGGACTATGCCCCTAAAACGGTACATAATCAATGGGGCGTGATCACAGCTGCACTGAAAGCAAAAAAAATACCGCTCCCGGAGGTAAAGCTCCCGGCAGCGGTGAAAACAGAACGTGCATTTTTAGAAAGTAACGAAATAGTTACATTCCTTAATGCGATAAAGGGAAAACGGATTGAATTGACGGCACTGCTTGCCCTGCATAGCTTGAGAGAGTCGGAGATCCTCGCATTGACAAAAGACAGCGTAAAAGACGGGGTTATTCATGTCCGGGGCGCAGTAGTTCCAAATAAAGAACACAAATATGTCCGAAAAGACACGAACAAGACGGCAAGCAGCACAAGGGATATTCCGGTATTCATTCCACGCCTGACGGAATTATGGGATACAGAAAACGATCCTAAATTCCCGCATCCGTCAGAGATCAGGCGACAGCTCCGGAGGATATGCGGAAAGAACGCCCTGCCGATGATCAGCTGCCACAACCTGCGGCACACGTTTTGCAGTCTTGCTATGGGTAAAATGGGATGGGATATAAAGACAGTCCAATTAGTCGGCGGGTGGTCAACTCCAAAAGTGCCACAGGAGATTTACACCCATCTTGAGAGGGAAAGATACGATCAGGACATAAAGAAAATGAAACAATTCTATAAATAACGTTTTGCCCGATTTTTTACCGCCCTGTCCGCCGCCCCTGTAATACCAACGGATAGCGGATTTTGGTGTAGGGTTCAAATCCCTCCTTCTGCGCCAAAGCTCACACCCGTTGCGGTGTGGGCTTTTCCCTTTATTTACAGGCACTTCAGGGCAATTTGCAACTCCCATTTAAGGGGATAAAAGAGACAATATCGGGCAAACCGGGTCAACGCTTTCCTATACTTTTTGCCCGATTTTTACCCGCTGTTACAGGGGCAATTATGGTTTGCAATGCGGGCAAAATAAAAACCGGGGATCGCCTCCCCGGTTTAGTGTTATTCTGACTTTTCCATCAGGGCTTTTATACCCTCCCGGAATAATTCAGTCGTTCCGATCGTGTCCTTATTATCCTCGATAAACTGGATCAGCTTGCTGTCCGTGTCAAATCTCAAGCTGACAACGTATCTTGCATAATTCGCATTGATCCAACGCTGCTTTACTTCTGTGCTTGTTTTGGTTTTTGCCATTAAAACCCCTCTTTCTGCCGCTGCTCTGCAATATATGAATCAATCAGCTTTTTCAGCTCCTGATGCGGAGACGATCCCGCCTCAAAGCAGTAGTGCTTGAATTCAATTGCGATCTCTTTTCTTACCCGGCAGGACACCGTCAGCAAATTTGCGCTATCCCATTTTCGAGCAGCTGCCCGCCTTGCCTCAATACTTACCACAATTACACCCCCTTGTCAATTCGATGTATTCATTCCGGAAGATGATCCCTAATTCTTGAAGCAACATTACAAAAGGCATCGTGTTCTTTCCTTGTGATCTCTTTCCTGTCTGCATAATCAAGAGCCAAAGAAAAAAGCGCATCAACATCTTTTTTCATAATGCATAAAGGAAGCAGCTCTATTAATGTCCGAAATTTCATTTTGTTCACGCCTCCGGATGATATTTGATTCTGTGAAATATGCGACAAATAACCTCGCTGTCGCTGCCTCCCTTGTGTAGGTCTCTTGCAATTAATACGGGGCGAGCTTCATACAATAAACGGAGGAAATATACGGAGGCTCTGCCTGTATAAATATACCATTTGAGCGGGGCAATCTCTCGAGCTGCCTGATCCACTCCATAGCGAGACATCAATTCCCGCTCAATATGCCATAGCATTGTTTCAATTGCTGTGTAGCTCATTATAAAACCCTTTCTGCCCTCGTAACCTCCGGGGCGGGCTATGGTCTAAACTCGCTAATTGCGTCACTTAAACTCGCTAAAACTCGCTAAAACTCGCTAAAACTCGCTACGCACTCAAAACGCTATATTCAGGATCATCTGCGCTGCCTGATACAGCGCACGGGACTGTACATCTATCCAATTTTCCGAGATGTTAGGGTTCAGTCTTCCGTAATCAGTGCGGTTCAGCTCGGTCTGTGTGCAAAGACGGTACGCAATATCCCGATCATAGATGAGGGAGCATCCGCCCTCCGAATACTGCGCCCAATCCTGCGCCCCGTTTAACATTGCCTTTTCAAACAACTGACGGTTTGACAGATCGGTTTCAGTGATATAGCCGGAGCGGACACCCTCAGCAAGCTCTGCGAGGAGGTCAAAGGCGTATACTTTTACGCCGTACTGCCATGCGCTGCGGGCTTTGGTCTTTTCTACTTCCCAATCGATCGCATCAACAACAGCTGCGGGGGTTACCTCTTCAGGAGATGCGCCAAAGTTGACTTCTACGTTAATGAGATAGTAGTAACCGTGTCCGGTCTTCTCGTCGTCAAACTCAAATTCGCAGATTTCGTTGAACATCATCCCGTCAGGATATTTGATGTAGGTCTGCATGCTGTAGGGCTTGGATACGCTTTTCTCGTGGACACCGTCGAGATCGTGGCGGTCATCGTCAACGCCGTGCTTGATATCAAAGTTAAGATCGTTGCCCGATTTGAAGTAATCAAGATCGAGATCGGTACGGATCATCCTGCCGCCCTTGTGATCTACCCGGTTACGAACATAAGAAAGAAACTGCGCCGGGGTAACGTTCCTGCGCTGAATCTCCACCTCGAAAACTGTCTTCATGATATTTTCCTTTCTGCTCTTCAGAGCTGCTGCACATACTGTGCTGTATGTTATGTTTTTTATGGGGATTGTTCCCCTTGCTTACGATCACATAATATCACATACTGTGCAGTATGTCAAGAAAAAGTTTTAGAAGATGCAAAACCCGGAAAGCCCCTGTAAAATAAGGCACTATTTGACATTGGATGCAGTAAACGGCGGAAAGATGATAAAAAAAATTCAAAGAGAATGAAAGAATTTTTCACCCCCGGAAAGCATCCGGACAGGGCGACAGGATCGGCGGCGACATATACACCTTATCTACTAACAACAATAAAACATCATATAAAGAAAGATACTGTATTAGCTGTATACTCTCCCCCTCCAGTCATCAAGATAAACCGTCACTGTCGCCGTCTGTCATTGTAGGAAAGTTATATATCTGTCGTTCATTCGCTGTTCATGCGGGAGGCTGTCACGATCTCCGGAGCTGTCATGTCCTCCGGTATGATCTCCGGATAGACTGCGGAGGTTGTCCGGATCGGCTGCAGCTGCAGCCGGTGATACTATAGAAAACTCGGATAATAAGAATTGAGTGAGATTTCTACAGTATACAGGACAGGGGCGGAGGGTGTGCGGGGTGTGGTGGAGGCTATCAAGCCCCCGGGGGAGGGTGTGAGGGTGACCGGATCGGGAGAGTAAACCCGCTATGGTATAAAAACCATGTACCCCCGGCGGAAAAACAGGCGCACTCCTCTCTCTCCCTCCCTAAATATACAACTCGCACACTCTGACCTCACCAAGTTCTTTGTGCAATATGCTTAATGACCCCTATAAGAAAAACACGAGGTGAGTTGTGCAACACGCACAAAAAATATAAAAAAGGGCATAGGAAGTTCAACTGCCTCATTTAGAGATTCAATTACGTCATTCTGTAGATGGATGATGCAATTGAATTTTTTATTTAAGACGGTATGAGGCAAAAACAGACGATATTGGGATTGAGACTCTATAGGGATAGATGGTAATGGAAATATGAGAAAATGTGTTTCCTCCTTTCAATAGACGGCAAGGCTGCTGACGGGTTTACGGTTTTTCCTGTTGTCCGGTGGAAGCAAGCAGCGGCGTGAAAATCGCCACTCCTCCCATTAAGGAGAGCGGATGAAAGTAATAAAGCACAGTCTTGGGGAGTTCAAGGAGATACAGATCCTGCCGTTAGCTGACCTGCACTTGGGCGACATCCACTCGGACGGGAAGAAGATACAGGAGTGGTTGGATTACATCCAGTTCACTGAAAACTGTTTCACCATTCTGAACGGGGATCTGATGAACACCGCCACGAAAGCGAGTATTTCGGACTCATATTTAGAGACGCTGACTCCGATGGAACAGCTGCAGCAATGTGTGAAACTGTTTGAGCCGATCCGTGAGAAGACCCTCTGTGTGACCGGAGGCAACCACGAACGCCGAATCGCCCGAGAAACATCGATCGATACTACGGCTTTGTTCTGCGAACAGCTTTCTTTGGCGGAGAGGTATGCTCCTGAATCTGCGATGGTGTTCGTATCGTTCGGGAAGCAAAGCAAGCACTATAACAATCAGCCTGTTTTATATTCCCTTTATGTTACCCACGGGAGCGGGGGCGGCAGAAAAGAGGGGGGCAAGGCGCAGCGTGTCGCTGACTTGGCTGAAATAATCGATGCCGACATATTCGTACACAGCCACAGCCACCTGCCTCTGATATTCCGGAACGCTTATTACCGTGTCAACACAAGACACTGCACCGTGTCCAAAGTGGACAGGCTATTCGTGAACACCTCAAGTTCTTTGGACTGGGGCGGATACGGTGAGGTAGCCTCCATGAAACCGAACAGTTTGGAGACACCTCTGATCATATTGAACGGCACGAGACATGAGATGAAAGCGGTGCTGTAATGGCGACCAAGAAAAAAGTATGGAATCCCGGAACTGCGAATCCGAAGCAGAAACAGTTCTTTGATTCCCGAACCATGTTCACAGCCTACGGCGGCGCAAAGGGCGGCGGAAAAACGTGGGCGGTAAAGACAAAGGCGATAGGCGGGGCGTTACTGAATCCCGGTATAAAAATACTGATTATGCGTTCCACGTTCCGTGAGGTGGACGAGAACCATATACAGCCTATCTGCAAAGAGGTTATCCCGTTAGGGATAGCCAAATACAATAACATGAACCACCGTCTGTCGTTCACGAACGGGTCTACCATCCAGTTCGGAAACTGGGAGGGAGAAGAATC
>Ga0310786_10001471_pt1 | contig 37948 bp, 30 predicted proteins | sample AusTroGonzalo_MG_FD_203881 | JGI IMG/M metagenome (GOLD analysis project Ga0310786, IMG submission 203881) | Bovine rumen microbial communities from tropical cattle in Woodstock, Queensland, Australia - Gonzalo_03 (v2) (version 2) | ecosystem: Host-associated > Mammals > Digestive system >... | reverse complement strand
ATGCTGTACTTTGTAACTTTGGGCGGAATCCTACTGTTCGTCTATCTGTATCGCCGCCGTCAACGGCTGCTTTGGGAGAAAGAGGAAGAAATTGAGACCCTGCGCCGGTTTAGAACTGGAGCAAGCCAGCCTGCGGATAGAAATGTGCGCAAACTGATGTTGCAGCAATTGGGTGTCATCAAAACGATTGCCGGAACACCCACCGAAGCCAACCAACAACTGCTTGCACGCCTCATGGCATTGAACGAAGAAACCGCCAATGCCCTCATCGACTGGCCAAGCATTTACCAAACCATTGATCTTGTTTATGACGGCTTCTATACACGTCTTGTGCAGAAATATGGAGCCACCGACCAATCCAATGATCCGGCACACCCGGTCTTGAATGAGAAGGAACTGCAACTCTGTTGTTTGTTGAAAGCCGATTTCTCCACCAAGGAGATCAACATGCTCACTCGTCAAAGTCTCCAAACCATCTACCAGCGCAAGACCCAAGTCCGTCAGAAACTCTCCCTTGCCGAAGCCGAAGACATAGCCAAGGTTGTGGTATCTTAGCATTGCTCTCTATGCAATACGATTGAAAGCCCCATATCTTACAATGTAATTATTCAACAAACAATCACTTAGTACCTCACGGGACACTAGGTGATTGTTTGGCATAGTATTTGTTTTTAATATGGCGTGTGTAAGAAAAGGAGCATAGTGATCGGGCTGTTATGCTTGGCGCTGACGGTGTTTGTGACACCGGTAATGGCGCGGAAGCACAAGCCCGTCGTGCCCGATTCGCTGCAACGCTTGGTATTGGAGGTGAACGGTGTCGGGGTGACAATGCAACGGGTTGAAGGCGGTTCGTTTATGATGGGTGCGACATCAGAGCAGTGGGACAAAGAGATCTATACCGACAAACCGGCTCACCTCGTTTTTCTTTCTCCTTATTATATTGCGACCATGGAAGTGACCGTGGAGCTGTGGCGTGCGGTGATGCCTGAGCGGGAAGTGATCAACCCTAAAGGTTATCCGACAGTACCGATCTCGTACGTATCGTGGGGTGATTGTCAGGAGTTTGTGCGACGGCTCGACAGTATCACAGGGTTGCCGTTTCGTTTGCCGACCGAGGCTGAATGGGAATATGCGGCACGAGGAGGAGCAAAGAGTAAGGCGTATCGTTTTGCTGGCGGGAATGAGGCGGATAGTGTCGGTTGGACATATTCATGTTCCGGTAACTGGAAACATCCTGTCGGACGTAAGCAACCGAATGAGTTGGGGCTGTTCGATATGACCGGCAATGTGTCAGAATGGTGTCAAGATATCTATGGCCTTTATACGCTCAGCACACAGCCTGATCCTTGCGGCGCTGATACAGGCCGTTACCGCATTGTACGCGGTGGCAGTTACGCTGAGTGCGTGGCGAACAGCCATCTGTCAGTGCGCCACTGGCATGTACCGGAAACAGCCACCGAGTATATCGGTTTTCGTGTAGCACTGACGCTGCCTGACGATCCGATGATGCAAGTGGCAGAAGAGGAGCCGCCGCTTACGCGCTCTGTTCGCATCAAAGGTAAGAAACTGCGGTTTGTCTATGTGCCTGCCGAGCAGCCGTATTATATATCGGAAGAAGTGGAGTGCGCGCTATGGAAGAAGATTATGCTCAAAGATGCGCCGGAGCGCTGCAAGAGTGTGGCTCTTGGGATGAGCAGATCCGATCGCACCCGTTTTGCAGAGTACAGCAGTCGGGCTGCTAACGAAGCCATGTTAGTCGCATCGGCAGAGCAGATTGTGTTAGCAGAGCAACAACATATCATTGAGCCCTTTCAACCGGACGTAAGCCATAAACGCAAGAAAGAATCAACTCGCTCTATTCAGCGTAAACGTAGAATGGCATGCCAACTCTCCCCGCTGACGGAATTGGTCGGCGTGCGCCTTCCTAAACCTGACGATCCGGTACTTTTGCAATTCAAACAAGCCGACGATGAGTCTCGTCCACTGCGGTTAGTCCTGTTTGTTAAGTGATAGCTTCGAAGCCTTTGCCGAACACGCCGGAGACGTTCGCCTGGCTGACGAAAGCATTGGGATCGATGTCGCGGACGATGCGCATGATCTGTTGCGCCTCGTGGCGGCGTGCAAGTACAGATACGACATGCATCGGCTGCTTACTGTACCAGCCTGTTCCATCGAGCAACGTCACGCCACGGTTGACAGTCTGATTGATGGCGGTAGCAATCTCGGCATAATGGTTCTGCGAGTATATGAAGAACTGCACCGAGCGCCTCAGATGGCTCATCATCGTATCGACGGAGAGGGTGTAGGATACAGTCATACACAGACCATACAGAATCCTTCGCGTCTTGAAGTCGGCTATCTCTTGCGCTGTGATGCCATCGTATAGATACTGCTCGGGAAGTGGTAGCATATACGATGAGGCGATGATTATCAGGTCGCAGATGATCATCACTCGTCCCAGAGAGATGTCGCGGTAATGATGCACAACCTTCGCCACGATGTCCGTGCCGCCGGATGAACCGTTATTCGCCATCACCACACCCAGCGCAACGCCGAACGCTATACCGCCGACTATACAGGCAGATACCGGATTGTCGATGAGCGGCGTTGTGCGGATAGGGATTACGCGATACCAGAGAGCCAGCGTCAGCGTACCGAAGAGTGTACGCACGCAGAACCGCCAATCCACAGTGAAGTACGCTACAGCCAACAGGATCGTGTTGAACAGAAGCGTCGTCAACCATACGGGTATTGAACCGCCGTACATGGCGAATGTATCAGGAAACATTCCGCTCGTGGCGTAGTAGATGATTGCACATATACCCGTCAGACCACCGGAAACGATGTTATGCGGCAGGATGATCCAATTGACAATCATCGCCATCGGAAACATCGCAAAGAAGATGATCACATACTCCAATGCGGTCTTGATCGGACTCGGCGCATAATGTCCGCCGTATAGCTGTTCGTGTAATGAGTTCTTCATTGCCGTTAGATCATTAGCGTGAGTTCATTAACTGATCAAAGCCTTCGCCGAACACGCCGCGCACCTGTGACTGGCTGACAAAGGCGTTGGGATCGATGTTGCGCACGATACGGAAGATCTTCGCACTATCGTGCTGTCGGGCGATGGTAGTGATTACTTTGTACTGCTCACCGGAGAACCCGCCCTCGGCATCCAGATACGTCACTCCGCGGTGCACATCGTGGATGATAGCGTCAGCGATCTGCTTGTACTTCTTCGAGAAGATAAAGAACTGCACCGACTGCCGCATTCTGTTCATGATCCAGTCCACAGCCGTCGAACTGATGAACGTGTAGCACAGACCGAACAGTACTTTCTCAAGGCTGCGTACCTCCGGCAGGAAGTAACCGCACGAGATAGCTACTATATCGCAGATCAGCAGTACTCGTCCCATCGGCAGGTGCTGGTATTTGTTCACGATCATCGCCACGATATCCGTGCCGCCTGTCGAGCCGTTGTTCAGGAAGACCAGTCCAAGAGCCGTACCATTGAATATACCGCCCAGTACCACTGCCATGAACGGGTCTGTGATGATCGGCACTTCGAGTACAGGAATAACCTTCAGCCAGAATGTCAACCAGAACACCCCGAACAGCGTACGCAGCACATAGCGCTTGCCTACGGCAAAATATGCGGCTATGAGCAGCAAGATGTTCATCGTTGCCGACGATGCCCAGATAGGTATCACGCGGTGCGAAGCGAAATACAGGATCTCGCAGTAACCCGTCAAGCCGCCGCCGACAATAGCGTGGGGAACCAATATATGATTGACTACTACCGCGTAAGGGATAGAGCACAAGGCAATCATAAAGTATTCCTTGAGCAGCAAAAACGGCTTTGCCTTATATATCTCTTCTAATTTGGACATTAAAATCTTGCTATGAGGTTTCTGTCGCCAAAGCCGTTATCGACCTTTGCTACAGGCACGAAGAACTTGTTTGCCGCTACGTCCTGTGTCGGGTAGATAGCTTTGGAGCGCGGATAACTGTGACGCCACTCGTCGGCTACTGCCTCGTACTCGGGGTGCGGAGCGTTGACCAGCACATTGTCCTTGGCATCGGCTACGCCGCTCTCTACCTCGGCAATCTCTGCGCGTATCGACAACAGCGCGCCGATGAACCTGTCGAGTTCAGCCAGTGACTCCGATTCCGTCGGCTCAACCATCAGCGTGCCGTGTACGGGGAACGAGAGGGTTGGCGCATGGTAGCCGTAGTCCATCAGTCGTTTGGCGATATCCGCCTCGGTGATGCCGCAAGCGTGGAACTGACGGCAGTCGAGAATGAGTTCGTGCCCTACCCGACCATTCGCACCGGTATAGACTATTCCGTAGGCATCACGCAGTTTTACCGCCATGTAATTTGCCGACAGAATAGCGGCAGCCGTCGCGTTACACAACCCTTCGCCACCCATCATGCAGATATACCCATATGCGATGAGCGACATATTTGCGTTGCCGTAAGCGGCTGAAGATACACGGTTAGCGTCCTCGGACGGAAGGAAATTCTTGAGTTTGGCATTGCAGCACACCGCACCTGCTCCCGGTCCACCACCGCCGTGAGGCGAGGCAAAGGTCTTATGCAGATTCAGGTGGCAGACATCCGCACCGATGAATGCCGGGCATGTGTAACCGATCTGCGCATTCATGTTCGCGCCGTCCATATATACCAAGCCTCCGTTGTCGTGGATGATTTGGCACATCTCGCGGATAGCCGATTCGAAGATACCGTGCGTTGACGGGTACGTGATCATGCAACCCGCCAGACGGTCTTTATTCTCTTCGGCCTTGGCGCGCCACTCGGCGATGTCGGTATTGCCCTGCTCGTCGCACTTCACCACTACCGGTTCAAAGCCTGCCTGCACACATGAGGCGGGATTCGTTCCGTGCGCCGAAGCGGGGATGAGCAGCACTTTCCTCTCGGGTGCGTGCTTGGCGAGATAGCCGCGGATGGTTACCAAACCCGTATATTCGCCTGCAGCACCGGAGGTTGGTTGTAATGTGCAAGCCTCGAAGCCGGTGATCTGACACAGCATCTCTTTCAACTCTTCCTCAATGGCAATATAGCCTTCTGTCTGCTCTTGCGGTGCAAGCGGGTGTACAGCCAGGAATCCCGGGAACGTGATAGGTATCATCGCAGCGGCGGGATTGAGCTTCATCGTACACGAGCCCAGCGGGATCATCGAGTGCGTCAACGAAATATCCTTGCGTGCCAGGCGATGCATGTAACGCATCATCTCGGTCTCGGTGTGGTACTTTTGGAACACCTCAGCCTTGAGGTAATCGACATCGCGCACACGGCTCTCGTCGATCGCCCACAGTCCCTCGAACGCGCTCTCATCGTCAACAGGCATACTCATGCCATCGACGACTCCGGCAAACAGTTCGGCGAGGCCGTTCATATCATCAACCGTCACCGTCTCGTCCAGCGACAGCCCTACCCAACCTTCCGGTGCGTAGTAGAGGTTAATCTCCGCCTCTTCGGCTGCCTGCTTCAATGCCTCAACCGTCACGCCTTCCGGCAGATAGATCTTCAGCGTATCAAAGAACTCGTTGTTCTCTTGCGTGTAACCGTAGGCTTGCAGCATCTCACTCAGATATACTGCCTTGCCATGTATGGCTTCGGCAATCTTGCGCAGTCCCTCTGCGCCGTGGTACTCGGCGTAGAATGCAACCATCATCGCTGAGAGCGCTTCGGCTGTACAGATGTTCGATGTGGCTTTCTCACGTTTGATATGCTGCTCGCGGGTTTGCAATGCCAGGCGGTAAGCGGGGCGTTCGTACAGGTCTTTGCTTAGGCCGATGATTCGTCCGGGCAGTTCGCGCTTGAACTCCTCACGCGTTGCCATATATCCGGCTGTCGGGCCACCGAATCCCATCGGCAAGCCAAAACGTTGTGCCGTACCGCACATGATATCCGCATCCAGCGGTTTCAACAGGCAGAGTGCCATCAGGTCGGCAATCACGGCGACCTTCAGCCCTGCCTTGTGGCAGTCATCCACAAACAGCGTGTAGTCCTCTATCGCGCCGTCGGCATTGGGCAGTTGGATGATCGCGCCGAAGTATTCCTCGTTCGGCGTGAACGCTGCATAATCCCCGATGACCAGCTCAATATCTTGTCCCATTGCGCGCGTACGCATCACGGATAAGGTGTTCGGGAAGATCTTGCGATCGACAAACACCTTCTTCACGCCATCCTTGACCTGTTGGCGTGAACGCAGATTGCGCATCATCGTGACGGCTTCGGCGGAAGCCGTCGCCTCGTCGAGCAGCGAGCAGTTGGCGAGCGGCAGACCTGTCAGGTCGCTTATCACCGTCTGGAAGGCAAACAATGCCTCCAACCTACCCTGCGAGATCTCTGCCTGATACGGCGTGTAGGATGTGTACCACACGGGGTTCTCGAGCACGTTGCGCGTGATGACCGCGGGCGTGAGTGTTCCGTACCAGCCGCGACCGATATACGTGCGGCGCAGGTCATTCTCCTGTTGCAACGCGTGCATCGAGTCGAGGTGCTGCTGTTCGGTCATCGCCTCAATATCCGGACGTTTATCCTCCGGCAGCAATATATCCGCAGGCATCACCTGGCGAATCAGTTCATCCTCGCTGTTGACGCCTATGGCGTGCAACATCTGTTGTTTCTCAGCCTCCGAGAGACCAATGTGTCTTTCAACTAATGTATTCATTATTTATCGTGTTTTTTCTCGTAGATTGCCTCCTCGACGTTGATAATGTAGTCACCCATCTTCTCGAACTCTGAGATTGTATCCATGTAGTTCACGCCCGTCAGGTAGTCATATACGTGCTCGGTGACGTTCAGCGTGTTCTCGGCTTTCAGGTCGTCGCGGAAGTTATTGATCTCGCTCTCGATGTTCATCATCTCGTGGAACTCGTTGTCAGAGATATGTACTTTGTCGAGTGCCTCCACCATCTTGTTTGCTGCCTGCGCGAGCAGCGACTCCATCATCTCGATGTTCCGGTTCTGCTCCTCGGTGTATGGCAGTTTGTCACGATGGCGGTAAGACATGTAACGCGACAGGTTGAAGTTCGCGTCGCCCACGGACTCCAGCTCGCTGACGATACGCAGCATCTTGTGCACCTCACGCTTGGACTGATCCGACAGACGTCCGTCAGCAACCTGATTCAGGTAAGCGGCAATCTCAACCTCCATTCGGTCGCATATACCTTCGTACTTCTCTATACGCGAGTATATCTTCACGAACTCTTGCTCCTCGCTGGTGTGATAGAGGTCGCTGACCATATCGATCATTCTGCGCGTACGTACGCCAAACACATGTATCTCGTGCCAAGCCTGCATGATCGAGAGCTCGGAGGTGGACATCAGGCCACCGGTGATGAACTTCAGCGTCTGGTCTTCGTCGCCATCGGGCTTTGACGGAAGGATGAAGCAAACGAGCTTCTCCAGCAGCGGGATGAATCCTATCAGGATACAGGTATTGATGACGTTGAACAAGGTGTGGAAGGTCGCAAGGATTGCGCTGAGTTTCTCCGGCGAAAGCCCGTGTTCGGGGCGCATGCCGGGCTCGAACGGTATATCCCACAGGCGGCAGACAAATCCCACAAACGGCCGGAAGACGATAAGCACCCAAACCACGCCGAACAGGTTGAACACCAAGTGCGCCATAGCGGCACGACGTGCCTGAACGGATGCCGACAGGGCGACGATGTTCGAGGTGATGGTTGTACCGATATTCTCACCGAGCACTAACGATATACCCATATCAATCGGCAGCACACCCACCGAGCAGAGGGTCATCGTGATAGCCATGATCGCGGCGGACGATTGCACGGCGAACGTCAATATACCACCCACCAACAGGTACAGGAAGTAACTGCCGTAGCCCCAACTCGATGTCGAGTCGAAGAAGTTCCGCACGGCGTCAATCTCGTCGAGTTTCATCTCTGTGGCGTTGATCTTCAGGGTCGTCAAGCCCAGCAACATCAACGACAGACCGATCAGGAAATCGCCAAGATTAGCGTTTTTCTTCGTGTAGATCAGCGCTACCGCCAAAACGATCGTGGCATAAACCACGAGTCGCATATCGAACGACGCACCACCCAGCACCATGATCCACGCCGTGAACGTCGTACCGATGTTCGCACCCATAATCACGGATATTGCCTGCGCCAGTGACAGGATGCCTGCCGAGACGAAGCTCACCGTCATCACCGTTGTGGCTGTTGACGACTGCACGGCGGCGGTGATGAACGCACCCGTCAGCACACCCGTGAAACGGTTCGTCGTCATCGTGCCGAGGAAGTTACTCAGCTTGCTACCTGCCATTTTTTGCAGGCCTTCACTCATCACCTTCATTCCGTACATCAGCATCGCCACGGAACCGATGAGCGTGATAATCTGTAGGATAAATTGCATATCTTGAATGAGTTTAAATCATGTTGCCAGCCGTCCCCCAAAAGCCTACACCCCTATTACTGCAAATTACGATACAAAGGTACAAAAAAAAAATGACATTTGCAAGAGTCCGCGCTATTTTTCTCAAAAAACTTTTTTTTATCTTCTAAAATTTGGAAATATCATTATTTTTTTGTAACTTTGCAGCGGTTTTATAAACAATGTTATTTTGCGTATGGTAACTACTGCTACAACACAAGGTGTATATCTGAACATTCCCCGTGCAGATTGGAACTTGCTCCAAGAGTTGATAAACCGTTTCGGCTGGCAGTCTGAGACTCGGGAACAATTATTGGAAAAGTTTATCCAATCTCGCCCGAACGTTACGGATTTATCGGAAGAGGACATAATGAACGAAGTTCGCGCCGTGCGCTATGCATAATGAAAGTAATCATTGATTGCAACGTGTGGATTTCGTTCTTGCTGGGATTTCAGAAAGGACTGATGCAGGATATTCTTACGAACGAGAGTATCAAGGTGTTTGTATGTCCGGAACTGATGCACGAAATTGATGACGTTGCAAGTCGCGCAAAAATTTCAAATCGTGTTTCCGAAGAGGATATCGAACAACTTTTTCGTTTAATCAGAGCATATTGCACCAACGTACAAATTGAGAAACACTCAGCAACAGACATTCGCGATGCCAAGGATTTGTACTTGCTTTCCTTTGCAGAAACGATAGATGCAAACTATATTGTTACAGGCGACAAAGATTTATTAGTATTGAACAACAATCAAGGCACAAGAATCCTTTCGCCGGCACAATTTAAGTTACTATTATAATAAGCACAACTGCCCTCAACAGTGCATAAAATGAGGACATAACATACCGGCGCAAGCGAGCGCCAAAATAAAGCGTAATAAGCCAAAACTTGATTCTTTGGAAACTGGACACTTTTAAAGAATTAATACAACTTCAAGTACGGTTTTTATGTACGCTCACGTACTAGCGTGAGTTTTCCGTACGTAAATTTGAAGTTGTAAGGTAGTCCAGAACCTCAAAGAATCAAATGAAGCGACGAAAAGTCACGCTTTTTCTGTGTAATTAATTGTATATAAATAATCTATTAAACCGATGAGGCAACGGGATATAACGCCAACTTAAAAATGAAAAAATCTATCTTTCTGTTGATTTTCACGTCAACTGCAATCTGCACGTTTGCACAAGACATCATCGTCACACGTGATGCAGTACGTATAGAAGCGAAGATCTTAGAAGTATCCAGTAGTGAAATCAAATATAAGGAATACAACGACCAAGATGGGCCTTTATTTATACTTAACACCTCCGAAATAAACACCATCATTTATCAGAATGGCTCGGTTAAGATATACGGACAAGATCAGCAGACTACTCCACAAAGCGTCACGCAACAAGCGCAAACCGCTACAGTTACGCAACAAACGATGGCCATAGACTCTCTCACACAACAACCCGACACCATCACAAAAATGCAGCAACCTGTTGACAGTTCTACTATTCGCCCTGCATTCTTCGACGAACTTACCCGAAGCGGAAGTTTACCTATCATCACAAAAGAGGGTGACGTGTTCTATGCAAATGGCTACAAGATGACATGGGAGCAATATTTGATGTTTATTCAAGAAAACTGTCAAGAAGCATATAACAGCTACAAAACCGGCAAAAAGCTACAACTTATCGGTTGGAATCTATTCGCTTATGGCGCTATCGGCACAGGAATCGGCGGCTTGCTAACGGGTATCGGAATCAATGCTCTTAACCCCAACTCTCGGGATTATGCACCAGAACTTGGATTTGGAATGAGCATACCCGGAATATTTTTAATTGCCGCTGGTGCAAGTTCTCTCATCGCATCTATTCCCTGCCTCATTATTAGCACAAAGAAAAGGAATCACTCATACGAGGTATACAATGAGGTTTGCGCCAAACATCCCGTTACATTGGAGTTTGACGTACAAGCATCACAAAACGGCATCGGTTTGGCTATGAAATTCTGAATTTCGTTCGAACTATAAAAGAGTAACAGGCGGTGCTCAACAGACGCACCGCCTTTATATTTCTCGTCTAGAACAACCTAAAATTCCAGACCAACGCAACTTCCAGATCATCTGGATTAGCGTAGCGTTCCTGACCATCTGGACTATCCGGTCGAAGCTTTAACTGCTAACATTTTAGCACTTACAACAAAAAACGCACTAAATGCTAAAATTTTAGCACATAAATTTGCAAATATCATAATTCTTTTGTAACTTTGCGGCCAGAATTTTAAGCAATGATATTTTGCGTATGTTAACAACACCCGAAGATATATTCAAAATCAACGCCAAGCACTACAGCAATCTATTCTCGCTGGTTGCCGACAATGGAATTGTTGATGCTCGTTCGTTTCAGATTGATTGTAACAATCTTAGCCCCATTTATCGCCCGAAGCAAGAGAACGGAATCGATGTCCGAACAGCAGCACCTTTCAAAGAAATGTTCGAGTGGTTAAGGCTCTACGACGCTTTTCCTTGCTTGTATCGTTGGGAGATTCTGTCGCCGACTATTCTTTCGCCGGAATTGGTCAATACGATCAAATCGCAACTCAAAGAAATCAAAGAAACCACACCAACGCAAACCCCAAGAGTCACCAAAGGTGCATTTCCCAAAGACAACACGCTATACGTCGGCAAATCCGAAAGCATCGTTGACCGCACCATCAAACACCTTGGCTACCACACGCACAGAGATATGCACGGTCTGCATCTTGATGATTGGACTAATCTGTTGAATGTCAAACTGATTCTCCAATTGCATGTGTATGTATTCCCGTCAGAATGCAAGCCTATAATGGAACTCTTTGAGCGTTCTTTGGCAGAGATTCATCCCCCGCTCGTCGGAGTTCATTATTAGTTGCTTCAAAAATTCCGCGAGCAGAACGAGCCATTTTCGATCCGTTCGCGATCCGTTTACGCCCCATATACGGTCCGTTTACGAGCCGTTTACGGGGCATTATCAGGAGTGATAACACTAAACCTCGTTAAAACCTCGTTTAAACCTCGTTCAAACCTCGTTTTAGGCGTACGTTTTGCGACAAAATGCACGTTACGCGTAATTTTTATTCGCAAAAGTTTGCAAATGCGCATTTTTTTTCGTAACTTTGTGGACGAAATACAAATTGTCGGTGTAACTGATCCAATAAAAGCACGATACTATGGAAATCAAAGACCTCTACAAAGCAGCCGAGAGCCGCTATGACAACCAAGCGATGTACGCATTCTGCGGGCGAAGCGGAGTACAACTACCCAAACTCAGCCTCGGCATGTGGCATAACTTCGGCAGCATCGATCCCTACGAGCGCAGCCGCGCTATCACGCACTACGCCTTCGACCACGGCATCACGCACTTCGATCTGGCGAACAACTACGGTCCCGTATATGGCAGCGCAGAGGAGACGATGGGACGCCTCATGGACGACAGTTTCCGTCCGTACCGCGACGAGCTGTTCATCTCCACCAAAGCCGGTTACGACATGTGGCCCGGACCGTACGGCAACGGCGGTTCGCGCAAGTACCTGATGTCGAGCATCGACCAGAGCCTCAAGCGGATGCACCTCGACTATGTCGATCTGTTCTACAGTCACCGTTACGACCCGAACACGCCGATCGAGGAGACGCTGCAAGCCCTCGTGGACATAGTGCGCGCAGGCAAGGCGTTATACATTGGCATCTCGAATTGGCCGTTGGAGCAGCTGCGCAAGGGCTACGAGTACCTCGCTGAGCGTGACGTGCCCCTGCTGATCTACCAAGGCAAACTCAACCGCCTGTACACCGAGCATATAGACAGCGGGCTGCTCACCTTCTGCCGCGAGAAAGGTGTAGGCTTCATCGCATTCTCGCCGCTGGCACAAGGACTGCTCACCGACCGTTACATCAACGGTATACCTGCCGACTCGCGCATGGCGAAAGGTAAGTTCCTACGCGCCGACCAACTGACCGACAGCGTGCGCGCCGAGGTCGCCGCCGTGCGCGTGGAAGCCGCCGAGCGAAAGATCTCAACCGCCCAACGTGCCTTGGGTTGGATACTGGAGCAGCAAGGCGTGACATCCGTGCTCGTAGGCGCCAGCAGCGTTGAGCAACTGCAAGACAACCTCGCGGTGGTCAGCAATCAGTAATCAGAAGTCAGAAATCAGAAATCAGCAATAACAAATAACAAATGAATAAATCACTCTCTACTCTGCTGTTGGCGGTCGTATTCGCGTTGGCAGCATGCACACCCAAAGAGAACAGCGTGCGTCAGGAGCGTCTGCTTACCGAATGGCAGTTCACGCTCATCGACTCAACTGACCAACCCATAGGCGACGGCTGGCAGAACGTGACTGTGCCCCACGACTGGGCTATCAGCGGACCGTTTGACCGCGAGAACGACCTACAGAAGGTGGTCGTGGTGCAGAACGGCGAGAACGAAGCCACGTGGAAGACCGGACGCAGCGGCGGTCTGCCTTGGATGGGCAAGGCGCATTACCGCACCCGCATCAAGGTCGATACAACGAAGTGGAACACCCTCGTGTTCGACGGCGCTATGTCCCACGCCGACATATATATCAACGACGAGGAGGTCTGCTACTGGCCGTACGGCTACAACACCTTCGACTGCTATATCCTTCCGCAGTTGCTTGAGCAATCAGCAATCAGCAATCAGCAATCAGAAGTGACTATAGATGTCTTCCTCGAGAACAAACCCCAGCAGAGCCGTTGGTATCCGGGCGCAGGTATCTACCGCAACGTTCATCTAATAACCACCGACCGCATCCATATTCCTACCTTCGGCACGCTTGTGCGTACGCCCGAGGTAAGCAAAGACAAAGCCCTTGTGACATTTGCTGCCGAACTGCAGAACGGCGTAGATAAGGTGAATAGTGAATGGTTAAAGGATGAAGAGATAGAGATCGTGACCGACATTCTCTTCAACGGCAAGGTCGTTGCCACCATCAACGGTCAGGAAGGCAGTACAGAGGTCATGAATCCACATCTCTGGTCGCCCGAGACACCTAATCTATATATCGCGCGTACGCGAGTTTATAAGAAATCAGAAGTCAGAGATCAGAAGTCAGATTTATTAGACGAGGTTAATACACGTTTTGGCATCCGCAGCATCAGCTACACTCCGGAGCACGGTTTCCAACTCAATGGTCAGACGCGTAAGTTCAAGGGCGTTTGCAACCACCACGACCTCGGACCGCTCGGCGCTGCCATCCACAAAGACGCTCTTCGTCACCAGATAGCCATGCTCCAAGATATGGGCTGTGATGCCATCCGCACCAGCCACAACATGCCGGCGCCCGAACTCGTCGAACTCTGCGACGAGATGGGTATGATGATGATGATTGAGCCCTTTGACGTGTGGAACCACGGCAAGACCGAGAACGACTACAACAAGGAGTTCAATGACTACTGGCGCATGGACATCACGAACATGGTCAAGCACTACCGGAACAACGCCTCAGTGATGCTCTGGTCGAGCGGCAACGAGGTGTGGAACCAAGTGCTGCCTGACGGCATAGAGATCGTGACGAACCTGCAAGAGCTCTTCCACCAGCTCGACCCCACGCGCCCCGTCACCAACGGCATGGATCAGGCGATGCATATCATCCACAACGGCTTTGGTGCTGCTGTCGAGCTGCCCGGACTGAACTACCGCACAGGTCGTTACCACGAGGCGTACGAGTTCCTGCCGCAGAAGATGATCCTCGGCTCGGAGACCGCTTCTACAGTCAGCAGCCGCGGCGTATATAAGACACCTGCCGTGCTCAAGGATTTCGCCATATATGGCGACAATCAGTCGAGCGGCTATGATGTCGAATACTGCCCGTGGTCGGGTCTGCCCGAACAGGACTTCCAGCTGCAAGACGACTACCCGTGGACCTTGGGGCAGTTCGTCTGGACAGGCTTTGACTACCTGGGCGAACCCTCGCCGTACGATACCGACGCTTGGCCAAGCCACTCGTCGTACTTTGGCATCATCGACCTCGCGTCGCTGCCCAAAGACCGCTACTACCTCTACCGCTCGCAGTGGAACACGCAGTCACCTACCCTGCACCTGTTGCCGCACTGGAACTGGAACGAGGGCGACCTTGTGCCCGTATTCTGCTACACAAATTATCCCTCCGCCGAGCTGTTCGTCAACGGCAAGAGCTATGGCAAACTGCGTCACGCCACAGCCGAGGAGACCGAGCGCCTGAAAGCAGGCGAGCAGATCGAAGGTGTGAGCGCTATGCCCAAGGTTGGCGACTTTGTGCCGCCGGTATGGGGTTCAGCTCCCTGCCCCGAATTGCTGCCGCGTTACCGACTGATGTGGTTTGACGTGCCGTTTGAGGCCGGACAGATAGAGGTCGTTGCCTACGATGCTGAGGGCAACGAAGCCGCCCGCAAGACGATCCGCACAGCCGGTGAGCCGCACCACCTGACAGCCGTGTGGGCAAACAAAGCCGAGAATCCCGATGAACTCTGCTATATCACATTGCGCGTTGAGGACAAAGACGGCAACCTTTGCCCTGCTGCCGCTAACCTCATCCGTTATGAGGGTGAAGGTTTCGTAGCTACCGCCAACGGTGACGCCGCCAGCCTCGACAGTTTCGTTGAGCCCCAGATGCACGCCTTTGCCGGACAATGTACGTTCATCCTACGCAAAGGCAGCAAAGGCTCATTCACAGCCGAGAACCTCGCACCGGCTACAATCAAACTGTAAGATAGCCCGTATAAGAGACATAACACAAGAGAACCCCGCTGTTTGGCGGGGTTCTCTATTACTATGCAGTGAAGAATCAGAACAACGGGCTCGGATAAACGCCTGCGTCCACGAGAGACTGGATCTTGTCAACTACCATCTGACGGTCGTCAGCGTACGTTACACCAAACCACTTCGACGGGGTGTCAAGCACCTCGCATTTCGCCTTGCCGGCTTTGATGAGATCATTAACCAGCGTCGGGATATAGAACTCCTTCTTGAGTTCCTGGCCATTCTTTGCGAGGAACTCCTTGAATGCTTCCAGCGAGTAGTTGAAGTACTCCGGCGTGAAGCCCCACATGTTCATCGAAACAGGCGTGTGCTCCTCCAGCGGGAAGTCCTTGCCGTCCTCAGTGAAGACGATCGTGCCGTTCTTACGCTCTATGTTCGTGCGCTCCACTACATCCGTCAGGCAACGGTTAGCATCCGTCTGGCAAACACCGCGGCTGACCGATCCGTGCTCGCTCAGCGTGTTGCAAACGCGGTAGCCAACCATGCAGTAGTGGTTTTGCTTGCCTTCCACACTCTCGAGGAAGCGTGCGAGCACCTCGAAGCTCTCCTTGCCGTAGAAGTCATCGGCATTGATGACAGCAAACGGCTCATTGATAACATCCTTACCCATCAGCACAGCGTGGTTCGTACCCCACGGCTTGGTGCGCTCGGGGTTATACGTGCAGCCTGCCGGCACTTTGTCAAGACTCTGGAAGCATACCTCGCAGGGCACCTTGTCAGCGTACTTAGCGATCACTACGCGGCGGAAGTCCTCCTCGAAATCCTTGCGGATAACGAATACGACTTTACCGAATCCGGCACGCAATGCGTCAAATACCGAGTAATCCATGATTGTCTCGCCGTTCGGTCCCAGACCGTCAAGCTGTTTCAATCCTCCGTAACGGCTGCCCATACCGGCTGCCAAAATAAACAATGTAGGCTTCATAACATTTTATTATTTTATCATTTATTGTACCATATATCCGCCATGTATGGCGGATGCTATTATTCCGAGGTGTCGATGACGATCTTGCCGGCGGGATCTTTCTTGTGCTTGAGCCACAGACCATACACCTCGCTGCAGTTGCCGGCAGTGATGAACGACTTGATCTTGTTGTTTTTGATGAACGCCATGAGTTTGGCGAACTCGTCCTGAGTCAGCAGCGACTGAATCTCGATCTTCTTCGTACCGCCATAACCGCCACGCACTTCGTAGAGCGTGCAGCCGCGCACCAGATCGTTAACAATATAGTCACGCACCCGTTCGTACTCGCTGCTGACAATACATACACGCTTGCGCTTGGAGATAGATGCGGTAAAGTAGTCTATCACGAGCCCGTTGATCCACGTGCCGATCAGACCGATAACCACCATTCGGAAGTCGTTGATCAGGAACGCTGAGCAGCAGATGATTGCGCCGCCTATCGTGACAGACATGCCTATATCGAAATGCAGGTACTTGTTGATGATCTTAGCGAGGATATCCAAGCCGCCGGTAGATGCATTGATGCTGAACTCTATAGCCTGACACATCGACAACAGGAACACGAAGCACACCAAGTCGAACCACACATCGCCCAGCCCTAATCCGCCGGACATCACCGTATCACGCACCTGCTCGAGTACCTCTCCTGCCCTGCTGAGCAAGTAAGGATTGCCGTTGGCATCCAGCACGCTCTCACCGGCTTGCAGACGCGAGAGGACATCGGGATTCTCGATAACCTTGTGCGTGAAGTTCGTATAAGGATAAATGCGGTCCCACATCTGCGTCAACGGACCGAGGATCATCGCCGTATAGACGGTCTTGGCGCCAAACTCGTTGCCGATGAGCATAAACGCTAACAGCAACAGGAACGCATTGATACTCATCACCAAGTACGAAAACGTATCCGCATCGCCGCCGATCAGGGTGTTGATAACGATGCTCAAACCCGATATCGTACCGATGATCAGGTGCGAGGGCATCAGGAAATAATAGACCGCAGCAGCCCCGACTGCTATGCCTAAGGTCATAACAACCAGTTCGCGCCAGAACTTCTTCGTTGCAAGCGCGTGCAAGAACTGTCGTCCCTGCTCCAGCCAGTATTCTTTGGTAAAGTGTTCGTTCATGGTTTAATTAAAATTATCACTCTCGATAATGGATCGATAACGGATCGAAAACGGATCGGAAACGGATCGATAACGGATCACGATTCTGCTATTACGAATTTCGCTGTGCGGCGTGTGAGTTGGCTGAGTAAGATCGTTCGCCCCTGCCGCTGCTGCTCAATGAGTTCGGGTGTCGTGCCGCGAATGGTGAGCAGCGACAGATGTTCGTTGTATGTGACTGCGTACCGCTCGCCAAGCAGGCGGATAGCCTTCATCAGGTTACGCGAGTTATCCACGCAAACGGAGATCGTCACCGCCGATGATTGGATGAGTGATACCTTCAGCCGGCATCGTCCAATAACATCGAAGATATGTGACAAGCTGTCCTCCAGCACGAACGAGAAATCTTTCGCACGCATCGTGATGAGCACCTGCTCCTTGCGCCATATATACACCGGCACGCTGACCGGCTCGGTAGGTTCGGACTTGATGATCGTTCCCGCGGCATCCGGCTGCAAGAACGGCTTGACATAGAGCGGGATGCGTTTGTTCTCGAGCGGTCGGATGGTCTTCGGGTGAATGACCTGCGCACCGCTATACGCCAGTTCGACCGCCTCAAAGTAGTTCAGTTCGGGGATGAGCACTGTGTTCTGCTCCAGCCTTGGGTCGGCATTCAGGATGCCCGGCACGTCTTTCCAGATCGTCACGCTCTCGGCATCGAGGAAGTTTGCCACCAGCGCAGCGGTGTAGTCCGAGCCCTCGCGCCCCAAGGTCGTACGGTGTCCCGTCTGCGTACCGCCGATGAATCCCTGCGCTACGACCACACGCGGACGGTAGGGGTCGTGCCACGCGTGTTGCATCTGCTGGGCAGAAGCCTGCATGTTCACTACCGCCTCGCGGAACGAGCCGTCGGTGATCAGCAACTGAGGCATATTCCATAACTGTGCAGGGATCCCTTCCTTGTTCAGATACGCCGCAACGATAGCGGTGGACATCAACTCGCCGACAGACACAATCGTGTCGTACAGGTCGTCATAGACGGCATCTTTCGCATTCCGGTGCGCAAGCACGGCGCCTAACACATCGTCAGCCACCACCTCTTGTACCTTGACTCCCAATTCATCAGCAATCTGCTCGTGGTACGCCAGCAACTGTTTCCACTGACTCTCCACGCCCCGTTTATCGCCCTGCCCTATAGTCTCCACTATGCGCTCCAAGGCGTTGGTAGTCTTGCCCATAGCCGAGATAACGACCACCAACTCGTCCGTCGTCTGACGAACGATCGCCGTGAGGTTCTTTACTCCCTCGGCATCCTTGACGGAAGCACCACCGAACTTGAATACACGCATAATTTTTAGCAATCGGTAATCAGCGATCAGTTACCTATATTCGCCATCTGTATAGCGGTCACAGCGCCTTCTACACCTTTGTTGCCCAGACGTCCGCCGGCACGATCGAGTGCCTGCTGCTTGTCGAGCGTCGTGAGCACGGAGAAGATCACCGGACAACGACCTTCAGCATTCAGGATTGTCACGCCCTGCGTCACGGACTGACACACGTAGTCGAAGTGCGGTGTATCGCCTTGGATGACGCAGCCGATGACGATGATGGCGTGCGGTTTCTCGCGGTTCATGATCAGGCGCGCCGCGTAGGTCAGTTCAACTGTCCCTGGCACATGCGTGAGGGAGATATTGTCCTCATCTACGCCGTGCTTGAGCAGCGTCTGACGCGCACCGTCCGCCATAGCGAACGTGATGTCACTGTTCCAATCCGCCACTATAATTGCATAGCGCTGATGTTTGAGCACATCAGCGCCAGGCAATACATTGGGGTCATATTGACTGAGATCCGTTGTCATTATTCCGACAGAGCAATGAATTTGTCAATGTCCTGAGCCTCTGTCGAAGCGGGATAGTTGTTCTTGATCACCTCAAAAACCTTCTTTGCCGCACTCTTCTTACCCTGTTCGAGATACACCAAACCGGCTTTCTTCAGGCTCATCGGAGCGATGATCTCGTTGCCACTCTTGGCAGCCTGCTCGAAGGCAGCCGTTGCCTTGTTGTACTCTTCCAGTTGTACGTAAGCATCGCCCAGCAACTGATAGGCAGCCGGTGAGATATTGGCGTCTTTGGCTTTGAACTTTCTCAGGTTAACAGCAGCCTGCTCGTAGTCGCCTAACTGATAGTAGCAGATACCTGCGTACAGTGATGCCAACTTACCCTCTTGGAAGTAGCCGTACTTGCCGGCGATCTCCTCAAAGCCCAGACACTCTGCCTCGTCGCCGTGAAGCGCTTTCTCGAAGTCGCCCTGTGCGAAATAAACGACAGCCTTGGCATTCTCGTTGCTGGCCTCGATGTGCTTGGGCTTAATCACGTACGTATTAAGCAGCACCCACGCAAACACAGCCAGAACAACGCCAAGAATAGTCCATTCGATAGCATTCTGGTTCTTCTCAATCCACATTCCTGCGGTGGACAGGGTCTCCTGAACATTCTCAAGATTCTGATCCTCTTTTGTAAATTCTTTCTTTGCCATAATATTTTTTATTTATATATTCAAACGATTGCTTCTCTGCACCTTTCTGTCCTCACGCGCAAAAAGCCTACAAAGATACTAAAAATAATTGATATTTGCAAGAGTTCTGCACTTTTTTTTCAAAAAAGTTGCAATATTACTCTTCCTTTTGGGCTCTATCTTCCAAAGTGTGTACTACAAGGTCGATGATGAACTTGCATGTTTGGGGTTCGGAATTCCGCCGTTGGCTCTCCAGCATCGCCTCGCGCACCTCCTTGTCCGTAGCCAGACGAATAGCTGCTTCCACCTGTTCCACAGGTTTGTTGGAGTGGAACGACATGTTCCGCTCGTGGCAGAACTCTGCATTCTCCGACTCGATGCCGGGGATCGGTGCAGTGTGTATAAGCGGGATGTTCTTGATGATCGTCTCCGTCGTGGTGATGCCACCGGGTTTGGACAGCACCACGTCGCAGGCATCCATCAGCAGCGACACTTTGTCCGTATAACCTACCGGCACTACTCTGCCCTCCTTGGCAAAATCCCGTTGCACGGTACGCAAGTTCCGCTCATTGCGGCCACAGACGCATATCACACGGTCGTTCTTGCCGATACGCTTGATGAACTCGCGCATCAAGCCGGACATATTGCCGAATCCCATACTGCCGGACATAACGAGATACCAGTTGCCCTCGTTCGCCTTGAGTTTGAATCCCAACTGCTCAGCCACCTGCTGCCGTGCTTCCGGCTTAGGCTGGCGGTTGGTGAACTTCTCCGTATCGACAGGTATTCCGATCGGGAAGATATGGTCGAACTTGAATCCCTGACTCACATACAGCGGAATCAGATCCTCGTGCGGGATAATATAGTAATCCAGATCGGTATCATTCAGGAAGGCATGCAGCGTGTAATCCGTCATCACGAAGAACGCCGGGATACGGAGCTTGCCACGTCGCTTGACCGCCGTAAGCACCTCTGCTGCAAACAGATGCACCGATATCACAGCATCGTAGTGCCCCGCCTCTATAAAGCGGTAGATCTTCCGCCAATAGATGGAGTTAAGCAGGTATATCGGCGATCGGCGACCTTGGTTCAGGTTAGCCGACACCCATTGCGCAAACGCGTATATCTTGGAGAACACGTTATGTCCCTCAGTGCTCTTGACGTAGGTCTTTGATACGCGTCTGGATGCTTTTTCACTCACGATAGCTATCAGATCTTTCATCTCTGCATCGATGCCTTGCTGCAACATGGCTTCCAGGATCGCTTTGCCACTCGAGTTATGTCCCTCGCCTGTACTGGCGGATAAAATCAGAACTTTCATTTCTTCTCGTAAAATTGTTCGCGTGAGTATAATATCGCTTCGGCTTGCCGTAGCGGATTACGTTTCTTCTGCCCGGGTGCAAACACAAACACCTCGGCAGTCACCACTCGTCCGTTGACCGCGTCAAGCCATGTGTGACTGACGTACGGACCGCCCATAGCCTCCCCGCCTTTCATCTTCCACAAGCCGCGCACCTCGGCAGTATAGGTGCTGTCAATCGTCAGCACGCGCATCTCGGGCGGGAACACTTTGTACTCCGTGCCCATATATGAGCCCTCCACACCGGCGGAGATAAGCGGCGCAAGCACCTCGTCACGTTTGGCGTTCAGATACGGCAAAGTGAATGTCTCGCTGTCCGTATAGGGGTAACTGTACACCACTATATCGCGGCGCAACGAGCCTTTGTTGTTGCATGCCCAAAGCACGTGCGTGTTGGCGGAAAGCCCAAAGGTGCTTGTTGCCTCCAACGTCGTATCCATCAGCAGCATATAATCGTTCGGAACAAGCATATCACAACCGAAACGTCTGTTCAGCCGTGCGCGGATATCTTTGTCCGTAGCGGCGCGATAGAATCGCAGCTGGCGCGTCATCTCTTGCTTCACGAACCAGTCGCGCACCTCTACGCCATGCTCCAGCCAGAATGTCAGGAACGCATCTGCCGACGGCGTCTGAACACGATACACAGCCTGCGGCGTGGACCACACCTCACGTTGTGCTTTCGCCTTGACCTGCGTGTAACGCGTATCGTCAATATCCACCCATAGGATGTTCCGGGTAGGTTTGAGCATATTGTCGAACAGCGCCGGCGTGACCTGCATCATCTTGAAGTACGCCTCTTTCTGCGGCATACACGGCATATCGGCGCCCATGACAGCACGAACAGCATCGTACAGCGTGCTTATATCTTCTACATAACTGCTGCCATCGTTGGTCTGCAACTGCGCCTTACCGACCTCGGCTAACTGCTCCGAGCTCAGTGTCACGTTCGGGATAACGACCAGGCACTCATATATCGACCCCGTGGCCGATGTGAGCGTACGACCACCTTGCTTGCCGCAACCGGCAAACAGGACGGCCAAACATAAACAGATGATATATATACTGTTTCGTCTCATTGCTCTATTCTTTCCATCGTGATGAACATACAGCCCGTAGCGCCGTCGAGTCTTCGCCCACCGGTTCGCCTACTATCAGGTAACAGGCTGACAGGCTGTCTGCCTCTATCATCTTGAGCGCATCTTCTTCGCCCAGCACCATACAAGCCGTAGCCAAGGCGTCCGCCCGCATACAACTGCTGCTGCGCACCGTAGCCGACAGCAAGCTGTGTTGCACCGGATACCCTGTGCGCGGGTCAATGGTATGCGAACGTTTCTGCTCACCGTCGTAGTAGAAATTGCGGTAGTTACCCGACGTAGCCAACGCTATATCCGTCGTCTGCAAGACTGTCTGCACTTCGTTTATTGCGCCCGAAGCGTCATCTACTGGGCGCGTAACCCCTATTCGCCACGCCACGCCCTGCGCATTATTGCCTTTGGCTACCACCTCACCGCCTATGTCCACAAGGTAGTTTTTGCAGCCGTTACGCTGCAACAGAGCGGCGATGATATCGCAACTCTGCCCCTTGGCTATCGCTCCGGCATCTACCTGAACCAGCGGATCAGACTTATGCAAGCAACCATCAGCCAACGCGATCATCTGCATTCCGATGTGCGGTAGCAGACTATCGACCTGTTCCTGCGTGACGTGCGCTCTGTTCTTCAGGCCAAATCCCCACAGGTTAACCAGTGGCGCTACGGTGATATCAAACGCGCCATCTGACAACTGCCATATATCCTCCGCCGTGCGGTACATCTGCTCGAAGTACGCATCGACTAGGCTATCCGCACCGCTGTTGATCCGACTGATCGTAGATGACGGGGTGAACATACTCATTGACGCGTCAAACGCGGCAAACGTCGCCTTGATGGAGTCGTGCAAGTCACTAACGCTCTCATACTGAATGGCATAGTACGTGCCGAACACGTACCCTTTGTTCGTGTGATAACTCGCGTCTTTCTGATCCGGCACAATGAGCAACACGACTGCCACAAGGGCAATCAACGCAGTCGATATGAGCAGTTGCTTGCGCGACATATTAGAACCACACACCCAGGCCTATGCAGCCGTTGAGTTTCTGATTATAGAGTTTGTCGTCACCCGCTGCAGCGATGTAGGCGTTGTTCTTATTCAAGTGGTGCGTGTTGATCGAGCCCAACACGTACAAGTCGAGCGTGCAGGCATCAAACTCCCACTCTTTGTTCAGTTTGGCAGAGATATTGTTAACGGCAAAATGCTCATTATTATACACATTGCTTGCCCAAGGCGATATACCCAATGCCAGACTCAGAGTCATCTCCATCGGCAGCGGCTGGTCGTACTTTGCCTCGATATACGTCGAGAACGCACGTTTGTATGTGCCGTCTTCTTTCTCAATCAGGTCATCACCGGCTACCATCGTGTTCCAGGTAATGGTCAGCGGCAGTTCGCATTTATTGCGGAAGTCGTAGCCCACAGTCACCTCTGTCTGACTGGTGCCCTTACTGCCCTCTTCCGGATCGAACTTACCCCAGTTGAAGAACGGGCTACCACCGAAGTAATAGTAATGCGTAGCGCCGATCATCAAGCCGGCAACTTGGAAGTTGAGCATCAGATCCATCTCGGGGATAAAGTACGTATTCGGATTATAGTCATCATCCTTTGGCAGACCTTTGCGGAACGCCCAGTCCGACGCGCCGACACTACCCCACACGCCGAAGCGCAACGAGGTCAGATCGCCGTCGTAGCCAATCTCCACGTCAGGCTGAAAACTCAAGCCGCCGTTATATTGGCCACGCCAAATGTAAGCCGAAACCAACTCAGCACCAGCATCGTAAGCAAATTCTACTGCCTGCATCTCTGGTACTACCAACATGGCTACCAAAGCCATGATCAATGTACATTTTTTCATTCTTCTATTTGTCTCTTTTTTTGTTTTTTCTATTTGTATGACTAAAACGGGGTTTAAACGAGGTTTTAACGAGGTTTTAACGAGGTTTTCCCCTACGCATTTTTAATCAAACGTAACGCCTGCCGTTATGTTCCACAGCGGTTGCATGCTACTCGGGTTGAATGCAATCATTGCCCCGACAGCCACAGAGCAATACTCCGCCACTTTCCAGGATTTAGTAGTGCTAACAGCCAGGTTTACCACGGCAAACTCTTTCTCAAAGCCTGTGTACAGACTCCGCCACGGCGTTATGCCTAACACGCCGCTCAGCGTGAAGTCGTACGGCAACGGCTGGTCATAGCGCGCCTCAATATACGTAGAGTACGCCCGACGCAGTTCGCCACTCACCATATATCCGTCACGGCCGAAAGTACGCGTGCACCACATCAATCGCAGTGGCACCTTGTCGGATATACGGTACGCAATGCGCCATTCGTTGGTCACGCCACCGCCGCCGGGAGGATAATTGCGCCAGTCAAAGTACCGCGACATCCGACCGTCAGCGTAGCGGTCGAAGTAATACATGTGGATGAACAGCACTGACAGCCCCCGCCACCTGTATCCTATCGACACATCTACCTCTGGCACTACCGATGCCCACGGCTTGCCGGGCTCGGAACCGCCTTTGATCCAGTTCCAGCTGTCCAGCCCCACGTTCCACCACATATTGGCAAAGAACCCGTAGTAACTGACCTCTGCCTCGGTCTGCAAACTCAATCCGCCGCAATATAACCCGCGCCAGATATAGTTCGCATCCAACTCAGCGTGCGCAAACCACTGGAAGTGTGACGGTTCTGCGTTTGGCTCAGCCACCGTGACGGCTTCTTCCGCACTTGGCTCTACCGCCACAACGGTATCTACCTCACTCGTCTGTGCTATCCCTTGTAACGCAAACAAAGAGAGCATTACTCCTACCAGCACGGGAAGAGTAAGCCCTCGTTGCAGGTATCCCCATTTGCTTCGCGAGGATAGCATCGTAAGCATCTTAGATGTTGTTTTTGGCTTCCCAGGCAATGCGCAGGGCGATCTCAAGAATGCGGGTGTCACCCAGCATCACGATGCCGCCGTCAGGACCCGGTTCAATGTGATAGCCGGCATCTGCCGAACCGCTGCCGTTGAAATAAGCGCGAACCTCATCCGCATCTATTCCTAACTCTGCAGCAATCTTGTCCATACTGCCGTGGGGAAGACTGTCTTTCACCTCACGAAGACGGTTAAATGTAGTACGTGTCATATTGATATGTTTTTTAGTTTATTTTATGATAGTTAATCTTTGTTTGCTTTTTGTTGTTCGCGCAACTGCGTGCTTGACACATCAAACAGCGGAGCTCCTTTGAGCAGATGTATCTCACTGTCAGCACCTTGAATCTCTCTTTCTATATCATCCATTCCCTCGTTGCCGCGCGGATAGACATATATCGGATAGTGCGCTTCTATCCTGTCCCACTCCCGCCATCGCTTGCGGATGTTCCAGTTGTCTTGTCCGATGAGCAAGGCGAACCGGTGCTCGGGATATGCTTTCTGTAGTTCGCGTAGCGTGTTCGCCGTGTAGGATGGTCGCGGCAGACCGAACTCAAAGTCGCTCACGCGTACGCGCGCAATTCCTATTATATTATTCTCGGCTTGCAGTCGCTCTATCTCCTGTCTTGCCTGCTGCAAGCGCTCTTGCTCGTCGGCTAATATTCCTTTGTCTTTCAGCGGGTTGTTGGGCGTCACCATCAGCCAGACTTCATCTACCTCCGTGTGTTCCGCAACCCAAGCGGCTAATCCTGTATGTCCGTAATGCAAGGGATTGAACGAACCGCCATATATCGCCACAAGCATTGTCTTCTCTTTTTTTCTCCTTACCCGATAAATGCAGCTATCTCCTTGTCCAGCGCCGCTTTGGTGGCATTCAGGTCATCGTTGACCAGTATCGTGTCGAACAACGGCGCGTCGGCTATCTCGATCTCCGCCTTGGCCAGACGTTCCTCAATCTTCTCCTGTGAATCCGTGCCGCGCTTGGTCAGGCGTTCGCGCAACGCCTCTATCGACGGCGGCGCGATGAAGATCGCCCGGGCTCTGTCGCCAAACAGACGCTTGACGTTGATGCCACCCTTGACATCGATGTCGAACACCACGTGATGACCTGCGCCCTCTATGCGCTCGATCTCTGACTTGAGCGTCCCGTAGTACGTCCCTTTATAGACCTGCTCCCACTCCACAAACGCATCGTCGCGAATCAGCTGCTCGAACCGCTCCGGTGAGATAAAGTAATACTCCTTGCCGTCTTGCTCTTGACCACGCGGCGCACGCGTGGTAGCACTGATACTGAGTTCCATATCCTGACGCGTGTCAAGCAGGTGTTGCACCAGTGTCGATTTGCCGGAACCGCTCGGGGCGGAAAAGATTAGAATCATAGACTCAACTGCTAATTTAGAAGAAGTCGCACATACAAACCTTATAGAGCTGCTGCTTGCGGTAGTTCTTGCCAAAGTCCAGAGGCACGCTCCACAGACTGATGCTCAGTCGCAGACCGACACTTGCACGGTGGTACTTCTTCACCACCTGCGTCTCGCCCAGCTCTCCCTCATGACGCATCGTCACGCCGTCTGCACGGTTGGAGAGAAGCACGGAGTGGTAGTCACGACGGAACACAGGATTGTTCGTATGCTCATCAATAGCGTAACGCCACTCCATCAGCGAGGTGTTGTCCGTCACCTTCGGGCTGAACCCTATCGGGTCATATTCCAGGTACGCACCGATAGCGAAATCCGTGTTGTCACCTACCTTGAAGCTATAGTTCAGATCCACCATAGCCGTTATATGGTAGTTGTACAGATGGAACGCATCGCTCGTCAGCGGCTTGATGCCGTTGACGGTCTTGTGCAATACACCGGCTTGCAGGCTCTCCACGAACTCTATCGGCGTATATTCGCCCGTTGCGGGATCGTACTCGCCGCTGGTGTTCTTGCCGATCACGTACGGCGTGCCGTCCCCCATCTGCATCGACGGGTACTCCAACCGCACATCGGCTTCGCGTACACGCTGCCAATAACATCCGTGAACAGGCACTCCGACACGTGCTCCGAGGAACATACTGAAGTCCCCGAGGAACAGACCTAACTGGATTGGCGCAGATGCGATGATCAACTGCTGCGTCTCGGTGAAACGCCCCAGTTCATAGCTGTAGTTCACGATGTCATGATCATAGTCGTACCAGTTCGGCACAACGTAGTTGTCCGCATAGCCAATCCCCTCATGGTTCGGGTCAACGCCCATAAACGTACTTGCTGCCACATCTATACCCAAGCCCATGCGCACGCCTATATAATAAGGTGAGCGGTACTTCCACGAGAAATCCATTCCGACATTATAGTTCGGAAGAGGTTTGCCGTAGTCGGATTGATATAGCAACGCATTTGCACCCACACGTGCCGCCCACTCAAAGGCGTGCTGGCCACGCACAGATTGCACGCCAAGCACGGCTACGCATACCAACAGCGATATGCGTAACCAAGCCCTGCGTTTTGTTGATTGATTTACCATTGTGTTGATAACATTCGTTGATAACTCTTGTAGCGCCACTGTGCATTCTCCTTGGCGGCATTGAACAGTTCGTCTGCCTCCTTCGGATATTGCTTCATCACGCTCGCAAAGCGAACCTCGCCCTTGAGATAGTCCACAAACTTATCCCACTGCGGTTCTTTCGAATCGAACTGGAAGGGGTTCTTGCCCTCAGCCTCAAGCATCGGGTTGTAACGCCACAGGTGCCAATAGCCGCATTCTACAGCCTTGGCTTCCTCTGCCTGGCTCTTGCCCATGCCGGCTTTCAAGCCGTGGTTGATACACGGAGCATAAGCGATGATCAGCGACGGTCCGGGATAAGCCTCTGCCTCACGGATAGCTTTCAGGGTCTGAGCCTGGTCAGCACCCATAGCGATTTGTGCTACATAGACATAACCGTAGGTCGTGGCAATCATGCCAAGGTCTTTCTTGCGCACGCGCTTGCCGGCTGCAGCGAACTTAGCGATAGCACCGATAGGCGTGGCCTTCGATGCCTGACCGCCGGTGTTCGAGTAAACCTCCGTGTCGAGTACAAGGATGTTCACATCCTCGCCGCTGGCAATCACGTGATCCAATCCGCCGTAACCGATATCGTACGAAGCACCATCACCGCCGATGATCCACTGGCTGCGTTTAACAATATGATCTTTGTATTTCAGTATCTCTTTGCAGTCGTCGCATCCGCAAGCCTCCATAGCTTTTACCATCGGCTCATACAGACGTTTGGTTACCTCTGCGCTGTTCTTGTTCTCGATCCACTCCTTGAACATAGCCTTCAGCTCGTCGGAGCACTTCTCGCACTCCTGTGCTTTGGTCATGAGGATCACGAGGCGCTCTTTGATCTTCTTGTGAGCGATCTGCATACCAAGTCCGTATTCGCAGAAGTCCTCGAACAGCGAGTTCGACCAAGCGGGTCCGTGACCCTTCTCGTTCGTTGTGTAAGGAGTCGAGGGTACAGAACCGGAGTAGATAGACGTACAACCTGTTGCGTTGGCGGCGATCTCGCGGTCTCCGAACAGTTGGCTGATCAGCTTCAGATACGGAGTCTCACCGCAACCCGAGCAAGCGCCAGAGAACTCAAACAGCGGCGTTGCGAACTGCGAGTTCTTAACGTTAGCCTGGATATCTACCAGGTCTTGTTTGCTCTTCACCTTGTCTGCGCAGTACATCCAGTTCTCAGCCTCAGCCTCTTGTCCCTCCAGCGGAACCATGCTCAGAGCCTTGCCTGTCTTCGGGTTACCCGGACATACATCCACGCAGTTACCGCAGCCGAGGCAGTCCATAACGCCAACCTGAATACGGAAGTGCATGCCCTTCATGTTTGCCGGAGCCTTGATCTCGATGGTAGCGGCGTTGAAGCCCTTCTTCTCTTCCTCATCCAATACGAACGGACGCAAGCAAGCGTGAGGACAAACGTACGCACACTTGTTGCACTGGATACAGTTCTCGGGATTCCATACAGGCACGAATGCCGAAACGCCACGTTTCTCGAACTTGGCTGTACCCGAAGGCCATGTGCCGTCAGCTACCTCCTTGAAGGCGCTTACAGGCAGCAGGTCACCGTCTTGGGCATTGATAGGACGAACGACTTTGTTCACGAACTCCGTGCCGTCCTTTGGAGCAACGACATCTGCCGCAGCGTCAAGCTTCGACCAAGCTTGGTCGATAGCGAGTTCCTTGTACTCACCACCGCGATCCACAGCAGCATAGTTCTTGTTAACTACATCCTCGCCTTTCTTACCGTAGGACTTAACGATGAAGTGCTTCATCTCTTCCACAGCTTTCTCTACAGGGATAACACCTGTGATGCGGAAGAACGCCGATTGCAGAATCGTATTCGTGCGGTTGCCCAGACCGATCTCCTGAGCGATCTTCGTAGCGTTGATGTAATATACTTTGATTTCGTTGTCAGCGAAATATTTCTTTACTTTGTTCGGCATGAACTTCACCAGTTCCTCGCCCTCATAGATGGTGTTCAGAAGGAACGTACCGCCTTTCTGCAAGCCGCGTGTCACGTCGTACATGTGCAGGTAAGCCTGTACGTGGCAAGCCACGAAGTTCGGCGTGGTTACCAAGTATGTCGAGTGAATAGGCTCGTCGCCAAAGCGCAGGTGTGAGCAGGTGAAACCGCCGGATTTCTTCGAGTCATAGCTGAAGTATGCCTGGCAGTATTTGTCCGTGGTGTCGCCGATGATCTTTACAGAGTTCTTGTTAGCACCTACCGTACCGTCAGCACCCAGACCGTAGAACTTAGCCTGGAACATGCCCTCACCGCCCATAGCGATCTCTTCGCCAACAGGCAGGCTGGTGAATGTCACGTCGTCAACTATACCTACCGTGAAGTGGTTCTTCGGCTGCGGCAGAGCGAGGTTCTCGAATACGGCGAGCATCTGTGCCGGCGTGGTATCGTTCGAACCCAAGCCGTAGCGACCGCCTACAACGAGGATATCTTGCATGCCGAGTTCGCTCAACGCGTCTTTTACGTCCAGATACAACGGCTCACCGTTGGCACCCGGCTCCTTTGTGCGGTCAAGCACGCAGATACGTTTAACCTTGGCAGGCAGTGCTTCCTTCAGGAACTTCAGGCTGAACGGACGATACAGATGCACATTGATCAGACCGAGTTTCTTGCCCTTGGCAGCCTCGAAGTCGATGACCTCGCGGATAGCCTCGCAAGCCGAACCCATACAGATAACGATGTTCTCGGCATCCTTGTCGCCGTAGTACGAGAACGGACGGTACTTACGACCGGTGATCTCGCTGATCTTGTCCATATAGTCGCTCACGATATCCTCTACGCCGTTGTACCAACTGTTGCAAGCCTCGCGATGCGTAAAGAATACGTCGGGGTTCTCAGCCATACCGCGCATCACGGGGCGCATCGGGCTCAGAGCACGGTCACGGAACGCCTGAAGCGCTTCCATATCTACCAGCGGACGAAGGTCTTCCATATCTACGACCTCTACCTTCTGGTACTCGTGTGAGGTACGGAATCCGTCGAAGAAGTTCAGGAACGGCACGCGGCTCTTGATCGTAGCCAAGTGAGCTACACCTGCGAGATCCATTACTTCCTGTACGCTGCCCTCAGCCAGCATAGCGAAGCCTGTCTGACGGCAAGCCATCACATCCTGATGGTCACCGAAGATACACAGCACGTGGCTGGCAAGCGTACGAGCCGATACATGGAAAACTGTCGGCAGCAACTCGCCGGCAATCTTGTACATGTTCGGGATCATCAGCAAGAGACCTTGCGAAGCGGTGAACGTCGTGGTCAACGCACCTGCTTGCAGCGAACCGTGTACAGCACCGGCTGCACCGCCCTCACTTTGCATTTCCTGAACCAGAACAGTCTCGCCGAACATGTTCTTACGGCCTTGTGCTGCCCACTCATCCACGTTCTCCGCCATAGGCGACGACGGAGTGATAGGATAGATCGCGGCAACCTCGCTGAACATATACGCGATGTGCGCTGCTGCAGCGTTGCCGTCCATTGTCATAAATTTCTTTTCTGCCATATGTTTGTTGTATTTTATTCTTGTTTGTTAATTCCTAACCCCAAATCGCTCATCCCTAATTCCTAACTCCTAATCCCGAACTCCTAATCCCTTAATACAGGAATCCGAAGAGCCACAACGGGATAGCGTTGCCTCGGCCGTACTCGATGTTCGCCACAGCTGTCGGGCGGATTGGCGTACGTACAGGCATCTTCTCCTTGACGTCGAAGTAGTGCTTGCCGTCGATGACGAACATCGCATTACGCTCGGTGGAGTTGATCTTGTGGCACGAGTGTATCGAGTTGTAGAAGAACGTTTCGGCTATGTCTTGCGGCGTGATATCGCGCGCGAAATTCATATACGCGATGTTCGTATTCTGCAGATATACCTTGCTCGGCTTGCTGGGGAACGACTTGCCCTCATCGTACAGCAGGTTGATCAGACGTGCACGCTGCATGTAACCCAGATAGTTCATCGTCGTGGCACGCGAGGTCTCGATCTGCTCGGACAGGGTCGATACGTTCGGCACGTACGGAGCATTCTCCATGATCAGGTATAGCAACTTGCGGATCTTGTTCAGGTACGGAACGTCAATCTGCTTAATAATCAGCACGTCAACCTCCAGCGCCATGTTCATCACGCGCAGAAGCTCCTCGTTGAAGTTCCTGTTCTCCAGGTACGATGGATAATAGCCGTGGTGCAGATAGGCATCCATGTACTGTTGCGGACGCACCTGGCTCAGCACCTCGCGCGCGATAAGCTCGTGATGTTGCAATATATCGTCCAGCGAATAGGTGTCCAGCTGCACATGGGCTTGCAGATTCAGGTACTCACGCAGCGAGAATCCGCGCAGGTTGTATATCTTCACTACGCCTTGCAGTTCTCTGGCTTCCTCGCCCTCCAGATCCATTACCGGTGAGGCGGTGAATACGATGTGCAATGCCTTGTGTTTGTCGTGACAAACGCGAAGCTCGTGCATCCAGTTCGGGTATTTGAACACCTGATCCAGCAGCAGTGTCTTGCCGCCTTTCTTCACGAACTCCGAAGCAAACTCCGTGATGGAGTGCTGCGAGAAGTAGAAGTTGTTGAAGTTCACGTACAGTGTTTCTCCCGGTGCTTCATGAGGCAGACGACGCGCCTTGTCACGGGCGTACGCGAGCAGAAAGTCTGTCTTCCCGACACCGCGGCCACCTTTGATGGCTATCAACCGGTCACTCCAGTCGATTTCATCCATTAACTGACGTCTCATGGGCACCTGCACGTGCTCTATCAGATACTTGTGGGTTTGAATAAACGGATCTAACATATAACGTTTGGTATATAGAGGTTACATAATTCGGCTGCAAAGATACAAAAAAAAAATGATATTTGCAAGCATTTTGCAAAAAAAATGTTACAAAAGTGAAATTTCATGCAAAATAATTGCGCAAAACCTATATTTTTTGTACCTTTGCAAGCGAAAATGACAATTTTCAGTGTTTTTATCTCTCACAGCGATGCAACGGTTGCAATCTATCGATATACTCAAGCTCTTCGCCATGTTCCTGGTCATCTGGGGACATTGTGTGCAGTTCTTGCTCACCTCCGATTACCTGGACGAGCCGGCGTTTGTGTATATCTATTCGTTCCATCTGCCGCTGTTCTTCATGATCTCGGGGTTGTTCGTTCACCGGCACTCGCTCACGCCGCGCAGCTGTGGCGAACAGTTGCTCGTCAAGGCGCGCCAGTTGCTGCTGCCCTGCCTGAGTTGGGGACTGCTGATGAGCGCCGGTAATCTGTTGCAAGCCTGGCTGAGCGGCACGCCTGCTGCCAACTCGCTGCTCGACACCCTGATGAACAACTTCTGGTTCCTCAAGTCGCTGTTTGTCTGCTTCTTGCTGTGGTACGTTTCCATCACGTTGCTGCGTCGCCGCTGGCTGGCGCTGCTCGTCTCCTTCGTCCTCAGCCAGTGTATCACAGAGTGGTCGGTGCAGTGGTCGTATCCCACCTTCGTCATAGGCATCTTCATCGCGCCGTACCTGAGTGAGCTTCGCCGACACCGCCGCAAGATTGCGCTCATCGCGCTCGCCATCGGCGGAGTGCTGCTGCTGTTCTGGAACCGCTCGCACCTGACTATCCCGTCCGTCTATTCGTGGGCTGAACTTACGCCCGATGCCATAGCGCTCAATATCGGTTTGCGACTCTATAAGATCGCCGTCAACACAGCCTTGAGCCTCGGTCTGATTGCTCTGTTCCTCAGTCTCGAGCCGCGTCTGCAAGCCTCAGAGCAACCGGCTGTTCTCGTGCGTCTTGCCTCGTGGGGCAGACTCACGCTGGGCATCTATATCATCCACACGCTGCTCATCATCGTGCGCGAGCGGCTCTGCCCCACTCTGCTGTGCTGCGATGCGGCTGATCCGTGGCTGTTTAATATAGTAATAGCACCGCTTATGGCTGCGGTGCTACTACTCGTCTCGGTCGGTGTCACCCGACTGATCATGCTTCTGCCTCGTCTGGCTTTCTTCTGCCTCGGTACGCCATGGCGCAAGCCGCAATCAGCGTCAACAGGAAGATAAGCATACAAGCTATCGACAGCATATCACCTTTCTTCACGGCCTCCGGATCGAACACCATCGTGAGTTGATGTTCGCCTGCCGGTACACGCGCTGCGCGTAGCATATAATTCACGCGCGCCAAGGCGATCTCGTTGCCCTGTTCGTCATATAGGTGCCAGCCGTGGGGATAATAGATCTCCGAGAACACAACCACCCGCTCGCCGGCAAGGTTCGTCCTGTAAGTCAGCTTGTTAGGCTTGTACTCCACAAACTCCACCTTATCCGTCTCGCTCGGCGTGTTGTCGCCCTCGAGGATAGCAGCAAACGGCTCATCGACGACCGCCACGTGCGTGAGGTCAACCTGACCCAGCGCATCTATCTCCTCGTTCGGGTTGCTCACCTTCAGCAGTTCGTCCACCAGCCACACCGGTCCGTACGCCCAGGGGTTCATCACCGGCACGGGCTGACCGCCTTGCGTGGGCACCACGGCGTACTTCATGTTCAGCATGTTCAGCACGGGGAACGCGTTGCCCTCGTTCGGGTCATTCGCCAAGCGTCCGCCGGTAGCGGATACCACGCGCAGCAGCGGGTTCATCTCGGTGCTGATATGTTCGTCAATCAGATCCTGATACCTGCGCAGCTTGGCAGCCGAGTAGCCGCCTATGGAGTGCAGGTAATATCCCGTACGCGCCTCGTTGAAGGTGTTCGTGCTCAGGTTCAGCACGCGGTAGTAACTGTCGTCTTGCAGTATCTCACGCTCGTAAGGCAGCATATCGAACGCCTTCTGCTCCTCTTTCTTTGTGGAGAACATACTGTCGTTGCAGAACCGTTTGTCCACCGGCCACATGTCCGCTACGATCAGCGCGGTCAGTGCGAGGCCTGCTATCAGCACGGCGTTCTGCTTCTCTTTCTTATAGGTCGTGAAGGCGAACCAATAGATCACGCCGCCGCCCAGCAGTACGAACAGGAAGCTCCGCCATGCATCGCTGCGGATGAGTTCACGGCGCTGGTCAAGGATCAGGTCATAGATCTGCTGACCGATCTGTCCTTTCCACGACGCGTCGTACGACGAGGTGACGTCTATCGAGCCGGATAGCAGCGCGATGAGCGCACACAGCCCTGCTGTCACGCCGCCGGAGATCAGGATGCTCCTCTTCACGCGCTCCCATGGCAGCTGTTTGTCGTGGATCGTCTTCACGCCCAGCAGCGCCAACAGCGGTACGGTGATCTCCGCCACGATAAGTATCGACTCCACGGCGCGGAACTTGTTGTACATCGGGAAGTAGTTGAAGAACAGCTCCGTCAACCACATGAAGTTCCTACCCCAGCTCAGCGTGAGCGAGAACAGCGTGGCGACCAGCAGTGCCCACTTGTACGGACCATCGACGATCAGCAGTCCCAGCACAAACAGGAAGATGATGATCGCACCCATATACACCGGTCCGGAGGTGAAGGCTTTCTCGCCCCAATAGGTCGGTGCGTGCTCGCAGAACTGCTGCGCCTGGCGTTTGGGTACGCCCAGTTTCTTGAGGTCTTTCTCCAGCTTCGAGTCTTTGCCTAAGTTGTAGCCCGACGCGCCGCCCATGTAGTTCGGCACGAGCAGCGTCAGGCTCTCGCCTATGCCCTCGCTCCAAGCGGTAGCGTAGTCGAGGTCGAGACCTTCGGTTTTGTTCGTGGCATCGGTCGCTTTCTCCAGGTCGGAGTGCCCGCCGCGCATCGTCTCACGGGCGTACTCCTGGTTCGTGAAGATGCTCGCGCTGCCTATACCCATACCTACGGCAAACGACGCGAAGAACACCAGCGAGGCGATCACGAAGTGCTTCCACTCCTTCGCCTTGGCGGCTATCGCCAGCTCGGCAAAGAACAGGATGCCGATCAGCATACACAGGTAATACGACATCTGCGGGTGCGGGAAGAACCCTATCGGCACAAAGAACATGATCAGCAGTGCGCCCAGCCAGTACTTCTTCCTGTACGTCAGGTAGAAACCTATCACCACCGGCATCATCCATGTGATAGACATCGTCTTACCGCCATGTTGCGCCGCGATGATCACGAAGAAGTACGACGACATAGCTATGGCGAACGCTCCCGCGAGGCTCAGCCACTTGTCGATACCGAACGTACGCAGCAGCGCAAAGAACGCCAGCAGGTAGAAGAAGAAGATAAAGAACGCGCACGCGGGACCTAAGATCGTGATCTTACGCATCGGACGCAATATCGTTGACGACAACGTGCTTCCACCGCCGATCTGGTAGTTCGGCATGCCGGAGAAGATCGCGCCTGTCCAGAACGTGTTACCGCCCGCCTCATGGTACGCCTTGCTCTCCTGTACCGCCGCCATCGCGTTGATACTGTCGCCCGCATAGATCACCTTCCCTTGCAGCGACGGGAAGAAGTATATCGCTGCCGCCACGGCAAACAGCAACACGATCCCCGCGTACGGCACGATGGTTTTCCAATTAAACCCCTTCATTCTTTCAACTTTCAACTACTTAATATTCAGCAAGGGCACATTGTTCCCGCCCATATACGTCGGCAGCTTGCCGTCCCACTTCTCGATAGCGTCCTGGCGCACCAGCAGTTCGTTCAGGCTGGCAGCCACGGTGCGGTTGTAGTACGCCTCGCCGTCGGCTTGGATACGCAGCGCCTTGGCCTCACCTTCGGCTTTGGCGATAGCGATCTTGGCGTTCGCCTCGGCTTGCTTGACGAGGTTCTCGGCCTTCAGCGCCTCCTGGATAGCTTGGTTCTTCGCCTCAATGGCTTTCGACAGCGATGTCGGCGGAGTGATCTGCGACGTGAACTCTTCTACGAGGAATCCCTCGTCGTTGAGCGAACGCTCCAGCATCACGCGCACCTCTCCCTCGAACTGCGCACGCGATGCCATCAGCTCGTCCGACGTGTACTTGTTCGCCGTGATTCGGTAGGCGTCATAGATCACCGTGCGCATGTAACCCTCCTCGATGTCACGCAGCGGCTTGCGGTACTTGGCAAACACATCCACGGCTTTGTCTCTGTTCAACCGAAACGCCAAGACAGGATCCATCGAGAACACCGCCGCGTCTTTCGTTGTCACCGTGAACGGTGAGTAATCCACACGCTGCACATACACCGGGTACGAATACACGCTCGTTGTGATCGGGTTATAGAACACCCAACCTGTCACCGGAACAGCGTCCAACTTGCCTTGGTCGGTGAGCGAGAATTTCTTGAACTTGATACCTACCTCCGAGGTATCGACTACGGTCATACACGATGCAATGAGGATGGCGAGAGCGCCAATCACGATTGCCACAATCAAGATCTTCCGCATCGAAGATCCCTGTACATTCACATTTGTTGCCATAGTTATATAAATTTTGAGTTTGTATTTCCCAATTTCGCCACAAAGATACAACAAAAATTCGATAAAAGCAAATTTTTCTTGCAAAAAATCGTCATTTCTCTTGCATATATGATTTTTTTTTTGTACCTTTGCATCCGCTTTCGGTTAGTTTGCCGATGGTCGCGCTCTATGTCGCAGGGCGACATCTGTAAGCACCATTTGCCGACAGCGACGCGGTAGTAGCTCAGTTGGTAGAGCATCAGCTTCCCAAGCTGAGGGTCACGGGTTCGAGTCCCGCTTACCGCTCCCTCAACAACCAACAAAACTGAACCCCCGCCTTGGAGGTTCAGTTTCTTTTTACAGCCTCTTCGAGGCATCGTAGCTTTCAATCGTCTTCGACTGAATGAGGACAGTGGTGTCGCCACGCTGTACGTAGGACGAGGAGGTCGTGACGGTGCGGGTGACGTTGCAGCCCGTGAGCCCCGTCAGCAGGGCGGCTCCGATGATCATCAGGGCAATTGCTGCCCCGATGATTTTCATGATCTTTGCTTTCATGGTTCACGAAAGTTAGGATTAGCCATTGTTCTGGTCATACGCGGCAGCGCAGATGCTCCAGCGATACGCCTTCAGGGTCTTCAAGCCACCCGGCTGATCTTTCTGGGCGTTGAACGCCGTGATGTCCGCAGCAGCCTGTGCGAGGTCGTTGCCACGTGCAGCGACAGCGCGAGCGATAGCCGCGAAGCGTGTACGCTGTGCCTGCTCGTCAGCGGTGACCGGCGTCGAGCGCTTGTAAGCGTCGGCAGCCTTGACGTAGATACGCTGGCAGTTAGGGTTGGTGGTTGCGGCCGTACGGTGGGTCATGATGACGTAGTTGCCGTGGTTGTGACCGTTCTGTTTCTTGGGTTTCTTCA
>Ga0310786_10001470_pt1 | contig 37962 bp, 28 predicted proteins | sample AusTroGonzalo_MG_FD_203881 | JGI IMG/M metagenome (GOLD analysis project Ga0310786, IMG submission 203881) | Bovine rumen microbial communities from tropical cattle in Woodstock, Queensland, Australia - Gonzalo_03 (v2) (version 2) | ecosystem: Host-associated > Mammals > Digestive system >... | reverse complement strand
GCGCTGATCTGCTGATTCTGCAGGAATAGTGCATCAATGGCAGCCTGTCCGTACTCCAGCACTTTCTGGGCATCGGCATGGCCGGCGGTGATGATGACGGTCGGATCGTATGAGCCGACACGCGACCGCCCTTCCAGCAGGGCGCTGCGCCAGAGATACATATCGGCCAGTAGGGCATAGATGGCAGTATTCGTGATCAGGCCCTTGGTGTCCCTGTTATCGGTATAGCGGTTACGGGCTTGTCCCTTGATGGCCTCCACGTCGTTAATCAGGATGTTCAGGACTTCCAATTGCTTGGTGGGCTCGAATTGCAATGTCTCAGCATCCGAGTTGATGACCTGATTGGAATAAGCGATGTCCTTGAAGGAACGGATCAGGTAGAAATAGCAGAGGGCGCGTAGGGCTGTCACCTCCGCCTTCATCTGGAGCCATTCGGTGGTCGTGAACTGGGCATCGCGTGCCAGCACGTCTTCACCATTCTGAAGCACTTTGTTGCAGAAATTGATGGCCGTATAGACGCCACCCCACTCGTACTGGGTCATGGTAGAGTCCAGTTGAGCCTCCAGGATTTTGTTGTATTGTGAACGCGAACCCTGATTGCTGTTGCTCTGCGGGTTGAGAGTATAGGCATCTGAGCGAAGGTCACCCCAGATAATCAGCTTCTGCATCTGCTGGCCTAATTGGGCATAGGCAGCGTAGCGCACACCTTCCAAGTCGTTCCTGTCTTCCCAGAAGTTTTCTTCGATGATTCGGTCCTGCGGATAGATGGTCAGATAGTCGTCGCAGGAGGTCAAGCCGATGCCCATGACGGCCATCAGCACGATATTGTAGATGAAATGATTTCGTTTCATATCTTTCTCGTATTTAGAAGCCAAGGTTGATACTTGCGGTGAAGGAACGAGCGACAGGGGTGTTGTTTCTGTCAGTGGCCGGATACCATTGGTAGGGGCTCACTTCAGGATCAATACCCGTGTATTTGCTCCAGCAGAAGAGGTTGTTCACTGAGGCGAACAATTTCAGAGTGCGGATGCCCAGTTTCTTGAGCTTCTTCGGGTCGAAGTCGTAGCTCAGCTGAACATACTGCAAGCGCAGGTAATCACCGTCCTCGACATAACGGTCAGAGGGGAGGGCATTGTAGGTAAGACCAAATTGGTTCGACATGGCACGTGGAATGACATCTTCGCTGCCGCCGTCGCCATTCTTACGCCAGCGCCAGGTGGTGGCATAGCTCTGGTTCTGGTTTCCAACCATGCTTTCCAAGTCACGTCGTGCCATGTTGATGATCTGATGGCCGATACGGAAGTTGAAACCGGTCATGAGCTGGAAACGTCCGTATTTCAGCGTGAAACCGAAACCGCCGTTACACTTCGGGTTGGAGTTACCCAGATAAACCATGTCGTAGTGGTCAATCTGTCCGTCGTGGTTGATATCCTCGTAGATGGCATCACCACCCTCGAACTTACGGGCATAACTCTCATTGTAGCAGTAGTACATCTGCATGGGATTGCCGTTCTGGTCAGTCACCATATTGCCGTTGGCATCGTAGGCGATCGGGCAGGTGGTGTTGGCCTCGCCGCGGCGGGCAGCAGCAGCAGCGGTGTTGATGGGGTTGCCGTGCTTGTCATAGCCCGTACCGATGCCCCATTGGACGCCTGCTTGCTGGGCTTCCTTCCAGCTCACCCCGTTCTGGTCCACCTCAGCATAACCGTAGTTGCTGATGGAGGTCATGGTGTAGCCGTTGTGGTCGTAGTCGTAGCGATAGACGCCTTTGTATTTCAGACCATAGATGGATCCCAAGGCATTGTTGACCTGTACGCGCTGGTGGTAGCTCAAATCATAGCCACCGTTGATGTAACCGGGTTGGTCGGTCTCCTTTGTGTTCATATTATACGCAATGAGCGGGTCGATTTCCTTGAACACGTTGAAGTTCTGGGCTACGTTGGCACGCAGCTTCATCTGGAATTTGCCAATCTTGGCAAACCAGCCGGTAGAGAAGTTCAATTCCCAACCGTAGTTGCGCATCTCGCCGCCGTTGACCTTGGACAAGGAGCTGAAACCGTTGGCACTGGAAATAGGCTTATTATTCAGCACCATGTCGGTGGTGAGGTGGTCGTAGATATCAATCTCGAAGTTGAACAGATCATTCAACAGGCCGATGTTGAAACCGAGGTTCATCTTGCGGACGTTCTCCCATTGCAGTTCCTTCAGGGACAGGTTACTGGGTCGCATGACACTGTGGCCGTTGTAGTTGTAGCTTGTCTGGCCGTAACTGTTGTACTGGTCGAAAGGACCGGCCACCATGTTACCCGTGATACTCCAGGAAGCACGGACTGCCAACATGCTGAGCCAACTCTTGCTCCATTTCATGAAGGGCTCGTCGATGATGTTGTAGCGGAGACCAATCCAGGGGAAGAGGCCGAAGCGGTGTTCCTTACCGAAGCGTGAGCTACCGTCGGAGCGGAGAGAGAAGTCAAGGTTATATTTACTCTTATAGGAATAGTGGCCGCGCAGGAAGAAGGACACCTTACGCTCTTCTTCGTGGTAAGCATAAGCGTCAGTAATCAGGGCTTCCACCGTGGGATCGGTGATGCCGGTGGGAACGTTCCACATACCGGTTCCCTGTGTGTTCTTCGTGCGGGAGAACAACTCGGCCTGCAAAAGGAGGCTGACGCTGTGGTCGGTATTTTTGAAGTAGGGGTAGAAGGCCAGTTCGTGACGGGTGGTGAAGTCTAATTGCTTCTCCTCGTAGTTGCTAACCTCGTTACGGCGATTACTGCCGGCACCAGACATGCCATTGGTGTCGCCATATTGCCAGGGCATCGTGTGCAACTCTGCGGGGATGTAAGAGTCCTGGGTGGTGTTGTAAATACCCATCCAGACGTCACCCTTGTAGTTCAACTGGGTGTGCTCATCATCCTTGCCGAGAAGCTTGTACTCAATCTGGAACTGGGGGTTCAGGTTGTACTGCTTCTTCTTGTTCCACGCTTTGTAGGCCCATGCCACAGGGTTACCGTTGCGGAACATATCCATCAGGTAGTAGCTGGTCTTGAAACCGTCATTGGCTATGCTGGAGGTGTTGGCGGGATCCAGCATATTGAAGTATTCACCGGTCTCATTACCATAGATGTCATGCTCCATGATGGCCATATTCGGCATGGTTTGATAGGCACTTCCGAGGATGTTCTTGGCATTCTGCTTGTTGTCGGTGAAGGCCAGACTGATGGTGGAGCTGAACTTGATACGGTCACTGACGTCATAGTCCAAAGCCGTATTGGTAGTGAAGCGGTTGAATTTCTGACCGATGATGGAACCGGTGGAGTGGTCGTAACCGGCAGATACACGGAACTGTGCCTTGTCACCACCACCGGAGATGGTCATGTAGGTCTTGTGCTCCTGACCGAACTTCTTCACGGCATCCACCCAGTCGGTGTTCTGGTTGTAGTTGTAGTAGATGGCGGGATAGTCGTGGTTGTAATCCAATTCGGGGATGGCACCGACACCGGAGAGAGGCAGAGACTGGAGGCGCGGGTTGTAGTAAGCCTCCTTCAGCATCATGGTGTAACCGTCACCATTCAACATCTTGTAACCGTCGCCTTGCCACGTTCCGTTGAAGCGGTAGGAGAAGGTGATGTTGGTGGGACCACGGTGACCGCGGCGCATCTTGATTTCGATGACACCGTTAGCACCACGGGCACCCCACTTAGCGGAGGCACCGTCCTTGAGGACTTCAATGCTCAAGATGTCTTCGGGGTTGACGTTCAGCAGCGTAGAGAACTGCTCGGTGGTATCGTAGTCGGAGAAGTTTTCGTTCTCTTTACCTTCGGGAAGGTCGAAAATGTGGTCGTTGACGACGATGAGCGGCTGCTTGTCACCATTCAGGGTGGAGATACCGCGGAGTCGCATGGTAGTACCGGAACCGAGGTTACCGGAGTTCTGCACGATATCGAGACCGGCAATCTGACCCTGTAGGGCCTGATCGACAGATTCGAAGGCCATACCTTCCATTTCGTCCATGTTGAAGGTCTGGGTAGCACCGGCCAACTCGCGGACGGGGATGTTCAGGCCACCGCTCTGCTGTTTCTTCTTGGCAGTAATCTGCACCTCTGCCATGATCTTGGTGTTGTCCTTCATCGTGATGTTGAACACCTTTTGGTTACCGATTACGCGCTCCTCGGTTTTCATACCCATGAAGGAGATACGCAGTTTGTTCTTCGGATCCTTGACCATGAGGGTGAAGTTACCGTTCATATCAGTAATCGCCTGGCTGATGATACGGTTATTCTTGTCGATTTCCACGACATTCGCACCTGGTATCACATCGAAGTCATCTTTGATAGTACCCGAGATACGGTGCTGCTGAGCGTTTGCCTGGATAGAGACAATGCTCATCACGGCAAGAAGCATCAGTTTGATGATATTATTCTTCATAGTGTTCCTTGTTGTTTATCGGGTTTTCTTGTCGATGAGCGGGTATCTCTTGAGATAAGCCTTGCAGCCGGCAGGTGTCGCCCAGTCGCCGTCATAGCGACCGCCCTTCAGTTCAGCATGGTTGATGACGCCGTTGATCTGATGGATGACAGAAGAGCTGGAGCTCATGAGCACAATGTTGTTCAAGGTGGAACGACCAGTGGGGGTCGTCTTCTTACCGTTGTAGGAGCCAGCGGTTGTCTCTAAGATGCAGACCATGTCGCGAGCCATGATGTTGCGGGGACCGCTCTCGGTTTCACTGATGACACGGATGCCCTGTGAATAGTCGTTGTGGTAGCTGTCGCGGACTTGGAGTACGGTCTCGCCGCCAGTCTTAACGCGCTGCATGAAGATACGTACGAAGGCACCCAGCTTGGAGTCGTAGCTGGAGGTGATGAACTCGGTATCGCTCATGGCGCTCTTGTCGGCAAAGATACTGTTGTCGATGAAGTGAGCACGGACGAAGTTGCCCAGATAGGTGATCATGGCCTTCAACTGGCTCTTGGTGCCAAGCTTGACGATATTGCCTACTGCATCCACCTCGTCCTCGGTGAGGATGTGAATATCATCGTCATTGGGATCGGTGGGCTGAGCATTGTAGAAATCCTCGATGGTTTCCCAGGTGGGAAGACCTAATGCGACGGCATCGAGAATAGCCTGATTGGTAGGCACGAGAACGGTGTAGTTGAAGTTGCTGAAGAACTTGACGTTCAAATCGACACCGCCATCGCTAATCCAGGCTCTCACCGTGGTGGGATCCAAGCCACAAGCCTTGATAATCTTTTCGTAGGCGGAGGAGTTGGTAAGTTTGAAGAATTCCTCGCAATCATCGCCGAATTCGCCTCTGGTGTAGGAACCGGAGCCGTCATTGATGAGACCATAGACACTCTTGCTGGCGGGGATGATGGGGGAGTCGTCGAGTACGTAGGTCACACCGTTACCGGACTCACCCATGTCGTGTACGTTGTCTTCGGGGATGTTGATATTAAGAAGACCATACTGATCAGGCATGAAAGTTCCGGCAGAGGGGTTGGCGTTTCTGCGTTCGTTTTCAAGCTGGAAGCCGCCCTGTACCTTGCTGATGTAGTTCTTGCCGGCGTTCTGTCCGGTGGTGATGACACCGCGGGACACCTTGATGGCAGAACCGTTGCGAGAGAGGAAGTATTCATCCTCCAGGTCGGCCATGGGCGTCGCAGAACTCATGACGATGGTGTGGCTTTCCAGGACGTCCTTCAGACGGTTAAGCAGCTCGTTCTTTTGCAGCTGGTCGGTACGCCAGAGGTCCGACTCGTCGAAGGCACCCGTATTCACATCGTATTTCATCAGGATTCGACCTGTCTTAAGAGGTAAGGTTCCCGTGCCCGTGTATTCCATTTTAATAACGCGCGGGTGTTGGGAGGTGAAGCTGATGGGGTCGTAGTAGTGAGACAGGGACATGTCGCTGGGCAGGAAGAAGGTGAACTTGGACTTCATGGCCTTCAAGTAGGCGTAGTAGTTCAGGTGCATCTGGTCGCTGTCATAGATGGCCCAGTTCATGATGTAGTTGGAGTGACTCTCGGGGCTAATCTTAGCAGGAGCTGCTACGGAAGTGTAGTCAGCCGGACCCTTCACCGTATTTAATATATATACGGCTCCGTTGCAGGCGATGATACAGGTGTCGATGAGACCGCCGTCGCGGCTGAGGTTACCCTCGCCGGGCTTGAACATCTCCTCGTTGGCATCGTCGCGCAGTGTCAGGAACTTGCTGGGCACAGAACCCGCGAAGCTCGGTTTCTGCAATACGCGGATGAGGTCCTGCAGGGTGGAAAGAGGGATGTCGTCGATCTGCTGGTAGAGCTCGTCGTAGTTGCCCTTGGCCACGTCGTCGTTGGGGTTGTGGGAGTAGGCTTCCACCAACTGGCGACCGGCACCGCCCTTCTTGAAGTATTCCCATAGAGCATCATCGCTGGGAACGAACATGGCTGCCATATCCTCCTTGGTGGCACGCTCGCCGTGGTACTCATTCCATCCCGGGTCGAAGAGCAACGCATACTTACCCTTGTCGTCCTGAATGGCGACTTTGCCGTCAGTGCCGTTGTACCACTGCAGGGTATAGGGCTGATCGTTGTGATTGGCATCATTTTCAGCAAAATAACGCATCGTGAAGATGGAGTCGGTGAACTCAGGATGCTGCTGTTGATAGAGGCGTGTTACATAACCATTATAGTAAGGGTAGGAGAAGCGATCCAGAATGTGGCTGAAAATCTTTGTACGGCCATTGTTGCGGATGACTTCCGCCATGTTGGCGAGCGGCACAATCACTTTCTCTGCCACGTTGATATAACCGTTTTCGCAGACTCTGTCTTTTTCCACCAATAGGGCATCAGAGATATAGACATCGTCGGAGGTGCGTTCGCGACCGCCCATGACCTTGCTGAAGTCCTCGTTGGTGATGGCTTGCTTGTTGAGGAACTCAGGCGTGAGGAACACCAGCATGTTGAGGGTGGAGTCCTTGACCAGATGGATACCGGTCTTGCCGTCGCCATTTCCCGGACGGAAACGACGCCAGAAATTCTTGTCGTTGGGATTATAGGTGAAAGGAATCTCCTCAGAAGGCACGAAAGTCACAGTGTCGGTGAGCATGAAGCCTGTCTCACGGCGCATATAGACGCCGCGCTGGAGAGAACTGGAACCGGAGCCTTCCTCGCTGGCCAGGTTCTCCATGACGATGGGATTGTTCAACATACTGCCGTGGATGAGCAGCTTTTTCTGAGCCTGTGACAGGTTCTCGTAGCTGGTGGCTGTGTGCCAGGGATCGGAGGCCGGCAGCAGAGCGTTCTTTCGGAAAAAAGCTTCCCAGCCTTCATCGTTGGCTACGAAGAGCGTCTTTTCATTAGTCTTGCTCAATTCCTCTGCCAACGGACGTGCATTTTCTTCATTGACAGCAGGGTCATTCAACAGACGGAGGTAGGTCTGATAGTTACCTTTGTCTTGAAGGTACGAGTACAAACTTGACGAGAGCGACGCTGGTTTCTCATCGTCGAGGATGTAATCGTCTTTACAGGCCCACACAAGTCCGCAGAAAGCCACTAAACACAGCGCGTGCATAGCGTATCTGCCGAATGTGTTAAAACGGTTTTCCATACACATTGATTTTGAGTTTATTATTTGATTTTTGAATACAAAATTTAGTTAGCAATTTTTTACGTTTATAAGTGCATAGTAAGCCTTTTTTAGCAATACAAGCGTTCAAAATTAGGTCTTTTTTAGCTTAGTTGTATATTCTCTCTATGTTTTAACGTTTAAATTAAGGTTTTTTAAGACTTTCGGGTGTGTACTTTGTACACTCAACAAAAAGCGGCCTTCTGCGTTGAGAAGACCGCTTGTCAAGTGAGATATTAAATTAAAACCACGGATTTCACGGATTACACGGATTTATAGCTGTTCCCCAATCAGCGAAATTATTATTGAATTTCACGGATGAGAGATGAGGACTCAGAATCTGTTTAATCTGCGAAATCTGTGGTGTTGAATGTGATGAAAATTTTTACTTGTTGGGGAAAGCCTTTTCCAGGCGTTTCAGTTCTTTGTCCGTGATGGCGATGACAGTGCCGTGGCGGGGCGTGAAGGCGCCTTCCGTCTTCGTGTCCTGCACCTGTTTGAAGGTCTTCAGGTCAGTGCTCTTGCAGAACTGATAGTGGCCGCTGGTGTAGCAGTCGTACATGAGTACCCATGTGCCGTCATGGAGGCGGAAGACACCAGATCCCTCTACGGCTTTATTGGTGTCCTGACACCAACCTGGTTGTAGCTCCCAAGTCTTTCCGTTGTAAAAGTCTTTCGCAATAAACTGCTTGATGCCTTTCTCCTTCGATCCCTCGGTCTTGAAGAAGATGTGGAGGAGGCCTTCGTCATCGCGTACGATGTCGGTGTCGATGCTGGCGCTCTTCATGTCGAAGAGGAGGTGAGGCTCGCCCTCGAGGTCGCTGAAATCCTTGTTGGCGTATGCCCAATAAACGCGGTCGTAGGGGCAGGAACCGTCATCGGTGAGGATGGAGAAATAGACGATATACTTGCCGGTGCGCTCGTCGTAGATAGTCTGGGGCGCCCACACGCGGGTAACGTGCTCGAACATCGTTCCTTTATAGCGGTCGGGGAAGTGGACGGTGTGGTGCTGCCAGTGAACGAGGTCCTTGGAGCGCATCAGCACCATGCCGCGGTTGCTGCTCCAGCCGAGGCTGCTCTTCATGTCGGTGACAACCATGTAGAACCATCCGCACTTGCCGCGCAGGATGTGCGGGTCGCGGACGCAGCCGGTGCGGGCGATGTCCTTGGAGGCAATGATGGGCTTGCCGTTGTTCAGGGGGGTGTAGTTCCAGCCGTCCTGAGAGATGGCATAGCAGATCTGCTCCTGCTCGGGGGCGTTGCCTGTGAAATAGGTGAAGAGGTAGGCAGTGGTTTTGGTCTGGGCCTGGAGGGCTGTAGTAGCCAGCATGGCGAGTGAAAGCCATAAGACGTTACGCAGTTTCATAGTCGTTGTTTTTATGAGTGAGTTGTTCGATAATTTCATTGATAAGACCCTCGGGAGAACCCGAGGGAACTGTAACAGAACCCGAGGGAAGGGTGATCCAGTGGATGTCGGGGTCGCGGGAGAACCAGGTCATCTGCTTCTTGGCATAGACGCGGGTGTTCTTTTTCATTCGTTCGATGGCGAAGGGGAGTTCCCAGGTGCCGTCGAGAACTTGGAACATTTCTTTGTAGCCGACCGTGTTGAGGGCATTTTCATGGCGGTAGGGCAGGAGAGCGCGGGCCTCTTCGAGGAGACCGTCGGCCACCATCTGATCTACGCGGCTATTGATGCGGGCGAAGAGGTCGGCGCGGTCGCGACGGAGTCCGATCTTGACGATGCGGAAGGGGCGCTGCTTATGGCTTGCCGTGCGGAAGCTGGTGAAGGGATGTCCTGTCTGGTAGCAGACCTCTAATGCATGGAGGATACGCTGGGTGTTCTTGAGATCGACCTGTGCGTAGTAGTCGGGGTCGAGGAGGCGAAGCTCGCCCTTGAGGGCTTCCAGTCCTTCGTCGTTCAGGCGTTGGCGCAGGAGCTCGCGGGTCTCAGTCTCAATCGTAGGGATGTCGTCGATGCCGTGGCACACCGCGTCGATATACATCATGGAACCTCCGCTGAGGAGAAGTGTATCGTGGAACTTGAAAAGTTTGCCGGTGAGCTCGAGGACATCGGCCTCGTAGCGGGCGGCGCTATAGTAGTCTGTGATGGCGAGCGTCCCCACGAAGTAGTGTTTCACGCGGGCGAGTTGCTCGGGGGTAGGGGCGGCCGTGCCGATGGACAGGTCGCGGTAGAGTTGGCGGCTGTCGGCGTTGAGGATGGGGCTGCCGAGATGTTCGGCGAGCTGGAGCGCCAGTTCAGTCTTGCCGACGGCGGTGGGGCCGAGGAGGACGATGAGGGTCTTATTCTTCATTGATGTCGAAGCCTTCGAGGTCCAGCTCCTCCATGTCGAAGAGGTCATCGTCGGTAGGCTCGAGGTCGTCATCGTCGAGGAGGAGGGGATTGAGACCCTCGGGAGAAACCGAGGGTGTCGTAGCAGGCCCCGCGACCGTAACAGGACTTACGGGAACGAGGGCAGGGGCGGTGCCGTGTCGGCGGCGGCAGACGGGCTCGTCGATGTGGCGGCCGTAGCTGATATGGGAAACCTCCAGGAGGAGGCCACGGTTTTCGTCGGGGTCAAAGATATATTGCAGGCGCTGGCCTTCGTCTTCTAAGAAATCGCCGAGCTCCAGGGCGTCCATCGTGTCATCCTCATAGCTGTCCTCGGGGATATTGCGGTCGCGGTGCCAGCGGTGGTCGCAGAGATAGAAGGTGGATGGCTTGAAGCGTCCCCAGCCACAGGTCTCACGGATGAGGCTGTGGAGGTCGGCGAAGGTGGCATCGGACTCTATTTGGAGTTCGATAGCAAAGTCTTCGACTTCAGGGGAAACGGCTGTGATGGTGTAGAGCATTAAGCTTAGTGGACGAAGCCGCGCTTCTTAGTATCTTCGATGAAATCGAGGATATATTTGATTTCGGGGGTCTCGGGGAGTTCCTGGCGGATGGTGGCGAGGGCTTCCTCCAATGCCATGCCACCCTGGTAGATGATGCGGTAGGCCTCGTGGATGGTGTTGATGACCTCGCGCTCAAAGCCACGGCGACGCAGGCCCACGATGTTCAGGCCGTAGTAGGCCGCCGGATGGCGGGCGCAGATGGTGTAGGGGAGGACGCTCTGGGTGACGCCTGTACCGCCGCTGATCATGGTGTAGCCACCAATGCGGCAGAACTGGTGCACGAGGACGCAGGCGGAGAGGATGGCGTGGTCATCGACGTTCACCTCACCGGCGAGCTTGGAGCAGTTGCCGATGATGATGTCGTTGCCGATGATATCGTCGTGGGCGATGTGACAGCCTTCCATGAGCAGGTTACCCGAACCGACGACGGTCTGTCCCTTGGCCGCTGTGCCACGGTTGATGGTGACGTTCTCGCGGATCTTGTTGTTGTCGCCGATGATGGCCAGCGTTTCTTCCCCCTGGAATTTCAAATCCTGCGGGATGGCGCCGATGACAGCACCCGGGAAAAAGATGTTCCCATTGCCGATGCGAGAGCCGTAGAGGATCGTCACACTGTTCATGAGGGTATTGTTGTCGCCAATCTCCACATTCTTGTCGATGTAGCAGAAGGGACCTATTTCCACATTTTTGCCAATCTTGGCTTCAGGATGGATGTATGCGAGAGGGCTGATCATATGATAATGAAAAATGAATAATGAAAAATGAATACCGCTTAGCTTCAAATACCCATCTTTCAACTTTTAATCTTTATTCTCAATTACTTGCGCGGTGAGACTGGCCTCAGCAACGATGTTTTCGCCGACGAAGGCATAGCCGTGCATCTGGGCGATGCTATGGCGGAAGGGAGCCGTGAAACGTGCCTTGAAGAGCAGCGTGTCACCCGGAACAACCTTCTGCGTGAACTTGGCATCGTCAATGCGCAGGAAGTAGGTGCTGTAGTCCTCGGGGTGCTCCAGATTGCTGAGTACGAGGAGACCGCCTGTCTGTGCCAGAGCCTCGATGAGCAGCACGCCGGGAACAACGGGTTCGCTGGGGAAGTGCCCCTGGAAGAAAGGCTCGTTGCCCGTGACGTTCTTCACCGCGACGATGCTGTTGGCATCCATTTCGATAGCTTTGTCCACAAAGAGCATCGGATAGCGGTGAGGCAGGAGCTGCTTGATGCGGTTGATGTCCATCAGCGGAGCCTTGTTGGGGTCGTAGAACGGCGCCTGAATCTTGTGGGTGCGAATCTCGCGGCGCATCAGACGGGCAAACTTATTATTAATGGTGTGACCCGGACGGGTGGCGATGATACGTCCCTTGATGGGCTTGCCGATGAGGGCCATATCGCCGATGATATCGAGAAGTTTGTGGCGGGCGGGCTCGTTTTCCCACATCAGGGGGCGCGTCTGGAGATAGCCCAGCTCGGTGGCCTCGTGGTGGGGAGCGCCGATGCGGTCGGCCAGGTCGTCAAGTTCTTCCTGTGTCTTCTGGTTCTCGTAGATGACGACGGCGTTGTCGAGGTCGCCGCCCTTGATGAGGCCAGCTGCCAGCATCATCTCCACTTCGCGCACAAAACAGAAGGTGCGGGCGGGGGCAATCTCCTGCTGGAAGAGCTCCATATCCTCGAGCGTTGCAAACTGGCTGCTGAGGACCTTGCTCTGGAAGGCAATCATCGCCGTGATGCTGAACTGCTCGTCGGGCAGAATGGTGATGACGCTGCCGCTTTGCTCGTCGCGCACTTCAATCTTCTTGTGGACGACATAATAGTCTTTCGGAGCGTTCTGCTCCTGAACGCCTACGCGCAGGATGTTCTCCACGTACATCTCTGCCGAACCGTCGAGGATGGGGACCTCGGGACCGTTGACCTGTATCAGGCAGTTGTCGACGCCGAGCGCGTAGAGGGCTGCCAATGCATGTTCCACAGTGCTGCAGCGTACATCGCCTTTAGACAACACAGTGCCGCGGGTGGTTTCCACCACGTTCTCGGCAACAGCATCGATGATGGGCTCGCCGGGGAGGTCAATACGCTGGATCTTATATCCGTAGTTCTCGGGGGCTGGATTGAAGGTGACAATCAGCTGGAGGCCTGTGTGAAGACCTTTTCCATGCAGGGTGAAACTGCCGCCTAAGGTGTTTTGCTTTAACACGAGCTTTGAACTTTAAGTGATAACTTTATGCTTTGAACTTTGAACTTTAAACATTGAACATTGAACATTGAACATTGAACTTTAGCTCTTGAACCCTTGAACCCTTGAACTTCTTGAACCCTTGAACCCTTGAACTTTCAATGTTTCAATTTTCAATGTTTCAATTTCCAATTTTCAATCTTTCGATAATTCCTTCTTCAATGCTTCTACTTCTTTCTGTAGCTGTCTGAGCTGGACGGCCATCTCGGGAAGGGACTTGAAAACAGCGGAGGAACGGGCGAACATCTTGGCATCGATGGCCGGAGAACCGAGAAGTGTCTGTCCGGGCTTGCGGATGCTGCCGGCGGCACCGGTTTGGGCACCGAGGATAGTGTGCTCAGCCACGGTGATGTGGCCTGCCACGCCCACCTGACCGGTGAAGGTGCACCACTCGCCGATTTTCGCGGAACCGGCGATGCCCACCTGTGCACAGAGCACGGTATGGCTGCCAACCTCTACGTTGTGAGCTACCTGCACGAGGTTGTCGATTTTCGCACCGCGGCGCACAATCGTAGCGCCCATCGTGGCACGATCGACACAGGCGTTAGCGCCCAGCTCCACGTCGTCTTCGAGAATGGCGATGCCGATCTGCGGGATTTTCTCATAGCCGTCCTCTGTGGGGGCGAAGCCGAAGCCGTCGGCGCCCACGACACTGCCAGCATGGAGGATGCAGCGGTCGCCCACCTGACAGTCGTGATAGACCGTGCTGTTGGCATAGAGGATGCAGTCGCTGCCCACCTTGGCGTTAGCGCCTACGGTGGCGTGGGGGTGCAACTCCGTGCCGTCGCCAATGACAGCGCCGTCGCCTACAGCCGCGAAGGGAGCCAGATAAACGTCCTCGCCAATCTTGGCAGTGGGGGCTACGTATGCCAGCGGGTCAATGCCCTTGCGCTTGGGTTTCATGCTTTCATAGAGCATGAGCAGGCGACCCAGTGCCTCGCGGGGATTCTCCACGCGGATGAGGGTCGGTTTCACGGGTTGTGCAGGCTGGAACGTGTTCGGCACCAGCACCACGCTGGAGAGGGTCTCGTAGATATAAGGCTCATATTTAGAGTCGGAAAGGAAAGACAATGCGCCGCTCGCACCCTCTTCGATCTTGGCGAAGGTGTTAACTTGTGCGGTGGCATCTCCCTCCACGGTCCCGTGAAGATATTCAGCGATTTGTAAGGCGGTAAAATCCATGTTAATTGTTAACGTTTGTATTATTTGCGGGGCAAAGATAATATATATTTGTGAAAAGTGCTAATTTTTGTGAAGAAAAATTTAAAAAATTCGCATTTTTGATGGTCTTATCCTACCTCTGTGACATAAAACAGTCCATTTGGTTTATTTTGAGGCTCGCTGACAGACAGAATAGACGGCATAACCGTGGCGTGTCTTCTTTGCCAACCGCATGGCACGGGATTCGGCTGTCAGCCATCGACCTAAGTAGTTGGCGCTCTTGTTGCTATACTCGAAACGAGTACGGCGATGAACCTCTCCGGCAATTTCGCTGACGCTCATCCAGTGTGTGTGTTCATCTTCGATGACGGTGGGCTCGAAAACTTCCAGGAAACGGCTCACCTCGGGGCGCTGCTTGGCATAGCGCAGGTTATATTCTTCGATTTGTGTCACCTCGTCCGGTGTGAAGTAGCAGCGGCGGTGTTGTTGGTACAGTTCCTGCACAGCCTGACTATACATCGCATCGTAGGGGATGCCTGAGGAGGTGTCGATGCTCTGCCCTTCGCTGATCTCGGCTACGATGAAGCGTCGGCTGCCGCTGGGGTCGTTTAGGACGTCGGTCATATTAGAGGTGGCAATGAACGACGCCATGCGAGGCATGTCCAAGACGACGCTGCTATACGGCCGGCGCCCTTTGACGCTACTTTTCTGTAGGAGATTTTTTAGGAATCCTTGTTGGATTTTTTCACTAATCTGATTGAACTCGTCGAGGTTAATAAGCAGGCTGCTGGTGAGCATCCGCTCCACCTCTGTTTTACTGGAGAAATCCACGAGCTCGCGATAGCCTATCTGGCGTAGTTCGGGAGGCAGGATGAGCTGGCCGAAGGTGCTCTTGCCGCATCCTTGTTGTCCGATGAGTAGGGGTACAACGGCGTTGCCGTGACTGGGGTTGTAGCCTTCCCACTGGGCTACCATTCCCAAAAACCAGGTGTGGAACCACTCGCGCCAATGGGGATTCCTATTCGGCACTCTATCGGCAAAAAGCCCGATGAAATCGGTGTTTTTGTCCCATTTATCACGTATATCCCTGAGGTAGGATTGTGCAGCATTATAGCTCCTGACACGTGTGGAACCTAAGAATCGTTTCATGTCGCGGTCAAAGGCTTCAATGCCGTGTTCGTGTGCCTCTTGGATCATTGTATTCAGCACGCGGGTGTCAAGAGGCTGGAAGATAAATGATGAGGAACTGTTGGCGCGATATTCAACGCCATTGGAGAGCTCGTTATAGCGCAGATCATAGCGCTCGTTCATGAATGCCTGCAGACTCATCGTCAGTTCCTGCATCCCATGTCCTTTTGTGCCCTTGCGAGGGCAGGAGAGATAGGCGCTCTCGATGATGTCCCGTGCCTGTTCGCGCTCGTCAATCCGATGGAATGTCCATGTTCTACTTTGTTGGATTGTTTCCGAAACAGGAAGCCCCATCGCAGCACATTTGAGTGCAATCAGATGGAGCTGCTCTTCATGGGTGAGTTGAGCTTCTTCATCCTTGTCTTCGTCGATGCTGTTCTCCTCGCGCATCTGCCGTACAGCCAGTGCAAATTGCATGGCATAGCGGCGGATATTATCCAGGCTGGGTTTGATGGCTTCAGTTCCGTATTCGTGTGCCTTGCCCTGTTCTTCCTCTCCCCCCATGAGGTCCTTCAGGGCAATGCGAATGGCTGGTGCGTCTGGCATGAACACAGGGTCCTCGTCGTATGTCCAGCGGAACACGTCCTTGGGACTGGCGGCTTTCTTATGCAGCTCATGTTCGCAGACGGTGGCATAGACTTTCGCGCACTGGTTATATAATTGTGTGTGGAACCGCTGGATGAGTACCTCGTCCTCCGGCAGACTGCCGTCATCCAGTGTCCCTCGCACGAGGATCTTCACGCTCCTGCCGCTGCATCCCGTGATGGCTGCCAGTGTGGTGGGCCACCCTGCGGCACGCTGCTTGATACTCTGGATATCGCTATCCTCCGTTAAGCCGTTGATTTCCAACAGAACGATGCCCGTATAGCGCTCCGTCGTACCTCCATGACGACGTCTCCGCGTCTCTACCCCGGGGCAGACACGTGGAAGGCGCTCGTCATACTGTTGCAGCAAGGACGGTGAAAGCTGGGGCGCTCCCGCGCGTAATGCTTTCACCGTCTCTCTCTTTGCATCAGATTTGATGCGAGCCATGAAAGGCTCCATACCCAATGAGCTGGCGCGCTCTTTCTTACTCCTTATTGTCTTTCTGTACAAGGTTATGTTCATAACCCTTTCTCTTTTCTGCTGCAAATGTACAACAATCTTTTGAACCTGCAAAATAATTTGCAAGAAATTTATCATATTTTGTCAAAAAATGTCTTTAATATGATAATTACTCCACCAATCTATATATTTACTCCACCCATTTAAATATTTATTATTCAATAAAATATTATATTTTAGGTGGAGAGGTGATATTTATTTTAAAACCTTTGTATAATTATTTATTTTTGTAGATTGACGACAAAATTGATGCAGATTGACGTTCGAAACGAAAACTTTTCATATCCTCTGATATTTAGACGTCAATATTCGTCAATCTGGTCGTCGATCTTCGTCAAATAATATTGTCCTTGGGGGTGAGGGGTAATCGTCCTTGGAGTGTTGGCTGATCGTCCTAGGACTAAAGCTCGATGGTCCTAGGAGTGTAGGGCGATCGTCCTAAGGGTGTAAGCCGATTGTCCTAAGGCTTAATGCGTGAAGACTTAGCTCTTCAGCCCTTTTCCATCAATGGAAAAACCCCTCACGCTTGGGCGTGAAGGGTCAATGTCGCTTTTATGTAGGTCATCAATCTACATCAATCTAATCGTCAATCTTTTTTGGGGCTACTTAATAACCGGGATTTTGTTCTTGTCCTGCAACGTTTTCAACTAGGTCTGCAGCAAAGAATGGCATCAACAGTTCATAGTCGTAACAGCCTGTCACCTCCTGTGCCTTGCCGAGTCGCTTCAAAGCCGCCCAGTATCCGTAGCGGGCGACCCATGTTCCATACTGGGTGGCAGGTAGGGTTTTCCAATCTGCTGCCAAGCCATCTTGGTTGCCCTGTGCTTCCTGCTTAAAGAGGTTCAGATGATAGGGTGTATAGATAGAAACGATATTACTATAATTGGGACCCGCAATCGGTTTAGACAGCGGCAGCTCAAGCAATACATTGTTACTGACGCTACTTAACGTCGTCTGTGCATCGGTTAGAAGACCCAGGGTCAGCTCAATCTCCGCTTTCAACATCAAGGCTGCATCGCGGGTAAACCAGCTGTCATCCTCCATCCCTGTTCCACTCGCAGGGAAGTTGGAAACAGCCTCTTTTATATCGGTATAGGCCGCTTGATATACTTCCTCTTGCGAGCTCCGTTCTAAGTTAATTGCCTCATTAGTACTAGTAATTTGTTCTGTAATGATATAAACATTTCCCCATAGCATAGCTAGATTGTAGTGTGAGAAAGCTCGAAGACACTTGGCGTGTGCCAGATACACTTTCGCCTGTTCTGCGGTGAAGGTCGGATCTGTTTGTTGTACGGAAGGGATAAAATTAATGATCTTGTTGACCATGTTAACCGTAGAATATGCCATCATCCATGCATCTTGTAATTCTTGAAAATCTGGCGTGATGGAATGTACTTTCGTAGGATCGTTGACTCTCAATCCTTCCAGATAAAGCTGATCTTTTACAAAATCTGCAAGATATTCATATCTACTTTTGATGATTGCATCAAGGTCTTCTATTATGGGAGTATATTGAGTATCAACATTTTTATGATCATCACTTGCTGAATACTCATCTTTGTTCTGTTCATTCAGGTTCTCTTTTTGTTCATTGGTGTCATCGTCATCATCACCGCAGGCGACGAAACCGAACATGGAAAGGGAGAAGATGGCTACCAAAGCCCATTGAAATTTCCAGTTTTTCATAAGATATTCAATAAATAGTTGTGTGGGTTATTGTAAATGTTCTTGCAAAGGTACGACTTATTTTGATTTTAAAAGTCCTTTTTGGTGAAAAAATCTCTTAGTTCAGCAAAAAAGCACTACCTTTGCGGCAGAAAACGAAAATATCAGATATGGCCATAGAGAATAACGAATTATTAGACAGGTTAGAAGGCTTAGTGAGCCGCTATGAGGAGGTGGGGACGCTGATTACCGACCCTTCTGTGATTGCCGACCAGAAGCGGTATGTAAAGCTGACGAAGGAATACAAGGATCTGGGCGCTATCGTGAAGAAGCGCAAGGAGTATATCCAGACCCTCACCACCATCGAGGATGCCAAGGAGATGATGGCGGAGGATGATCCCGACATCAAGGAGATGGCACGCGAAGAGCTGAATGCAGCCACCGAGCGCATTCCACAGTTGGAGGAAGATATCAAGCTGCTCCTCATCCCTGCCGACCCCGAGGATGACAAGAACGTCATCATGGAGATTCGCGGCGGTACGGGCGGCGACGAGGCAGCCCTCTTCGCCGGCGACCTCTTCCGTATGTATTCGAAATACTGCGAGACGAAAGGCTGGAAGATTGCTGTCAGCAGTTTCACCGAAGGTGCCGCCGGCGGTTACAAGGAGATTATCTTTGCCGTCACGGGCGAGAAGGTCTATGGCACGCTGAAATACGAAAGCGGCGTACACCGCGTACAGCGTGTGCCGGTGACTGAGACACAGGGGCGTGTGCACACCAGTGCTGCCACCGTTGCCGTGCTGCCGGAAGCTGAGGAGTTCGACGTGGAGATCAACGAGGGTGCCATCAAGTGGGATACCTTCCGCAGTCAGGGTGCTGGCGGCCAAAACGTGAACAAGGTGGAGTCGGGTGTTCGTGCCCGTTATATGTGGACGAACCCCAACACCGGTATCACCGAGGAAATCCTCATCGAGTGTACCGAGACGCGCGACCAGCCCAAGAACAAAGAACGTGCCCTCGCGCGCCTGCGTACCTTTATTTATGACAAGGAGCACCAGAAATACCTCGATGACATCGCCAGCCGCCGCAAGACGATGGTCTCCACCGGCGACCGTTCCGCAAAAATCCGCACGTATAACTACCCTCAGGGACGCATCACCGACCACCGCATCGGCTACACCATCTACAACCTCGCCGCCTTCATGGACGGCGACATCCAAGAATGTATTGACCGCCTCATCGTGGCTGAAAACGCCGAGAGGCTCAAAGAATCATCATTATGACGCGCGAACAACTTTTTGAGAACATACGGCGGAAGCAGAGCTTCCTGTGTGTAGGATTGGACACCGATTTGAAGAAGGTGCCGAAGCACTTGGTGGAACGGGCAGAAAAAGAAGAGGGATTTGACGCCATCTTCGAATTCAACAAGGCGATTATCGACGCTACGGCACAGTACTGCATCGCCTATAAACCTAACCTCGCCTTCTACGAGGCGCACGGGGTAAAAGGATGGATTGCTTTCGAGAAAACCGTGAAGTACATTCGCGAGCAGTATCCCGACCAGTTCATCATCGCCGATGCCAAGCGCGGCGACATCGGAAACACGAGTGCCCTCTACGCACGAACATTTTTTGAAGAGATGGACGTCGACGCCGTCACCGTGGCCCCCTACATGGGCGAGGACAGCGTCACTCCCTTCCTCGGCTACGACGGCAAGTGGGTGATTCTTTTGGCATTGACGAGTAATAAGGGAAGTGGGGATTTCCAGACCCACCCCCTCACCCCTCCCGTCAGGGAGGGGAGTGGGCTACGCCTCTTCGAACATGTGATACTACGCAGTCAGGAGTGGGAAAAGAAAGCCTCCCCTAACGGGGAGGTTGGAGGGGTCTTGATGTACGTCGTGGGCGCGACCCAAGGATCTGCCTTTGCGGATATTCGTCGCCTAGCCCCTGACCATTTCCTGTTGGTTCCTGGAATAGGAGCTCAGGGTGGTTCCTTGGAAGAGGTGTGCAAGTATGGATGGAACGACCATTGTGGCCTCATTGTCAACAGCAGCCGCGCCATCATCTATGCCGACAGTAGCGAACGCTTCGCCAAGGTAGCAAGTGAGAAGGCCCGCGAAGTACAGCAGCAAATGGCTACCATCCTGCATGAAAAAGGCGCTTGTTGAAGCGCCTTTTTTCGTATAACCACTGGATTATGTGTTCACCTCGTCGCCTAATGTGAGGTAATAGTTGGCGACGATTTGATCGTAGTCTTCTGTGAGCGGGCGTGCGGGCTGGAAATAAGGCGTGGAGCGCTTGCCGCGCAACACCTCGTTGACCAGTGGCTGTTCTTCGTCTCCCGAGAGCTCGTAGAGGATGGAGTTGACCAGTGACAGGGGAACGCCTGTTTGGTTGGCCAGCTGCGAGGCGCTCATGGCCTGCCCCGTTGCATAGGCTTCGCTCAGTTCTTTGAGCAACAGGGCTGCCACACGGTCGTGGGCGCGGCGACAGAGGCGCGGCGCACGTTTCTCGAAGGCGAAGTCGGCTTCCATCTGGTGGGCGTAGCTGAGCTGCGCGCCAAACAAGCAGATGGTCCATGACAGCTGAATCCACAGCATGAACAGCGGGATGGCAGCGAACGACCCATAGACGGCATTGTAGGTGGACAGCCACATCTGCGAATTGATGTAGAACCACTGTAGTCCCTGGAACGCCGTACCAGCTAGCAGACCCGGAATGAGTGTGGCGCGCCAGTTGACCTCGGTGTTCGGCATCATCTTATAAAGCAGGATGAACGCCAGCACCGCCAGGATGTAGGGCGTGAGCTGCACGATGATTTCGATGCCATGACTCACGAACGTGAACTCAGGCAGGAAATTACCGATACCCGTGAGGAAGATCTGCAGACCTGACGTGATGACGATGACGATAGGGAGGAGGAAGAACACGCTGATATAATCCACCGCCCGACGGTAGATGTTGCGCGAGGTCTTCACCTGCCAGATGCTGTTGAAGGCCGTCTCGATGTTGGAGGTCAGGTTGATGAGGGTGTAGAACAGCATTACCAGACCCACTCCGATGAATACGCCCCCCTTAGCCCGTTCCAGATAGGAGTTGACGAAGCTCATGATGGTCTCCGTCATCTCCGGCGTGAAGTTCACGTTGGCTTTCAGCTTCTCCTCAATCACAGAACCGAAGCCGAAGCCTCGGGCGATAGCAAACACGATAGCCAGGATGGGCACGGCACCGAGGATGCTGGAATAGGTGAGGGCAGAGGCGTGGGCCGAGAGGTTACGGGCAAGGAACAGCTCTACCGCCATGACCAGACGGCGCAGGGCGTGAAAGCACATGCGTGTCAGGGGACGCCAGTGGGCATCGTCGGAACTCCATAGGTTGCCACTCCTGAAGAATTCTATCCACTTATTCATGTTTAGTTGACTTCGATAAGCACCTCGGAGAGGGTGGGGTGGATGTGTACGGTGTCGCGAAGCTGTCGGAGCGTGGCACCGAGGGTGATATAAGCGGTCACCTCCTGCACGAGGTCGGCGGCGTGAGCACCAAAGATATGGGCGCTGAGGATGCGACCCTCACCGGGCTCGGTGCAGAGCTTGACCATACCCTCTGACTCGTTCATCGCCAACGCCTTGCCATTGGCACGATAGAACGACTTATGACATTCATAGGGCGTGCCCTGTTCTTTCAGCTGATCCTCGCTGGGGCCAACGCAGGCAGCCTCGGGAGAGGTGAAGATGGCAGCAGGCATGACATCGAAGCGGATGCCATTCTCGTGACCGAGGATGCGGTTCACGACATGGATGCCCTGCATCTCTGCGGCATGGGCCAACATCTGCTTACCATTGACGTCACCGATGGCATAGCATGTTCCGTTTGACGATTTACAATTTACAACTTGGAAATGCTCGTCAACGGGAATGGTGCCGTTGGGGGCGAGGGCGATGCCTGCGGCTTCGAGGTTCAGCCCCTCGGTACGCGGCTTACGGCCTGTAGCCACCAGCACTACATCTGCCTCTATGCTTTCTATCTGACCTTTCTTGTTTTCATATTGCACGAGACACGTCTCGCCCACGGGAGAGGGAACGGGGCTGATGCTTTTCACGCCACATTGCAGGTTGAAGGTGATTCCTTCTTTTTCCATCTGCTTGCGCAGTCGCTTGGCTATGTCGCTGTCGAGGGCGGGCAGACATTCCTTGAGAAACTCTATGACTGTCACCTCTGCGCCGAAGCGGTGAAAGACACTCGCAAACTCCATTCCAATCACGCCTGCACCGATGATGCAGAGGCGCTGTGGGAGGCTGTCAAGGTTCAGGAGTCCTGTGGAATCAACCACGTTGGGGCTGTCGATACCAGGGACGGGGATGAGCTTGCTGTCGGAACCCGTGGCGATGATGATATGATCTGCCGTGAAGGTGTTGTCACCAACACGGACCGTGTGGTCGTCAACAAAGGTCGCCTTGCCACGCACGAGCGTGATGTTCGGGTGAGAGAGGATGCCTTCAACACCCTGACGGAGTTGAGGCACGACCTGTGCCATGCGTTCGCGGGCGTCCTCGAAGGTGGCGCTATGCACGTAGGTCTTGGTGGGGATGCAGCCTACGTTGAGGCAGGTGCCACCCACGTGTCCTTCTTCCATGATGGTGACCTTGAGGCCGTGCTTGGCAGCATGGGCTGCGGCCTTGTAGCCGCCAGGGCCTGCGCCGATGATCAGGAGAGACTCGCCTTCATGGCGCGATGATTCGTTATTCATACGATGAACTGTCTGTTTGATTCTGGCTGCAAAGATACATCATTTTATACTTCATCTCCCATTTTTCTGCATTTTTTTCTCTTTTTCTTCGCTCGCATCATATTTATCATTACTTTTGTTGCGGAAAACAAACTACAAGTATCTTGAATCATGCGTAATAGATTGGTCTTACTCCATGGATTGGTTCCTGTGATGGTGGCGCTGGTTTCTGTGGTCGTTTCTTTGATGGCTTGCAACACCCATCCCAAAGCGGTGAACTATGTCGGTGTGTACAGCGATGGCAGTTTGTTCATTGATTCGTTATTCGGCATCGTCGATAGCACGGAGCGCTATTGGATTGACACGGAGCGTGCAGGCGCAGCATGTATTTTGCTGGAGGCGCAGCAGGACTTCAATGGTGATGGCCAGACGGATGCGTTGATAACCCATGTGCAGGCGTGCGGTGGCAACGCTGTCGGCAATGCCTTTTTCTTCGTGTCCTATATCGGCGACGGAAAGTTCGCTCTCTCCAACTCGTTCGGTACCAACGTTTACGATGATCCGCGTATCGAGACATGGGAGGGCATGAAGGCGGTGGTAATCACCGAATCGTCATTCGACGAGTGGACGGAAGAATATGAAAGTCATGACGAGCGTTATGTGCTCATAGATTCTTTTGCCGTACGTGCCGTATCACCTGAAAGTGTGACTCCTATGCCTACAATCAGTCTTGAGGAATGGGCCAAGACTGATGATATGGAGGATGTGGGCGAAGAGGTTGTGATGAGTCGGGAGGACTCCATAAAATACGCCGGATGCGATATCTTTGATGATCTGTACAGCGGTCATTGTAGCTGGTACTGCGGCGGCGAGGTACAGGAGATCACGACTTCCAGTTGCCGTGTGGATGCAGACTCGACCTTCGATTCCAGTCATGCTCATGACTTCAATCATGAAAAAGTGTGGTCGCCCGAGGGTGAGGGTATAGGAGAAAGCCTGGTTTATCACTTTGCCGGTGCTTGTCCGCGCATCACGACCGTGAAGATTCTCAACGGCGACGTGAAGAGTGACGAAGCGTGGTTGGCTTCTTCGCGTGCGAAAATGATTAAAATGTATGTCAATGACAAACCTTACGCGCTGTTGGCTTTGGAGGACAGCCGTTCGCGACAATGCTTCGACGTGGGCATCGTAGGATTCCATGATATGAAGGCTCCTGATTGGACTCTACGCTTCGAAGTCATGGATGTTTATCCTGGTGCTAAAAACAAGTCTTTGGTCATATCGGAGCTTTACTTCGACGGCATTGACGTACACTAATTCGTCTTTGATGCCTTCCATCTTTATATACGTACACCGCATCGCCAGATGGCGATGCGGTGTGTCGTGAAAGGATTGGGATCAAGAAAACTTTTCTAAATTCCTGATTCTTGAGTCTTCCAGTACGTGGTGATGGGTTGCTTGGCAGCGAGCACGTCATCTACACGTCCGATGGGCGTGTTGTGAGGTGCGGACTTCACCAGCTCGGGGTCGTTCTTAGCCTCTTCAGCAATCTGTCGCATCACGGCGATGAAGCCATCGAGAGTCTCTTTCGATTCGTTCTCCGTGGGCTCAATCATGAGGCTCTCATGGAAGAGGAGGGGGAAGTAGATGGTGGGAGCATGGTAGCCGTAGTCGAGGAGGCGCTTGGCGACATCCATGGTGGTGACGCCTGTGCTCTTGTCCTTCAGACCGTCGAACACGAACTCATGACAGCAGATGGTGTCGATGGGCAGTTCATATACATCCTTCAGGCGTTCCTTGATGTAGTTGGCGTTGAGGACTGCCAGCGGGCCCACCTCTTTCACATGCTCGCGACCCAGCGAGAGGATGTAGGCGTATGCGCGCATCATCACGCCGAAGTTGCCGTGGTAAGGCGACACCACCGGGAAGAACTCCTGCAAGCCTTCGCGAACACCGACGGGACCGGCTCCGGGTCCGCCGCCGCCGTGAGGTGTGGAGAACGTCTTGTGAAGGTTGATGTGCATCACGTCGAAGCCCATATCGCCCGGACGGCAAGCGCCCAGCATGGGGTTCAGGTTGGCACCGTCGTAGTACATCAGACCTCCAGCGTCGTGAATCAGCTTCGCAATCTCAGGGATGCGCGTCTCGAAGAGTCCGAGCGTATTGGGATTGGTCATCATCATCGCTGCAATCTCCGTGCCCTGTTCAGCGACGATGCGCTGCAGGTCCTCGAAATCGACCGTGCCGTCGGCTAACGACTTCACCTCGATGATCTCCAGACCGCAGACCGCAGCAGATGCGGGATTGGTGCCGTGGGCACTGTCTGGCACGATGACCATCTTGCGGGCGATGTCGCCGCGAGAGCGATGGTAGCTGTCGATAGTCATGAGGCCTGTCAACTCACCGTGAGCGCCTGCGTAGGGCTTAAAGGTGAAATGGGCCAGACCTGTGAGCTCGCAGAGTGACTTCTCCAGAAGCGCGACCATGGCCAGCGCCCCTTGCGTGGTGTTGGCGGGCTGCTCGGGGTGCAGGTTCTGGAACTGCGGCTGAGCCGCCATCTCCTCGTTGATCTTGGGATTGTACTTCATCGTGCAGGAGCCCAGAGGATAGAAACCGGTATCTACGCCGAAGTTGTTGTTGGAGAGGTTGGTGTAGTGACGTACCACCGTCAGCTCGTCGCACTCAGGCAGCTGTGCTTCCTCTGCGCGCTGCATGGAAGCGGGCACCTCGTATTGGCCAAAGCGGTTCTTGGGAAGACTGTAGCCTTTTCGGCCCTCTTGTGAGAGTTCGAAAATCAGATTTCCATATAGCTTATTGTTCATTGTCTGATAATTAGAGATGAAGAAAATTAGAAATTAAGAAGACTTTCATTCCTTATTTTCTTATTGATTAACAATCTCAACCAATTGATCAATTTCTTCTTTCGTACGCTTCTCTGTGACAGCCAGCAGCAGACCGCCGTCGAGCTTTACGCCGCCCAGGATACCTGCGTCGATGAAGCGCTGGTAGAGAGCGTCGAGGTCGCCGTCGTACTTCACATAGAACTCATTGAAGAAAGGCTTGTCGTAAACGAGTTTGAACTTACCCGTCTTCAGCAGCGCATCGCAGAGATAATGCGCACCGGCATAGGAGAGCTCGGCGGCTTCTTTCAAACCCTGCTTGCCCATCAGCGAGAGGTAGATGGTCACGAAGAGAGCCATCAGGCTCTGGTTGGAACAGATGTTCGAGGTGGCTTTCTGGCGGCGGATATGCTGCTCGCGGGCTTGTAAGGTGAGCACGAAGGCGCGCTGCTCGCGGTTGTCCTTTGTCATACCAACGATGCGTCCCGGCATCTTACGAATGAGCTTCTCCGTGCAGCACATATAACCCACGTAGGGGCCTCCGAAGAGCATGGGGATGCCCAGGCTTTGTCCGTCGCCTACAGCGATGTCAGCACCCCATTCGCCCGGTGTCTTCAGTACGGCGAGGTCGGCAGCCACGCTGTCCATGATGAAGAGTGCTTTCTGTTCATGGCAAGCGTCAGCGAAGCCTGTGTAGTCTTCCACGATGCCATAGACATTGGGTTGTTGCACCATCACACCGGCTACGCCGCCTTCGGCCAGTCGGGTTTTGAGCGCAGCGAGGTCGGTGGCGCCGTCCTTGACGGGAATCGTCACCAGTTCGATGCCCTGATGCAAGGCGTAGGTGTCGAGCACCTCGCGTGTCCTGGGGTTCAGAGCACCCGACACGAGCACCTTGTTCACCTTCTTGCCGGCAGCGACAGCCATCATCATAGCTTCGGCCGCTGCAGTGGTGCCGTCGTACATCGAGGCGTTGGAGATGTCCATCCCCGTGAGCGCAGTCATCATGGACTGGTACTCGAAGATGTAGTGGAGTGTTCCCTGTGAGATCTCAGCCTGATAGGGCGTGTAGGAGGTCAGGAGCTCAGAGCGCTGCAGCAGGCTGGGAATCACTGACGGAGTGTAGTGGTCATAGACGCCGTAGCCAGCGAAGCAGGTCAGCTGCTCATTTTGAGAACCCAGCTTGGCGAAGACATCGCGCACCTCCATCTCGCTCATCTCCGAGGGCAGCTTGTAGTCGCCGCGGAAGCGGATGCTCTCAGGAATCTGGGCATAGAGGCCGTCGAGGTCCTTGACCCCTGCCACAGCCATCATCTCCTGTAAATCTTCCTGAGTATGGGGAAAAAATTTAAAAGAACCACCCCCTGCCCTCCCTGTGAGGGAGGGAGCGGTTACTTTTGTTTCTTGTAAATCTCTCATATTATAGATAGATTGCTTATTCTTGAATGGTGACCACTCCCTCCCTCACAGGGAGGGTGAGGGGTGGGTCTTTTTCTTATTTTTCACAGAAAGCCTTGTAGGCTTTTGCATCCATGAGGTTGTCGAGTTCGGAGGGGTCGGAGAGTTGGACCTTGATGATCCAGTTGGCGAAGGCGTCCTGATTGATGAGTTCAGGCTCGTCTTCCAAGGCCTCGTTGACCTCCACGACGGTGCCGCTGACGGGTGCGAAGAGGTCGCTGGCAGCCTTCACGCTCTCTACAGCGCCAAACTCCTCGCCGGCGGTGATCTCGTCATCCACCTCGGGCATATCCACATACACGACATTGCCCAGTGCATGCTGAGCGTAGTCAGAAATACCAATGTAACCAAATTCGCCTTCTACGCGAACATACTCGTGTGACTCGCTGTAATAGAGTCCTTCAATAAATTGTGCCATAATACAAGACCCACCCCCAACCCCTCCCGTGAAGGAGAGGAGCAGCTAGCGTTTGGTGGTTTATAGGGTCATTCTTTTAAGGGTTATAAATTAGTGATTTGTTTCTTATTTCTTATAATGTTTGTCGTAGAACTTCTTTTTGACGACTACGCCAGGGAATACCTTTTTGCGGATCTGAACGGCAAGCTCAGTGCCGAGCTTGGCGTACTCCGTCTTGACGAGAGCCATGCAGACGCTCTTATCGACGCTGAGGCAGTGGTAGCCAGTTGTCACCTCGCCGATGGGCTCGCCTTCGGGTGTGAGGACTGCGTAGCCGTGGCGGGGAATCGCTTTGTCGGTCAGTTCGATGCCCACGAGCTTCTGCGCTACGCCGTTCGCTTTCTGGTCGGCGAGGGCTTCCTTGCCGATGAATTCCTCCTTGTCGAGTTTGACGAAGATGGAGAGACCTGCCATGATGGGACTGATGTCAGCGCTGAGCTCGTCGCCATAGAGCGGCAGACCGACCTCGAAGCGCAGCGTGTCGCGGCAGCCAAGACCACAGGGCTTGCAGCGGCCGCTTTCGATGAGCTTGTCCCACGCCTGCTGCGTGAACTCGTGAGAGCCATAGATCTCAAAGCCGTCCTCGCCGGTATAACCAGTCCTGGAAATAATGATGGTCTCGCCCTCGTCGCCTTCTGCGACTTCAAGAGTCTTGGCCGTGTAGAATTTCAGTTCTGCACAGGGGAGACCTAAGACCTCCTCCACGACGGCTTCGGCCTCCGGACCTTGCACGGCGAGCTGTCCGTAGTAGTCGCTTTGGTGCTCGAAGTTGATATTGAAACCGGGCATCTGTTCCTGCATCCAAGCCACATCCTTGTCGATGTTGGCGGCGTTGATGACGAGGAAGAAGTCGTTGTCGCCCATCTTGTATACGAGCAGATCATCGACGGTGCCGCCATTGGGGTAGCACATCATGCCGTAGTAGATCTGTCCAATGGGTGCATTAGCCACATCGTTGGTGAAGATGTGCTGCACATAGCGTTCGGCATCGGGACCGCTGATGCGTACTTCGCCCATATGACTGACATCGAAGACACCGCAGTGCTGGCGCACGGCATTGTGCTCGTCGGTGATGTTGGAATACTGGATAGGCATAATGAATCCGCCGAAGGGCGACATCAATGCGCCGAGAGCCACGTGGCGGTCATAGAGACAGGTTTTCTTTTCCATTACAAATTTATATTTATAATTTTACGATTTTCTTCATCTATAATCCTTCATCCTTATTCTTTAATCTTTCCCCCTAAATCCCCAAACGAAGTTTGGACTAAGATATTCCTCCTCCAACTCCTCAATCCCTTTCACATCCTTTGCTGTCAATCTCAGTTCTTTGTCACAGAGACTTTGGAGGGCATATCGCTTGAAGGCTTCGATGGTCAGGTCGGTGTGTTCCTTGAGCATGGTGATGCGCTGGCGCACGCTCTGCACGCCATGTTTGTCCAGCTTGGTCTGGGGTGGGGTGATGGCGTGAAGCATATGCTCCATGTCCGTGTCGAAGAGCATGGTGCCGTGCACGATGCTATAGCCTGGGATGTGATAGAACGCATTGCCCGAGACCTTTCGCTCATCGATGAGCACGTCGTTGTTCTGGGTGGAGGTGGCGGGGAGGCCGAGGTCTTGCAGCATCCTGCAGACCATCTCCATGTAACGGGAGAAGGTGGTGGTGACCTCGTCGGAACGGGTGATGTAGCTCATCATCACGTTCGACATATCGGCATACACGCAGCCGCCTCCGCTCTTGCGGCGATAGAACTGGATATCGTGTGTGTGACAATAGTCGATATTCACCTCGTTCTCAATGATTTGATTACGCCCGAAGATGACCGTGGGTTTCACCTGCCAAAGGAAGAAGACATCGTCCATGGGCTGCAACTTACGCGCACAATATTCCTCCGCAGCCAGATAGAAACTGAGGCGACGGACGGCGTTGTCAGGGAATGTAAGATGGGTCATCAAACGGTTTTTTGGCGTTTTCGCGGGCAAATATAGTCAATTTCTATCAACCCTCCGCGCGTAAAACGAATTATTTTTTCTCATACCTCTTTTTTTCATCAAAAGGTATATAAAAACATAAAAGGGACGCATAGCGTCCCTTTTCCTTTTTCCTGTGTTGCGGAGGTCCGACTCGAACGGGCGACCTCCAGGTTATGAGCCTGGCGAGCTACCAACTGCTCCACTCCGCGATCATGTTAACAGGGTTATTCCTGTCTTTTGCGGGTGCAAAGGTACTGCTTTTCTTTGGATTTGCCAAATAAATGTAAGAAAAAGTGCCTGAAACGGTCATTTTTGCACACGTGCGCAAAAAGTGAAGAGCTTTTTCTTGCTTTTTTCTGACAAAAAACATAATTTTGCACAGATTTTTTTAGAACTGTAGATTATGCCTCAACTGAAAACACGCCAATTGCTGGTGGATGTGGCGCGACAGCTCTTTGCCAAGCAAGGCTTTGAAAACACGACGATGAACGATATCGCCGAGGCGTCAGGGAAGGGACGCCGCACGCTTTATACTTATTTTAAGAATAAGGAGGAAGTCTATTCTGCCGTGATCAACGGAGAGCTGATGCGCATCTCGACGACTTTCCTGGCCGTCGCCCGCAAGCAGATGCAACCGCTTGAAAAACTGGTGGAACTGATCTTTGCTCACCTGAGCCTGATGAAGGAGACGGTGGAGCGCAACGGACACCTGCGTGCTGAGTTCTTCCGCAATATCTGGCAGGTGGCCAGCGTTCGTAAAAAATACGACAAAAAGGAGCACGACATTTTTGCCAAGACCCTGGAGGAGGGTCGGGCCATGGGGCTCTTTGATATTGACGATCTGATGCTCTATACCGATATCATTCAAGCCTGTGCCAAGGGACTTGAGATTCCCTATATCTACGGCCGTTTGGGTATAGGCATGAACATAGAAGCTACACGCCCGATCGTGACAAAGATTCTCAGCCGTGCTCTCGGTATGGCTCCGGTCACTTACGTTGCAAATAACCAACAACAATAACATTATAACAGATATATAATTATGAAATTATTGGAAGGAAAAACGGCCCTCATCACGGGTGCCGCTCGTGGTATTGGCAAAGCCATTGCCTTGAAGTTCGCCGCTGAAGGCGCTAACATCGCATTCACAGATCTTGCCGTCAACGAGGAGACACAGGCAGAAATCGCAGCCCTCGGTGTGAAGGCTAAGAGCTATGCCAGCAACGCAGCTGATTTCGCTGAGACAGAAGCTCTTGTGGCTCAGGTAAAGGCTGATTTCGGCAGCATCGATATTCTCGTTAACAATGCCGGTATCACCAAGGACGGTCTCATGCTCCGCATGACTGAGCAGCAGTGGGATGCCGTCATTGCCGTAAACCTGAAGTCGGCTTTCAACTTCATTCACGCCTGTGTACCTGTCATGATGCGCCAGCGCGGCGGTTCCATCATCAATATGGCCAGCGTGGTAGGCGTACATGGTAATGCCGGTCAGGCCAACTACGCTGCTTCCAAGGCCGGTCTGATTGCACTTGCCAAGTCTATCGGTCAGGAGATGGGTCCGAAGGGTATTCGTGCAAATGCCATTGCCCCTGGTTTCATTGACACTGCAATGACACAGGCTCTGCCCGAAGATATCCGCAAGGAATGGTGCAACAAGATTCCTCTCCGTCGCGGCGGCACCGTCGAGGATATTGCCAACTGCGCTACCTTCCTCGCCTCTGATATGTCCAGCTACATCACTGGCCAGGTCATTCAGGTTGACGGTGGTATGAATATGTAATGCAGGTTCTCTACGAGGATAACCATATCATCATCGTCTCGAAGAGTGCGGGTGAGATCGTTCAGGGCGACAAGACTGGCGACACCCCGCTCTCCGAGACGGTGAAAGCATATATCAAGAAGAAGTACGCGAAGCCCGGCGCTGTCTTTTTGGGTGTCGTGCATCGCTTGGATCGTCCCGTCAGTGGGGTGGTGGTGTTTGCCAGAACCAGTAAGGCGCTGACACGTCTGAATGAACTGTTCCGCACACAGGGCGTGCACAAAACCTATTGGGCGCTGGTGCAGAACGAACCGAAAGAACAGGCAGCGACGCTGACACATTACCTCGTGCGCAACGAGCAGCAGAATAAGAGCTATGCCTACGACCGCGAACGACCTAGTGCCAAGAAGGCAGTCCTCGATTACAAGGTTATCGGGCATACCGACCGCTTCCATCTCCTTGAGGTGCATCTTCATACAGGACGCCATCATCAGATCCGCTGTCAGCTGGCAGCCATCGGCTGTCCGATCCGTGGCGATCTGAAGTATGGTGCTCCGCGTAGCAACCCCGACGGTAGCATCAGCCTGCACGCCCGTAGCATCCGCTTCGAACATCCCGTCAGCCATCAGGAAATTTACGTCGAAGCACCTGTTCCCACAGAGGGACCGTGGCAGGCGTTTTTGAAGTGAAGGTCAAAAAAAGAGGTAAAACCGAAAAAAACTTTCGACTTTCGACTTTCAACTCTAAACTTTTTATTACCTTTGCACCCGCAAACCTGGAGAGGTGGTAGAGTGGTCGATTACAGCGGTCTTGAAAACCGCCGTACCGCAAGGTACCGGGGGTTCGAATCCCTCCCTCTCCGCTTCGTTAAGAAGGATGTGTCGCGACATATCCTTCTTTTTTTATGCGTAAAAGGTTTTTTCCATCATCTTTATTTGGCTTTTATGGGAAGTTGCTGTAAATTTGCTGCGCAATAACGATAAAAAACGAAAAGATTATGAAGAAATCATTTTGGATAGTGCCGCTGATGGCAATGGCACTTGTGGCTTGTAGCACGGTTAGTATGACGGGACGTAAGCAGTTGAATCTGATTTCGGAATCGGAGATTCTCACTGCCAGCCTGACAGAATATCAAAGTTACATGAAGACGGCAAAACTGTCAACCGATGCGCAGGCGACAGCCATCGTTAAGAATGTGGCCAGCCGTATCGCAGGAGCCGCAGAGGCATACCTGCGTGCTTCGGGATTACAGGCTGATTTACAGAACTATGCATGGGAGTTCAACCTCGTGCAGGATAAGGAACTCAATGCGTTTTGTATGCCTGGTGGCAAAATCGTTGTTTATACAGGGATGCTGAGTCTTATCGGCAACGGTGCCGACCGCGACGATGAATTGGCTGCGGTCATCGGTCACGAAGTGGGGCATGCCATTGCCAAACATGGTAACGAGCGTGCCAGTCAACAGATGTTGGCCAGTGTGGGAGAGTCTGTACTGGGTGCTGTCGTAGCGAATAAAAGCCAAGCGACCCAGAATGCGGTGGCCGTGGCTTATGGACTAGGAGCACAATATGGTGCACTGCTACCGTTCTCGCGCAAGCAGGAACTGGAAGCTGACTATATCGGTATTGTCCTCGCTACGCTGGCGGGTTATGATGCCAATGCAGCTGTGACTCTCTGGCAGAAGATGTCTGCCGCTAGTTCCTCCAATACTGCAGAGTTCATGAGTACACACCCCAGCAGCACGACGCGCATTGAACAGCTGCAAAAGGATATCCCCAAGGTGAAACAGACCTACGGTCCGCGTCCGCAAACGACGACGACAACTAAGTCCACCAAGACTACGACCACCAAGGGAAAAACTACAACCACGAAGAATGGCTATAAGATTGGATAAGGTTCGTGCGATTGTCTTTGATCTGGACGGAACGCTTCTCGACACACTGGATGATTTGGCGAATGCTGCCAATTGGGCTTTGCGGCGGAATGGTATGCCGGTACGTTCATTGGCGGAGATTCGTCAGTTTGTTGGCAATGGGGTGCGCCGTCTTATAGAGCGTGCGGTGCCCGAGGGGACGGACGAAGCGCTTTTCGAACGTACTTTTGATGATTTTAAACACTATTATGTAAATCATTGTCAAGAGCGTACGTGTCTCTATGACGGCATTCCCGAGTTGTTATGTGTGCTGAAGGAGAAGGGTTACAAGCTGGCTATTGTCAGCAATAAGTTGCAAGCAGGTGTCGATGAGCTCTATGAACGTTATTTCCGCGATATGGTGGAGGTGGCATTAGGCGAGCAGCCGCAATGGCAACGTAAGCCGGCACCCGATATGGTGCTGGAGGCCATGAAGCGTTTAGGTGTGACCGCAGATGAGGCTATCTATATTGGAGACTCAGATGTGGACATGGCGACGGCCCGCAATAGCGGACTCTCCTGCATCTCTGTGCTCTGGGGCTTCCGTGATCGGGAATTCCTTGTAGCTCATGGAGCTACCTGTTTTGCACAAAGTCCGGCAGATGTTCTCAAGATACTTGAATCTTGAGCAGAAATCTTAACGTCTTTTCTTTTTGGCTTTCTCCAATTTCTTGCGCTCGGACGTGGGCAAGGGACGGCGGATGATGTCCTGACTGTTGATCTGGAACTTCCCGGATGCCTTGGGATGCGGGGCTGATGAAAGCTGCGTGGCAACGCTCTCATTTCCAAAACGATCGATGGCGGTGACGGCCAGATAAAGATGTGACGCAGCCACCATCAAGCGGTTATAGCGGAAGCTTGTTTCGGGCAGTAAAGATGCTACCAAATTCTCGGGTTGTTGCACGTCAACAGGCCATTGTGTGGAGGCATAGATGTTGTAGCGTAAACCACCGGCAGGTGCTGTCGCACCATCGTTCCACGTCAGTTCCTCGGTTTGGTCGTCAATAACGGCGGTCTGTAGATTCGTTGGAGAATCGGGCGTCTGATGTCCAAGCCAGGGCGCTGTCGGCGGTAGGGCAGGGAAGGCATAGTATTGATCGTGGAGATAGTTGTAGAGTCCTTTGACATTATCGGTCAGGAAGCGACTACGGAAGTAACATTGTCCAGCAAGGCCTTGCTCGCGCAGATAATGCAGTTGGCGTGTGATGGTGCTCAGGGGCCAGTCTTTCTCCCGGGGATGCAGAAAGTAAATGCCTAATCCGGGTGCCACGAGGCGGTTGAAGCTTTGTTCCTGCCAGTCGGCGGCAAAGGGGTAGAAGTGGTTACCGTCGAAATACATCATGGGGAAGAGGATGTCATGGATGCCGGCGCGGAGCCAGCCCTCAGCATCCTGATGCACGGCGTCACGGGCGTTCCATCCTCTGGAGGGGAAGCGGCTGAGGTCTGCATATTTGCCTACAGGTGAGCTGCTAACGCGCACCCAGGGCTTTAGGGCGTGGGTGTCCTCGTAGATTTTTCGCACGATACGTGTAATGTTATCCCGACGCCAACTAGCCTTGGACATGCCCTTAGGAGCATAACGTTTATAAGTGCTGTTATCGGCAAAAGAGGCTGCCCCTTCAGGATAGCGGATGTAGTCGAAATGGAGGCCGTCGATGTCATAGCGGCTGACGATTTCATGACAGATACGCTGGAGATAGTCGGCGGTTCCGGGGACGCCAGGGTCGAGATAATACATGTCGGCATGGCGGCGGCAGAGCTGAGGATGGGTTTTCAAAACGCTTTTCGGTCCCATCTGCTTCGCCACGGCCTGCTTGAAACAGGGGATGGTAACAACCCAAGCGTGCAGTTCCATGCCTCGGCGGTGTGTCTCCTCAATGGCGAAACGCAAGGGGTCATAACCCGGATCGCGACCGATGGTTCCCGTCAGTGCGCCGTCCCAGGGTTCAATGGCTGAAGGGTAAATGACACTGCCACGCACGCGGGTCTGCAACAGAACGGTGTTGATATTCAGCGCTTTCAGCTTGTCAAGAATCAAGCATAGCTCCTGCTTCTGTTGCTCCATGGAGGAAGCGGATGTAGCCTTGGTTGTCGGCCAGTCGAGACCATTGAGGGTCGTCAGCCACACGGCGCGTAGCTCACGTTTGGGGCTGGAGTCCAACAGTTCCATAGCGTTTATAGGACTAATAAACCCTATTAATAAGAACAGGAACAGGAGCAGCTTCGCGCGCGTACGTGTAATATAATTAGGTGTCATATTCGTTGCTTTGGGTGTGCAAAGATAAGCTAAAAAGCTAACGAGAGCAATAATATTCAAAAAAAACTATGCAAAATTGACAAATCGCAAGTATTTTTATTATTTTAGCAAACTTTTTGTAAATGTTTTACTTTAGTTTGTGATAAAATGACTATCTTTGCGCCATAACTCAGAGATTACTCATTTATTTAACAACAAACAAACAAAATTATGGACGCAAACAAAGTCTTAGAAGACCTGAAGCGCCGCTTCCCCGGAGAGCCTGAATACCATCAGGCTGTGGAAGAAGTGCTCGGCACCATTGAAGAAGAGTACAACAAACATCCCGAGTTTGATAAGGTGAACCTTATCGAACGCCTCTGCATTCCCGATCGCGTGTATCAGTTCCGCGTCACGTGGACTGATGACAAGGGTAATGTCCAGACAAACATGGGATACCGTATTCAGCACAACAATGCCATTGGTCCGTACAAAGGCGGTATCCGTTTCCACAAGAGTGTAAACCTCGGTATTTTGAAGTTCCTTGCTTTCGAGCAGACCTTCAAGAACTCTCTTACCACACTGCCTATGGGTGGCGGTAAGGGTGGTTCTGATTTCAGCCCCCGTGGCAAGTCCAACGCTGAAGTGATGCGTTTCTGCCAGGCATTTATGCTGGAGCTGACTCGCCATATCGGTCCTGATGTGGATGTGCCCGCAGGTGATATCGGTGTTGGCGGACGTGAGGTCGGCTATATGTTCGGCATGTACAAGAAGCTCACCCGTGAGTTCAGCGGTGTGCTGACTGGTAAGGGCTTGGAGTTCGGTGGTTCACTGATCCGCCCCGAGGCTACTGGTTATGGTACAGTTTATTTCCTCCGCGCTATGCTGAAGACCAAGGGCGACACCGTGGAAGGTAAGAAGGTTCTTATCTCTGGTGCCGGTAATGTGGCACAGTATGCTGCTGAGAAGGTTCTGCAGCTGGGCGGTAAGGTGATGACCATGAGCGATAGCGATGGTTACATCTATGATCCCGATGGTATCGACCGCGCAAAGCTTGACTACATCATGGAGCTGAAGAATGTCTATCGTGGACGTATCCGTGAGTATGTGGAGCAGTATCCGAAGGCCAAGTATGTTGGTGACGGTGCTAAGCCCTGGTTCGAGAAAGCTGATATTGCACTTCCCTGTGCTACTCAGAACGAGCTCAACGAGGAACAGGCTAAGGCTTTGGTTGCCAATGGCTGCATCGCTGTCGCTGAGGGTGCAAACATGCCTTCTACCCCCGGTGCTATCCGTGTCTTCCAGGAGGCTAAGATTCTCTACTCCCCGGGTAAGGCCAGCAACGCTGGTGGCGTGAGCGTCAGTGGTCTGGAGATGTCTCAGAACTCCGAGCGCCTGAGCTGGTCTTCTGAAGAAGTAGATGCCAAGCTGCTCTGGATCATGGAGAACATCCATGAGAACTGCGTGAAGTACGGTACAGAGCCCGATGGTTATGTCAACTACGTGAAGGGTGCCAATGTGGCTGGCTTCATGAAGGTTGCCAAGGCTATGATGGCTCAGGGTATCGTGTAAGATAATAAATCTAAGAACATGATGGGGGACGGCTCAAGCCGCCCCCTTTTTTTTATGCCTTCGAGGCTTTCCTTTTGTATCGCTCTGCGAGCGGAAATCTTTCATAAATCTTATTCAAAATCTTTCATATATTATTTCTGTAGATTGACGTCAAGATTCTCGATGATTGACGCGTCAAAAACCTAAATCTTTCAGTGATGAATATGATAAGACGTCCGCTCGGCACTCGCGACGCTTGAAACTTTAAGAATCCACATCAATCTGATCGTCAATCTTTATTAATATTTTTTGAAATAAATAACTACAAAAAAATCGCCCCTCCACAAGGGAGAGGCGATTGGGTTTGCGTTATATTGCAGTTGCTTACTTAGCTACGCAGATAGATACGCGGTTCTTATCGTTCTCGCTGTAAGGCTGAACGGTGTCACCCTTAGCGCTGAGAGTGATGCGAGCAACATCGATACCAGCGTCAACAAGTTCCTTAGCAACGTTGTCAGCACGCTCCTGAGAGTACTTCATGTTGATCTTGGGGTTACCTGTGCCGGCGTCAGCATAGCTGGTAACAACGACCTTGGTCTCGGGGTTAGCCTTCAGGAAGTTAACCAGGTTGTTGAACTTAGCACGCTCGCCATCGGTGATAACGGTCTCGCGGATAGCGTAGAAGATCTCGGTCTGCATTTCGGGAGCCTTCTTGATAACAGGTGCGGGCTTCGGCTGGGGCTTAACAACGGGAGCGGGAGTGGGCTTCGGCTCATCGATGACAACAGGAGCAGCAACAGGAATCACGTTCTGAGTCTTGCCGAGGGCAATCTTCAGACCGAGAAGAGCGTTGAAGTACCAGTCAGCGTTCTTCTTTTCCTTCTTAGCCTTGCTGTTGTACTTGTCGGTGGTGACGTTAGCCATAGCCTCAAGGTTCAAGCTTACGCGTGAGCTCAGAGCATAGTCAAGATCGAAACCAAAGCGACCAACGGGGAAGATCTTGGTGCCATCCCACAGCTTGGACATGTTGTAGGTGTTAGCATACTTAGCAGCATCGTCGTTTTTCCAAGCGATGTTAGCAGCAGCACCGGCGATGAGGTTCAAACCGAACTTACGATCGGGGTTGTAACCTGCGATAGCGTTGATGAGGTTGAACTTAACGTCCAGACCAGGAGCAACAAAGTTCCACTAGTAAGTCTCA
>Ga0310786_10001468_pt1 | contig 38028 bp, 14 predicted proteins | sample AusTroGonzalo_MG_FD_203881 | JGI IMG/M metagenome (GOLD analysis project Ga0310786, IMG submission 203881) | Bovine rumen microbial communities from tropical cattle in Woodstock, Queensland, Australia - Gonzalo_03 (v2) (version 2) | ecosystem: Host-associated > Mammals > Digestive system >... | reverse complement strand
TGGGGGGCATCATTGGCATGGGGGGCATCATTGGCATGGGCAGGGGAAGCATGGGGGGCATCATAGGAATCCTATCCGAAAGGGACTTGGTCATGAAAGGCATGGGGGGCATCATCGAAGGGCTCATACCGGATTTGGACATGACGTCTTCCAACTGGTTGATCTCATCCATCAATGGCATCAGATAATCCTTATTTATCAATAAGTAGAGCTTCGGTGCCAAGTTCCACAAGCTCTGCGGAATGTTCTCGATATCGAAATCGGTCAGTTTCATGAGAAGTTCCCTAAATCCCGGAATGCGCGTTGCCCTTAATAGTCCTTCGTCCTTCATTTCCGGTATTGCCGCGAAGAATTCTGCAAGAATCTTGTAGGAATCTTCCTCAAGTTCCTTCGGCACACCTGCCCCCACAGTGGCGAATTCGCCCTCTGCCGCCATGACCAGTTCGATATCCACTAACTTGTCATTGACATGGATGGGCTTGATGGAATAGCGGACTCCCTTCACTTCCCCTGATTTGAGCATCTTGCCATCCACCTTTCCATTGGAATTCAGGGGCATGCTCTCCACAAGCACGCACTGGCTGGGAAGATTCGTGTCAGAGATCAGTTCATCCTCTATGAACACCTGGATCAGCGCTTCGCGCAGTGTGACGAGTTCGCCCGGGCCTTGCTCCTTCATCTCGACGTAGAGGATGGGGATGTTATCATGCAGGACCTTGTGGAACTCTGGAGCAAGACCGCAGAACCTTATGCCGGGCTGTTTCGTCATAGCGGTCTCTACCAACCCGGCGTCGAAGCGGACTCCGGCGTTGTTGACGAAGTAGTTGTTGGATCTGCCGATACAGGTCAGACATCCATCCTCGGCCACCTTCACCAGGTCGTGCGAATTGAAGTATTTCTCGCCATCTATCTCTTCGAGTTCGAAGAACACGGTACCATCCAGTTTGCCGTCGCTCATGGTCGGGGAACTGAGCAGGAGAACGCCTGTGCGCGGACCGTCCGAGATATCGTAGTAACGGTCCTCGTCTTCGACATATAACTTGGCCTTGAATCCAGGCAACAGATATCCTATGGCATCGTCATCCCTCGACGACGGGCAGACGATACATGCCCCACCCAACTCCGAAAGGCCGTAACCGTTCACGAAGCGGGCGTCAGAACCGCATGACCTCAGATAGTCATTGAGCTCGCTCTTGTATTCGGGGGAGATGTAGGTACCGCCCATGATCACCAATTTCAGTTCGGATAGGTCTATCTTCGGCCTTGTCTTGTTCCAGGTGTCGAACAGGATCAGACCCGTGAAGAGCACGTTGACCTTGTAGCTCTCTATCACTTCCGAATAATAAGGGTTCATGGAGGCCATGGGCAGGCATACGACCTCGGCACCGAAGCCCAGAGCGGTGTGCATCGAATCGATCATGAAATATGCCCAGCTCAAGTAGAATGGAACGGTCGTGACGACATGCTCCGGGATTTGCTTGAAATCATCAGAGACCTCCCTGGCCTTCAGGAGACTCAGCACGGCGGAATTAATGGCCTTGTTGGACATGGGCACCGGCTTATGCATACCGCTGACCGTTCCGGTGGTGTGGAGGATGATCGGACCGGCCTTCTTGGATGTTGATATGGGGTACGCTTCATATTCCTCCAGAAGATCCTCCATCAGGATGCTGTCCTCAAGTTCACTGTACAGGGCCTTGTTCAACTTCCTGATCATATCGAATGCCGGTATGGCGTACTTCCCTCCCATCGGACTAGGCAGCAGGATTATGTTCTTGATGCCCAGCTGTTCTTTGTCCTCATGGAGGCGCTTCATCACATTGGGGAAAGCGAAGACCTCTGATATCATCAGGTCGGTTATCTTCTCCCTCTCAATCATGGTGTAGATCTGCTTCTCGTCATACAGGTCGAGATGATAGATCAGAGATACGCTCGCACCGGTCATGTTCAGACCGTACAATGCAAAGAGCGTCTCGGGCAGAGGTACGCTGATGATCCCTACGCGTGAATGGTTATCGCCGGTCAAACCGATGCCCGAAAATGCTTCTGCGTATTTCTCCCAAGCACGGAACATCTGCCTGTATGTGTACTGCCTGTAACTGTCTGTCAGCGCTATGCTGTCGAGACGATCGTCAGAGATGGAATTCATCTCCTTGATAAAGGACCAGCAAGGTTGATCGGCGATCTCTCCGCTCTCGATACGTTGCATAATCCTCTTCTTTTCCAAATTGTTGTTCTTTTTCGCAGGCAAGAAACTCCCTCGCTTAATGTCACGGAACTAGCACCGCCTGATATAAAATTGCTATTAGACCTTATCAAGTCCTGATGTGTTCTTCCAAATACCTGTCGCTGTATCAGAAGCATATCGGAAAAATATCACAGAGCTCATCCGTTGACCGACAAGAAGTCCGTGACACCCATCTCGGTCGACTCAACCCATATGGTCATCGTTCCGAATCCGTCGAGAGGTATGGCCGTCTCCGGAGTATTGTCTTTTATGGCCCTTGACAGAGCGACCTGCGAAGTGAGCATATCGGTCAAGTCCGGTGACCCGTTCGTCGGCAATGCGGTCCTGATCTGCTGCATCGTGATCGCCCTGGTGGCGATAGACGCTATCGCCGTATTCCTGATCCGCAGGAAAGGGAACTGACGGCTCGGCCCCAAACACCCGCCTTCGGGCGGGTGCCTTATCTAAAAACCATAAAGATCGGCTGGGAAGGGCCTTACGGATGGCCCGACCCCCCGACATCAATTCGGCACATCCCCTTGAATAATTCCGATCATTGCATAACGTCCGCTGCCGTTCACCAGACCTTTTCCCCATCCCAGCCGGTAATCTGGATCTATCTTAAGAGCTTCCATCACCCTCATGAAGAGGCCGATGGACTCATCGCTGAGACTGCGATACTGAACCCCTTCGATATTCAGACCCAGGGCGTTAATCTTACATTTAAGGTAATTAGGCCATGTTTATTATACTCACAGGGAATTTTTCTTCCAGTTAGTGTTGCTGGCTCATTATGCTAGCATAATCGAAGGAGAGGAGACAATGATGAACAGGAAACAAGTCATAGTTCTGGGGATCGTTGCATTCCTGTCTGTTCTTGCCATCGGATTCGGCGGCGGCATATCTGCAGACGAGGACTACGTGAATATCGATAGTTGGGATGCACTACGGAACTATATTGAAAATGAAGAAGGCTCCGATCCGATCAAATTGGTCGGCGATCCGATAGAAGCTTTTTGCGGAACCAGTCAACACACAATTAAAATCTTAAACACCCCGGGACAACACCGTACCGTCATTCTGGATCTGAACGGCCGTACCATCAACAGGGCATGCGAAGATTATGAGGAGAAGTATGACCAGAAGCTGTTCATCATCGAGAATGATGTGACTCTTATCATCAAGGACTCCTCCATCGAAAAACAAGGCGGCATGATACGCAGTTGGAGCTCCGGTACTTCTACGGATGTAGGCGGTTTCGGAGGAATCATCTTCAACGAAGGTGAAGTTATAGTCGAGGCCGGTACGTTCAGATCGAACCAGGCCGCGACGGATGGAGGTGCCATCTACAATGCGAAGGGTGCCACCCTGACCATCAAGGGCGGGACTTTCTCCGTGAATTTTGCGGAACGCAACGGAGGTGCGATCTACAACGAAGGAACAGTCAACGTAGAGGGCGGTTCATTCGCCGGTAACGTAGCAGGCAACTACGGAGGCGCCGTCTACAACGTGGGATTGCTCAACATCTCCGGCGGTTTCATGTACACGAACGAGGCGCAGTTTGCAGGTGGTGCGATCTTTAATGACGACGGGGGCAAGGTCCTCATCACCGGTGGAAACATATCCGATAATATGTCCTTAGTGGGATCCGCGATCTATAACAAATCGCCCATTTTATGGGTCGATGACAAGGGCAAGGGGCATTATGCTGTCGAAATCAGTGATGCCGATCTGGATAAGAACCACGCGTTCAGTACCGATGACACCACTGGCAATGGAGCGGCCATCTGGAACAGCGGTTACCTGTCTTTGTCGAAGGTGACATTTGAAGATAACTCGGCGAAACATAGGGGCGGAGCCGTATTCAATACAGGCATCATGCAGATATCGGCTTCCAGTTTCACCAATAACGGAGCGATAAATGGGGCGGCCATCTACAACGATGGTGAGACCGCCAAAATGACAATCCTGGATTCCACTTTTTCAGGGAATAATGCCGCAAGCGGCGGAGCGATCTACAACACCACGGAGGGCGTGATCGTCGAAGGATCCCTGGATACCGGAGTCTGGATGACAAGGTGCACATTCGATGGGAACACTGCAGTACGCTACGGAGGCGCCATCTACAACAAGGGGGCCATGGTGGTCTCCGGCAGTACGATCGAGAGGAACAGCGCGAACTCCAGCGGTGGAGGATTTTACAACAAGGGGAGCATCCTCGCTATAATGAGCACCCATGCCGAAGGCAATAGTGCCGAGTTGTACGGCGGAGGTGCGATCTATGTAGAGGCCGGAGTCGTGGATGCGGATGGACTGATCGCGGAACACAATAAATCCGCAGAAGAAGGAGGTGCGATCTACATCTCCAACGGTAGCCTTTATCTTAGCAATTCGATGATCGACAACAACAAGGCGGTGTCGAACGCAGGGGCCATCCTTGTACAGGCAACTGGGCAGCTCTATATCGAGGGGCTCGTCCGCGTGATCGACAACGATGCCCTGATGAGCAAGAACATCCTGCTCGAGAAAGGTGCTACGATCGAACTGTCCGGCAAGGTGAATTCGCTCTCCACGGTCGATTTCGCTATGGAGGATATCCACGACCCCGTCACCGGTCATTTCAATTCAGAACTGTGCGACATAAGGGTCTTCTCCTACAACGAGGCCGGCGGTGAAGGGTTCCCGTTCTACCAGAAGGTAGAGGATGATGTTTCCGAACTCTACGTAGACATCGACCTCTGGAACCAGAAACTGGGCGCGATACTCATCACCGACTGGGAGATGTTGAAGGAATACCTGACTCGCCACCATGGCGATGACAGTGGGGAAAAGCTGGAAATCGCCCTTGCTAATGACATCTATGCGGACGGTGGAGACGCCATCGTGACGCAAGACGTTATCCTGGACCTTAACGGATTCACTCTTGACAGGCAATTGGGAGGTGATTATCGCCAGGGAGGGGCCGTCCTTAACATCAGAGAGTGTGTGGACATCGTCATCAAGGATGGTGTCGGTACCGGGCGTATCACGGGAGGCCATTCGTTCAGAGGAGGGGGCTTATGGATCGCAGAAGGCGCCAAGGTCACATTTGAGGGCGGGACCATCTACCAGAACTCTGCGGAAAAAGGAGGCGGCATTTGGGTAGATGGCGAGCTCGAGATGACCGGAGGCGGAATTCTGGAAAATGAGGCCAAGTACGATGGTGGCGCCATATCCAGTCAAGATGGTATAGTGAATGTATCGAACGCTACGATCGCTTACAATCAAGCGAATGACCGGGGAGGTGCGATATTTCTGAATATCGATCCGCCAGTTATTGAGAGAATCGACAGCTCCACCTTCCGCAACTGTGAGATATTGTACAACAGCTCTGTCAACGGAGGGGGCGCTGCCTTCTACATGTCCCGTAATTCCGAGCTATACATCGTCGATTGTATCATCAACCACAACGAGTCTGGTAAAGAAGGCGGTGCCATCTATATCGATGAAGGAGACATCAGAATCAGCGGCGACAGGACAGAGATATGCTACAACACGGCCGGTGACGACGGCGGCGCAATCTATATCGATGAACGCAAAGTGGTCGTAACCGGTACCGCCAAGATATGCTACAACCATACTGACGGCGACGGCGGCGCAATCTATTCAGAAGGTATATTCGATGTCGATGGCAGGGTCGAGATCTGCTATAACGATGCGGATGAGGGCGGTGCGATATACATCAATGACGGTTCCACGGTCAACATCAGGAGCGGCACCACGATAAGCTACAACACGGCCGTTGGAAACGGCGGCGCCATCTATGTCGATGACGACGGGAACATAAACCTGTGGGGAGGGACCATAACCTACAACTCCGCCGATAATGGCGGAGGGGTCTATATGGACGGGGATTCCGACGACATCGCCGTCAGCGGCGATCTGATCGTGATGTACAACGTCGCCATTGACGGCCCCGGCATCTATCTGTCCGAAGACAACTATCTCGAGGTCGACGGTCCGCTGGCCGATAGTGCGAGCATCCTCGTGGCCAGTGAGAACGAAGTTGGGAAATTCACCAAGGGATACAGCAAGCACAACGGTGATAAGGCACCGTCGGCGTTCTTCATCTCATCCGAAGGATTATTAGTGATCTTGGACGACGGCGAAGCCGCACTCATGGCGAATCGTACCGGAAGCATCGGAAACGAAGAGAATTTCATAGGATGGGAGAGTCAGATAGCGGATTACAGCTCGATCAGCGACAAGAACTGGATGTCCGGGATATCCGGAGACAGGAGGCTCAATGAGATCAACATCCCCGGTACCCACGATTCAGGAATGAGGTCGACAAAGTGTCACTTCAATGCGTCCATCGGGGATTTCGCGCACATGTCCAAGATGGCTCAGACCCAGGCATTGTACATCGATGAACAGCTCAATGCCGGCGCCAGGACTTTTGATATCCGTATAAACAACCAACATCTGGTGCCTTACGACGGATGGAACCCGTGGGCATATGTGGTGGGTCTGATGTGGAGCAGCCTGACCTGGAGCGATGGAAGGCCGTACGAGCTCAAGGACGATGGCGAGAACCTCTGGATATGCCACGGTAAGAGTGCGACGGGCGGTACATTCTATGCCAGGGATCACGATGGCGACGACCTGACCGTGAACCAGGTGCTCGCATGGATGATGAACTTCCTTGTCCTGCACCCGACAGAAACGCTCATAGTGGGATTCTCTGCCGAGGTACAGGGAGATGACGAGGAGAATGTGAAGATCACCAACGACCGTATCGTCAAAATCATAGGCGAGATGTATGATGAGATCAACCCGTCCACCGGCAAGCCCTTCATCTACAGGGTGGGCGACAGCCCGCTCGGGACCCCATTGACAGAGTATCCGTACCTGAAGGATGTCCGCGGACAGATCGTCCTCTACGAAAACCCGCTGTTGGGCGGGATCGTCAGCGATAACATCGGTGATGTGACGGAATCATACGCGCAGGATGTGGGTTACGACTGTTCGATCGATGACAAGAGGCAGAGCGTCTACAGGTTCTTCGCCCAGCATGTGAATGAGGTGGATCTCCCCAAGGATGTTGTCACCCATCTCACCGTCAGGCACTCGATCGGAATGAACGTCGGACCTACCGATACCATGTATTACATCGGAAAGTACTTCCAGAGCTTCTATGACCATGACATCGGTCCGATGCACAACGCGCGTGTGCTGCTGGGCGAATTCTTCGTGGATGGCGGAGCGTTCGACCAGAAAGGGAAGTATGTAGGATGGGTGAAGACGGATGGGGCCAAGGCCGAGCACTACGCATACGTCTGGAAGTCCAATTTCCCAGATGATCTGAACTATGCTACCGTCACAGTGGAATCCGGATTGGGAGATTATGACAAGCAGACATACCAGTTGCTATTGGGGACCAGGATAACCCTCCCCGGCTGCATTTACAGCGACGTCGGCGATCTCATCTTCGACGGATGGAAGGTCGGCGATACCCTGTACGCACCGGGAACGGAATACGTCGTCAGCGAGGATGTGACCTTCATAGCTAACTGGAGGAATACGGACGTCTACTGCATAACGTTCGTGAACTACGATGACACCCTCCTCGAGGTATTCCACTACAACCAGGGCACCGCTGCACAGGACATAGTCGACCAGGCTCCGTCGCCCTCCAGGCCCAGCGATGCCGAGTACACCTACACCTTCGCCGGATGGGATCCAGCGGTCACGGATGCTGTCGCAGATGCCACGTACAAGGCGGTCTACGACTCCGTCCTGAACACGTACACCGTCACCTGGATGACCTATGACGGCGTCAACGTCATAGAGACGGATGCGAATGTCGATTACGGTGCATTCCCATCATACAACGGGCCCGAACAGACCAGGGAAGAGACCGAGCAGCACACTTACAAGTTCATCGGATGGTCCGAGGATGTCGACAGCGAATCGGGCGTGCCTGTGGAACAACTTCCCGCGGTCACCGGCAATGTCACCTACTATGCATCGTTCATGAAGGTGATCAAGAAATTCACGGTGACATTCATCAATTGGGACGATTCTGTCTATTTCCAAGGTGAATTCGCCATAGAGACCGAACCCAATATGTTCGTACCGATCGACGATCCGACAAGACCGCCGGAAGCCTTCCACTACTATGAGTTCAGCGGATGGTCCCCGGAACCGTCCATGCTGATGGAAGATACCAAATACCGCGCTGAATTCGAGCGGACAACGGAACTGAGGTACAGCGTAAAGTTCATGGATTGGGATGCCACCATCCTGTCTGAGAAGAAGTACAAAGCAGGGACCAGCTACTCCGATATCTCCGTACCGGAGGATCCGTCGAGACCGCCGACAGAAGAGTTCTCATACACGTTCAAAGGCTGGTCACCGGAGGTTCCGACTTCTGGAGAACTCACGGACAATGTCGTGTTCGCGGCCACATACGACTACACGGTCAACCAGTACACGATAAGATTCATAAACTGGGACGGGACCGTGCTGTCCGAACGGCTGTACGATTTCGGGACCAGTCCGGACGATATAGTGAGGCCCGAGGATCCGACAAGGGCACCGGACCAGCACTACACCTATGACTTCATAGGCTGGACCCCGTCCATCACCGAGGTGATGACGGACGAGACATACCAGGCGGTATATTCGGGCACTGTAAGGACCTATACCATAACCTGGAAGAACTACGACGGCAACATCCTCGAGACCACCACTGCCGCGTACGGCGACATCCCCATCTACGACGGAAAAGTGCCCACAAGACCGGATTCCGAAGCGGAGACGTTCACGTTCCAGGGCTGGTCCCCCGATTTACAGTTCGTCTCCGGGGATGCCGAATACACCGCCACATTCTTTGGGGTCGGGCTGGTGTTCAGCATAACCTACATTCCGAACGGCGGTCATTTCACCGATCCGGAACACCAGGGCCATGAGAGCTATCAGCATGGCTACGAATGGCCGCTTTACAACAGCGAAGGCTATGGGCAACAAGGCCTTGTCGCCAGGGACGGTTACGTGTTCTCATGGTGGATCGATTCCGACGGCAACAGGGTGAATTCCATCCCTGAGGATGCTTACGGCGACATAACACTGTATGCAACCTGGTTGGCGCTCCCCTACTATATACACTATCAGATAGATGCAGAGGGACATTTCGAACACAGAGAATACACCATAGAGTCCGAAACGTTCACCTTGCCCCATCCGGAGATCGAAGGGCACACCTTCGTAGCATGGACCCAAATCCTTGTCCAGGATCCAGAATGGCTGCCGGATGTCACCGTCGAAAAGGGATCCACGGGAACCAGGGCCTATGAGGCACATTGGGAACCCAACGTCTACGAGATCGAGTACTACGACGGCGACACGAAACTGGACCTCGATCCTGCCACTTATACATACGGGAAGAAGGACGCCATCGCGGCCCAGCCGGCCAAGGAGGGCTATATCAAGAGCGGGTGGTTCACCACCAGCGATTTCCAGGAGGATACGCAGATACAGTATTACGTCCCGGAGAAGACGCTGGGAGATCTGAAGCTGTATGCGAAGTATGACGCGCAGCAGGGGGCCTATTGGGAGACCTATCCGGAGTCCTTGGATCTGATCTACACATCCGAGGAACAGACTCTGATCTCGCCCGGAAATGCGGTCGGAGGTACCGCCTACTACAGGGTCGGCAGCGGCGAATACTCCACGTCCTTGCCCAAGGCCATCAATGCTCGCGAGTATCGCGTGGATTACAAGATCGTGGATTCCAATGGCAACGATGTCGATGCCGGCTGGATCTTCGCGACCATCGGCAAGGCCCAATCCGATTTCATTTCCCATCCTGTTCTGAAGGGAGGGCCTTTCGTTTTCAATGACGAGGACATCTATCCGATCGAGGAGGACGGCGTGGTCTCCGGCGGCTCGACGAAATACAGTCTGGATGGAGAGAAATTCTCCTACACCTGGAGCTCACTCCATGTATTCGATGCAGGCGAGTACGCGATCTACTACAAGATCGTCGGAGATGGCAATCACCACGATTCAGAGACATATCACCTGGATCTGACGGTCGAGAAGATGGACCCGGAGTGCATACCGCCCGTGGCCAACGAACTGGAGTACACGGGAGAGGCGCAGGTACTGACCACGAACGCTTCCGCTGGCTCATGCATTGTGCTCTACAGCCTGGACCAAGAGAATTGGTCCGAGAGCGTTCCCAGCGCCACCAATGCCGGGGCATATACAGTCTACTACAGGTGCGCCGAGGATCGCAACCATAAAGGCACGGAACCCGCATCCGTCCAGGCAGAGATCTACAAGGCGGATCCCACTTGGACCGTCACGCCGTGCTCTTACGACTACGGTTACAACGGACACCTTCAGCCGCTCATCATCCTCGCGTTCCCCCAGGGCGGAAAGGCGGTGTACAGGCTGGATCCGTCGGAAGAATACAGTACGAACATCCCCATGGTGATCGATGTCGGGGAGTACACCGTCTACTATATGATAGCGGGAGACTCCAACCACAACGATGGCGCTGAAGGATCCGTCAAGGCCACAATATCCAAGGGCGAGATAAGGCCGGAGGTGTCGATCGAAAACTGGACGATCGGGGATGCCCCTTCCGTACCGGTCGTGTCCGGCAATCCCGGCGGCGGGGCGGTCACCTATGAGTACAAGGCCGTGACCGCGGAAGAATCCGCCTATTCAGGAACGGTACCTACGACCGTCGGCAACTATAACATCAGGGCGACAGTCTCCGAGACCGACAACTATCTCGGCGGATGTGCTGTCAGCACATTCTCCATTACCAAGAAGCCCCTGCATCTTACCCTGACCATCGAGAGCTGGACGTACGGCGAGGAGGCCAAGGCCCCGACCCTTTCAGGGAACGTCGGGGGCGGGGACGTCTCTATCATGTACAAGCTCAGGGATGTCAGCGACATCGGTTACATCTATGCCGTGCCGATAGAGGCGGGCCTCTACACTGTGAGGGCAATCGTCTCCGAGACCGAAGTCTACCAATCGGCCACGGTCACCGCAAACTTCGAGATCAAGAAGGCGACCATATCCCCCACCGTGACGATCGAAGGATGGACGTACGGCGAGGAGGCCAACGAACCCTCGGTCTCGGGCAACCCGGGAAGCGGGAAGGTCACCTACATGTACAAACTGAAAGGGGCCTCTGAGGGATCGTATACCGCAGATGTTCCCGTGAACGCAGGATCTTACACTGTGAAGGCTACAGTGGCCGAGACGGACAACTATCTCGGAGGCACAGCGACTGCGGACTTCACCATTGCAAAGGCCTCCATTTCGCCGACTGTTTCGATCGAGGGTTGGACGTATGGCCAGGAAGCCAAGGCCCCATCCGTTACAGGCAACCCGGGAAGCGGGAAGGTCACCTACATGTACAAGGTAAAGGACGCTTCCGAAGAGACATACACCTCCGATGTTCCTGTGAACGCCGGATCGTACACCGTGAAAGCAACTGTTGCAGAGACGGACAACTATCTCGGAAGCACTGCGACCGCAGACTTCAAGATCGAGAAAGCGGCAATCTCACCCGCTGTATCGATAAAGGGATGGACCTTCGGTGAGACGGCCAATGAACCGTCGGTATCAGGAAACCCGGGAGACGGTGCGGTCAGTTACCTGTACAAGCCGAAGGAAGCGGCTGATGAAAAATACACTCCGGACGTCCCTGTTAATACCGGTCAATACACCGTGAAAGCGACAGTGGCCGAGACGGACAACTATCTCGGAGGAGTGGCTACCACGGACTTCAGCATCGCAAAGGCCCCCATCTCACCTGTTGTGACAATAAAGAATTGGACCTTCGGCCAGGAACCAAAGGCACCTACGGTCTCGGGCAACCCCGGAGACGGAAAGGTCACCTACATGTACAAGGTAAAGGGCGCTTCCGAGGAAACATACACCTCCGATGTTCCCGTGAACGCCGGATCGTACACTGTGAAGGCGATCGTTGCGGAGACCGACAACTATCTTGGAGGTTCTGCTACCACGGACTTCAAGATCGAGAAGGCCCCTATCTCGCCCACTGTATCGATAAAAGGGTGGACATATGGTGAGAAGGCCAACGAGCCATCGGTCTCGGGCAACCCTGGAGACGGAAAGGTCACCTACATGTACAAGCTGAAGGAAGCGGCTGAGGAAAAATACACTCCCGATGTCCCGGTTGATGCCGGCCAGTACACTGTGAAGGCTACAGTGGCCGAGACGGACAACTATCTCGGAGGTATCGCGACCGCAGACTTCAGCATAGAGAAAGCGGCAATCTCACCCGCTGTATCGATAAAGGGATGGACCTTCGGCGAGAAGGCCAATGAACCGTCTGTATCAGGCAACCCGGGAGACGGAGCGGTCAGTTACCTGTACAAGCCGAAGGAAGCAGCTGAGGAAAAATACACTCCTGATGTCCCGACTAATGCCGGCCGGTACACACTGAAAGCGATCGTTGCAGAGACCCAGAACTATCTCGGAGGCACTGCGACCACGGACTTCACCATTGCAAAGGCCTCCATTTCGCCGACTGTTTCGATCGAGGGTTGGACATATGGCGAGGAAGCCAAGGCCCCATCCGTTTCAGGCAACCCGGGCGACGGAAAGGTCACCTTCATGTACAAACCGAAAGAGTCTTCCGAGGAAGCATACACTGCCGATGTGCCTGTTAACGCAGGATCATACACAGTAAAAGCGACAGTGGCTGAGACGGACAACTATCTCGGGGGTACTGCGACCGCTGACTTCAGCATCGCGAAGGCACCCATCTCACCTGTCGTGACGATCGATGGATGGACGTACGGCGAGGAGGCCAACGAGCCTTCGGTCTCGGGCAACCCGGGAGATGGTGAGGTCACTTACCTATACAAGCTGAAAGAAGCGGCTGAGGAAACATACACTCCTGACATCCCGGTTGATGCCGGCCAGTACACCGTGAAAGCGACAGTGGCCGAGACGGACAACTATCTCGGGGGTACTGCGACCGCTGACTTCAGCATCGCAAAGGCTCCGATCACTCCAACGGTGACGATTGAGGGATGGAAGTACGGCGATGAACCCAATGCACCTTCGGTATCGGGCAACCCCGGAGACGGAAAGGTCACCTACATGTACAAGGTAAAGGACGCTCCCGAAGAGACATACACAGACAAGATCCCTGTCGATGCAGGTTCGTACACCGTAAAAGCTACGATAGCCGAGACGGACAACTATCTCGGAGGAGTGGCTACCGCGGACTTCATGATCGGGAAGGCACCCATCTCGCCTGTAGTGACTATCGAAGGATGGACGTACGGCGAGGCGGCCAACGAGCCATCGGTATCGGGCAACCCCGGAGATGGTGAGGTCACTTACCTGTACAAGTTGAAAGAGGCCCCCGAGGACACATACACCCCTGACATTCCGGTGAATGCAGGACTGTATACCGTGAAAGCTACAGTGGCCGAGACAGAAGACTATCTCGGAGGTACCGCGACCGCAGACTTCAGGATCGAGAAGGCCCCTATCTCGCCCACCGTATCGATAGAAGGGTGGACATATGGCGAAGAAGCCAACGAACCCTCGGTATCGGGCAACCCCGGAGACGGAAAGGTCACCTATATGTACAAGGTAAAGGACGCCCCCGAGGAAGCATACACCTCCGATGTTCCTGTGGACGCCGGATCATACGCCGTGAAAGCGACAGTGGCCGAGACGGACAACTATCTCGGAGGTACCGCGACCGCTGACTTCAGCATCGCGAAGGCGCCCATCTCCCCTGTCGTGACTATCGAAGGATGGACGTATGGCGAGGAGGCCAACGAGCCATCGGTATCGGGCAACCCCGGAGACGGACAGGTCACTTACCTGTACAAGGTAAAGGACGCTTCCGAGGAAACATACACCTCCGATGTTCCTGTGGACGCCGGATTGTACACTGTGAAGGCGATCGTTGCGGAGACCGACAACTATCTTGGAGGTACCGCGACCGCTGACTTCAGCATCGCGAAGGCGCCCATCTCGCCCACCGTATCGATAGAAGGGTGGACGTATGGCGAGGAGGCCAATGCACCCTCGGTATCGGGCAACCCGGGAGACGGCGCTGTCACCTACATGTACAAACTGAAGGAAGCATCCGAAGACAGTTACACGACCGAAGTCCCTGTTAATGCCGGTCTATACACTGTGAAAGCAATAGTTGCAGAGACCGACAACTATCTTGGAGGCACTGCAACCGCAGACTTCAGAATCGCAAAAGCTCCGATCTCACCTAGTGTATCGATAGAGGGCTGGACGTACGGCGAAGAACCTAATGCCCCGTCGGTCTCGGGCAACCCCGGAGACGGAGATGTCGCGTTCATGTACAAGCTGAAAGAGGCTTCGGAGAGCACCTACACCACCGATGTCCCCGTCGATGCAGGCCTTTACACTGTGAAGGCGATCGTAGAGGAGACGGACAACTATCTCGGAGGAGTAGCTACCGCAGACTTCTGGATTGCAAAAGCTCCGATCTCTCCCACGGTAACGATCGAAGGATGGACATACGGCGAGGAGGCCAACGAACCTTCCGTCTCAGGGAACCCTGGGGACGGATATGTCGAGTTCATGTACAAGCTGAAAGAGGCTTCGGAGAGCACCTACACCACTGATGTCCCCGTCGATGCAGGCCTTTACACTGTGAAGGCGATCGTAGAGGAGACGGACAACTATCTCGGAGGAGTGGCTACCGCAGACTTCATGATCGAGAAGGCGCCCATCTCGCCCACTGTGACAATTACCGATTGGACATACGGCGAGGAGGCCAACGAACCTTCCGTCTCAGGGAACCCTGGGGACGGAGATGTCGAGTTCATGTACAAACTTAAGGAAGCATCCGAGAGCAGCTACACCACCGATGTCCCCGTCGATGCAGGCCTTTACACTGTGAAGGCGGTCGTTGCAGAAACTGAAAACTATCTCGGAGGAGTGGCTACTGCTGATTTCAGCATCGCGAAGGCACCCATCTCACCTGTCGTAACGATCGAAGGGTGGACGTACGGCGAGGAGGCCAACGAACCCTCTGTTTCAGGGAATCCCGGAGACGGGAAGGTCACCTTCATGTACAAGCTGAAAGAGGCTTCCGAGAGCAGCTACACCACCGATGTCCCCGTCGATGCAGGCCTTTACACTGTGAAGGCAATCGTTGCGGAGACCGACAACTATCTTGGAGGCACAGCAACCGCGGACTTCAGAATCGCGAAGGCCACCATCACGCCCACGGTGACGATTGCAGGATGGGACTACGGGCAGGAACCCAGTGAACCTTCCGTTTCAGGTAATCCCGGAGACGGGAAGGTCACCTTCATGTACAAGGTGAAGGACGCCCCTGAGAGCACCTACACCACCGATGTACCTGTAGAGGTCGGCTCTTACACGTTGAAAGCGATCGTTGCGGAGACCGACAACTATCTCGGAGGCACCGCTACCGCGGACTTCGATATCGACAAGGCGGCCATCTCGCCCACGGTGACGATAAAGGGCTGGGAGTATGTGGACGATCCCAATGCTCCGTCGGTCTCGGGCAACCCGGGCGGCGGAAAGGTCTCCTACATGTACAAACTGAGGAAGGCCCCCGAGAGCGCCTACACCGACAAGGTCCCGATCAATGCCGGCCTTTACACTGTGAAGGCGACAGTGGCCGAGACGAAGAACTATCTCGGAGGCACCGCTACCGCGGACTTCAACATCAGCCGTTCCACGGCAGTCGTCACCGCCGATTCGTTCAGCAAGGTCTATGGATCCGGCGATCCGAGGTTCACGGCCGTCGTCTCCGGACTGAAGGCCGGAGACCCCGAATCGCTGATCTCTTACTCCCTGTCCAGGACGGCCGGCGAGAATGTCGGCATATACACCATAAGCGTATCTGCCAGACCTACCGACAACTATGACGTGGCCACGGTATCGGGCACGCTGGAGATCACAAAGAAGGTTGCAATCGTCGATGCCGATGCCGCGTTCAAGACAGAAGGCGACAAGGATCCCGAACTGACATACAAGGTATACGGACTCATCCCCGGAGATACACTTGAGGGCATAGAGCTCGCCAGGACACCCGGAGAGAAGGTCGGCCTGTACACCGTGTACTTCGCCAGCCAGCCTGTCAATGACAACTACGACATCACCTGCCACAACGGAATGTTCTTCATCACCTCCAAACCCGTAGCCGAGAAGCATGCGGACGGCACCATCACGTACACATCCCAGGACGATTACAGGGTGGATGAGAACACCACCATCTCCATCCTGATCATCGAGACCACGGACAAGGACGGCAACCTGCTGTCCTTTGAGTACAGCCAGAGTCTAGAGGTCAAGGACATCGACGAGCATGGCAACGAAAGGGTGACGATAACCACCGCCGCGACCCAGGAGATCGAACTCGGGGGCGGGAAGAAGAGGATAATCGACACCGATGAGACCAAGGTCGTTACGATGGAGCCCGACGCAGAGGGCAAGGACATCCTCACCGCCGTGACCTCATCACTCATAACCGATAACAACGCCGGAGCCATCACCGTCACCGAGAAATGCAAGGTAGAGGACTACCGCATGGTCACTGAGGCCGTATCGGTCGTCGGCGACATGACCGTGACGGTCACCACCACCGTCCTGAATAAGGATGCCGGAGACACCGTCTCCCTGATCGATGTGAGGAACGCTGAGAGGCAGACGGCCATATGTCTGAAGCACATAGAGGATGCTTCCCTCGTCGATCAGACCATGGTCGTCCCGACCGGGGAGAGGCCTATGCTGAAAGTCGATAACGATGCCTTCGCGCTGATAGCCGACAACGGCATGGCCTTCACTGTCACATCCGACTGCGGTTCCATCAGCTACAGTTCCGATGTCGCTGCGGTATTCGCAGGCTACGACAAGCCCATAGTCCTCCAGATGAGGTCCGGGACCTACGATAGCCTGAACGACCTCCAGAAGAAGGCCGTTCCTGCAGGCTCCCTGGTCCTGACAGTGACCGCCGTATCCGGAGGGACCGAGATCAAGGCCCTTGGAGGGGATTTCACCATGACCTTCCCCTACGATGCCCCCAAGGGATGGGACAGGTTCGACGTGTTCTATCTCGACAAGGAGGGAGTGCTCCACCGGGAAAGGACGGAGTACAAGGACGGCATGCTGTCCATAACGATGGACCACCACTCCGATGTCGCCGTCCTGCGGACATACGCCGTGGAACTGTTCCAGCAGGGCGAAGGGGAGGTCTCCGCCGACCCGTCGTCGGCCAGAGCAGGAGAGACAGTGGTCCTGAGGGCGGTACCGTCCGAGGGATTCGAATTCGACGGATGGGAGACCGATCCGGAGATCGCCATTTCGGCGGACGGCACCTTCACGATGCCTTCCGGCGACGTGGCCGTCCTGGTGAAGTTCAAGAGGATAGGTCCGGAACCCGTACCTGCGGTCCAGTCGATTACCGTATACTCCGGACCGGCCAGGACATCGTACACGGAAGGCGAAAGGTTCGATCCGACCGGACTCATACTGGCGGTCACCTATGACGACGGCACTAAGGCCGCCGTGTCGTACGCCGGGAACGAGCATTCGTTCTCCTTCGAACCGTCGATAATCAAGACCCTGAAGAGAACGGATTCGGCCGTCAAGGTCATCTACGGCGGAGCGACCTGCGAAGTGAGCATATCGGTCAAGTCCGGCGACCCGTTCGCCGACAATGCGGTCCTGATCTGCTGCATCGTGATCGCCCTGGTGGCGATAGCCGCTATCGCCGTATTCCTGATCCGCAGGAAAGGGAACTGACGGCTCGGTCCCAAACACCCGCCTTCGGGCGGGTGCCTTAGCTCAAACGATTTCACCAAAATGGCCTCTTGCTTCGTCCGAAGTAATTGCTGCAAAGAGGCAGGAGGCCATAACAATCCTGCATCATCGATAGGTGGCAGACCCTCATCGGTCCAAAATGCCGTCATATCGCAGATGGAGGGCCGGACGCGGGATCGTCCTCTCAGTATGTCTCTGCAACTATGACCGTCATTGTGAGTGAATCCTGATAACGAATATATTTAGCGATAACAATATAGGCCGCAATGCAGAAACTATGCAAGATTCTGTTCGCCATAGCGATGGTATGTACCCTGACGGTAGCTGCATTGGTATTGGTTGTACCCGACCATTCTGGCGAGCTCAGAACGGATTTGGTAGTGGGCGACTACTACACCTTACGCGTCAATGAAACTATCGTTAGGACTTACACGATAACCGATATCACTGCAGACGGATACATCGTGACCATCGAGTCTACAGGTAGCTCGACGTCCGCCGGTATGTCCAAGGAGGACTTCCTGAAACTCGTGTACTTCAGTCCGACCAATGATACCGTGGATACTGGAATAAGGGCGTTGATCGAGACTGACTACGGACAGCATATGTGCACTCTACGCACAGTAGATCTATCCGGCTATTGGGTGGATAGCAAAAACGTAATTTACAAATCATTCGTCGGAGGGGTAAGCCAACAGCTCATCTCCACCTCTCTCTACAGGACATAAGGAGGTGTAACCTAATGAAATACGCATTAAACGACATTCAAGAAGAGTTATTCTCAGAGTATCTTCTGGATAAGAATTCTACATCATACAACATTCCATTGTTCGAGGAACTTCCTCCCGACATAAATTTAGACAGATTGGAGTCGGCGATCAGGAAGATGATGGCCAATCACCCAGGGCTTCGTTCCAGGTTCATCGTGGACGATGACGGCAGCATGAAGCAGGAGCCCATCGACGATGTGGACCTGGAATATCTGGACATGGACGATAGGTTCGATCCGAGGGCCCTCATCAGGCCCTTCGACCTCAGCAAGGGATCGGCAAGGTTCCGCATCATCAGAACGCAATCCTCCAGATACATCTTCATAGAGTTCCACCATATCTGCATGGACGGTACCGCTATGAGGGTGATCGCCCGGGACCTCGGCCAAGCGTACGACGGCAAGGAACTCAAGGAGGATTGCGGATGGCCCGTCACCTCCAAGCACAGGACCGAATACGACTGGACATTCCACGACAGCGTGTTCTCATCCGTGGAGTCCCCCTCTCTGCCTCAGCGCGATGTCTACTCGGACACCCCGAGCAGCGTTTACTTCAGGGAAGAGTTCAAGATCGACGGCGAACGCCTGAGACGCTTCTACAAGGAGAACGGTTTCAGCAGGACTGCGTTCTACGTCACCGCGTTCGGTTGCGCTCTGGAACGCATGGACCCCAAGGGCTATGCATTCTTCAACATGGTACAGAGCGGCAGGACCAAAGAGAACTTGGAGACGGTGGCCATGCTCGCGCACAGCGTCCCCTTCACCGTCAAATTGGAAGGATGTACCATCAAGGATGCCATGAGGGAATCCCAGAGGATCATCGATGAGAACAGGACGAATGACATACCTCTCTCGGAAGTGCTATCGAGATACGGGCTCGACTCCGATGTGATGTTCTCCTACCAGAAGGACATACTTGACATAACCATGATCGAGGGCCATGATACCAAGCCCGAATTATTCACGGATTGCCTCAGCCCACCCAAGAGCAAGTTGATATTCGAGGTCTGCGAGGAGAAGGACAGGAGCTATGTCATCCTCAACTATCGCTCGGACTACTACACCAAGGAGATGATGATGTCCCTGTTATCCATATTCTTCAAGGTACTGGCGGAGATAATGGACAAGGAGAGGTTCGATGACATTGATGTGACCGACGACAGGATGTTGGAGACCCTGGACTCGTTCAACGACACATTCAGGGAGCAGGACCTCACCGTGACACCTATCGATATGATCGAGAAGGTCATGAGGGAGCACCCGGACGATGTCGCGGCCGTCTTCAAGGACAAGACACTCACATATGGCGGCCTGGATGACCTCAGCGCACGCCTTGCATCCTACATCCGGAGCAAAGGAATAGGCAGGGACGATTTCGTGGCCATTCTGGTGCCCAGGAACGAGTATATGGTCCCGGCCACGATCGGCGCCATTAGATCCGGTGCCGCCTACCAGCCGATGGACCCATCCTATCCGAAGGAAAGACTCAACTTCATGCTGAAGGATTCAGGCGCCAAACTGGTGATCGCGGATCGCAGTCTGGTCCCGCTGATAGACGAGTACAAGGGCGAGATGCTGTTCACCGACGAACTGCAGTCTCTGCCGTCCGCGGAACTGGATGTCGCGCACGGACCGAACGATGCATTCACGATCCTTTACACGTCCGGTACCACTGGGACACCCAAAGGGTGCATATTGGAGAATCGCAACCTCACCTCGTTTATCAACTACAATGCCAGAGTGTTGGGCTTCAGCAGAGGCTGCAGGACAGCGACGTACGCCAGCTATGGATTCGACGCCAATATGATGGATACCTTCTGCACGCTATGCACAGGCTCCACCCTGTACGTCATCCCGGAGGAGATAAGGCTGGACCTGACCGCTCTGGATCGTTTCCTCGTCGATAACGAGATAACCTACTCCCTTATGACCACCCAGGTCGGCAGACAATTCATCACCATGACCGGCTGCAAGACCCTCAAGCACTTCATGGTTGGAGGAGAGAAGCTCGTTCCCGTCAACCCGCCAGAGTGGGTGTCCTTCCTCAACGGATACGGCCCGACCGAGACGACCGTGTACGTGCTGATGACCGAGATCAAGGACGACAACCCTCTATGCCCTATCGGACGGCCCAACGATAACGTCAAGGCGTATGTGGTGGACAAGAGACAGCGCAGGGTCCCGATCGGGGTCCCCGGAGAGCTGTACGTGTCCGGACCGCAGGTCTCCAGAGGGTATCTGAACAGACCCGAGAAGACGGCCGAGGTCTTCATCAAGAACCCATTCAGCGACGAGGAGGCCCATTCAAGGGCATACCGCACAGGGGACATCGTGCGTTGGCTACCTGACGGCAGGGTGGAATACATCGGAAGGAACGACGGTCAGGTCAAGGTCAGAGGATTCAGAGTGGAGCTCACTGAGGTCGAAAGCGTCATCCGCAAATATCCTGGCATAGAGGACGCTACCGTCGCGGCGTTCGATTCTCCGTCCGGAGGGAAGTTCATCGCGGCCTACGTCGTGTCGAAGGATAAGGTGGACGTCGAGGGGCTGCACAAGTTCATCGGCGAGCTCAAGCCGCCATACATGGTCCCCGCCGTGACCATGCAGATAGACGCGATACCCCTGAACGTCAACAGCAAGGTCGACAAGCGGAAGCTTCCGAAACCCGTTTTCGAATCCGGTGACAGTGAAAAGCCCCAGAACGATGTCCAGCAGAAGATATTCGATATCGCGGCGGAGATCCTAGGGACCGACTCCTTCGGTATAGACACCGATCTCCATGTCGTAGGGCTGACATCCGTGACATCCATCCGCCTCAGCGTGATACTGTCCAAGGCATTCGATGTGGACATGTCCGTGTCGGATTTCAAGAACAAATGCACAGTGAGGGGACTGGAGCAGCTGATCTCAGGTAAATCCGGGCATGAGGACATCGAGGAACTGGACGAATATCCGCTTTCCAGGATCCAGGAGGGCCTTTTCGTGGAATGCATCGCGCATCCGGGATCCACCATCTACAACATCCCCCTACTGTTCAAGCTGGACGATTCTGTGGATATCGGGAGACTCAAGGAATCGATCGTGAAGGCCGTCGAGGCGCACCCGCACATCAAAGCGCGCATCTTCACGGACAAAGAAGGCAATGTGGTGCAGAGGAGGATGGATGACGACCCGTTCACCGTGGACGACATCGAGACCCTGCAGGCGGACAGCATCGATGATGTCACGGGCGGTCTGGTGAAGCCCTTCGAGCTGATCGGCGGGAGGATGTTCCGCTTCAACGTCATCAAGGCCAAGGAGGGCCTCTACCTGTTCATGGACGTCCACCACCTGTACATCGACGGAACGTCCGCGAACATATTCCTGGAATCCCTGACGAATGCCTATCTGGGCAACGAGATCCAGAAGGAGACGTTCACCGGATTCGACCTGGTGATTGCAGAGGACAGGAAGAGGACGGCCGAAGCCCTGGAGGAGGACAGGAAGTACTACGATGCGCTCCTCGGGGGATGCGAGACCGATGTACTGCCCAAGACCGACCTCTATGAGAAGGGTCACGGTGTCGGATCGGTCAAGTTCAGCGGGATGGAGACCGAGCGGATAGAGGAATTCTGCAGGACCCACGGAGTCACCATGAACGCGTTGATGTGCTCCGCGATGGGGGTCGTGCTGTCCAAGTTCTGCGGCACGACCGAGCCGGTGTTCACCACCGTCTACAACGGAAGGAACGATTCGCGTACCGTGAACACGGTGGGCATGCTCGTCAGGACCATGCCGATCCTCTGCAGGGTCGAGGGAACGACCGTGGATTACATCACGAAGGTGTCCAAGACCATCCTGGACAACATGTCCCATGACAACATGTCCTTCGCCGAGATCTGCAGGGAATACGGGTTCCGCCCGGACATACTCTTCGTCTATCAGGGCGACACGTTCTCCTTCGACAACCTATGTGGGAAACCGTCCCATTTGGTCATGTTGCCCATGGACACCGTCAAGAGCCCGATCACATACTATCTGGAGATCAAGGAGGGACGCTTGCAGCACACCTGCGAATACGACAAGGCACTGTTCAGCGAGGCCCTCATGAGCAGTCTGGCCCATGCGTACGACAATGCCATCTCCCAGATGCTGGAGCATGACGACCCCAGGGACATCGACCTGTCGGACGAGGAGACTCTGAGGAAGATAGAATCATTCAACGATACGGCGGTGGAACAGGACCTGACCATCACTCCCATCACAAGGGTGGAGGAGCACATGAGGGATTCCCCGGACAGTGTGGCGGTGGTGTTCAGGGACGTGTCCGTGACCTACGGCGAATTGAATTCCATATCGACGAGGATCGCCGCTTTCATACAGTCGAAGGGCATCGGGAAGGAGGAATTCGTCTCGGTGCTCGTGCACCGCAACGAGTTCATAGCCGTCGCCACGATCGGTGTGCTGAGGTCAGGGGCGGCCTATCAGCCGCTGGACCCCTCCTATCCGAAGGAAAGGCTGAACTTCATGGTCCATGACTCTAAGGCCAAGCTCGTGATCGCGGACCGCGACCTTGCAGGGCTGATCGACGAATACAAGGGGGACATCCTGTTCACCGACGAGATGGGAACCCTCGGGGGCAAGCATAAGCATGTCGAAATGTGCCCCGGCGATGCTTTCACGATCCTGTACACTTCTGGTACCACCGGGACGCCCAAGGGATGCATCCTTGAGAACAAGAACATCATGTCCACCGTCAACCACTACACCCACAGGCTGGAGGCATCGCCGTCCATGCGCACCGCATGCTACGCCAGCTACGGGTTCGACGCCAACATGATGGATATCTTCGTGACACTCTGCAGCGGAGGTACCCTGTACATCATCCCCGAGGACATGAGGCTGGACCTCCCGCAGGTGGACCGCTACTTCTCCGAGAACAGGATAACGCACGGGTTCATGACCACCCAGGTCGGGAGGCAGTTCGTCTCGATGACCAGGTGCCGTACCCTCAAGCACTTCCTGGTCGGAGGGGAGAAGCTGGTCCCCGTTATCCCCACGGGCTGGGTGGACTTCGTCAACATATACGGCCCCACAGAGACCTCGGTGTATGTGCTGTCGTCCCATGTGAAGGATGACAACCCCCTCTGCCCGATAGGAAGGCCCAACGACAACACGAAGGTGTATGTCGTCGACGGCAGCGGACATCAGTTGCCCATAGGCGCCGTCGGAGAGCTGTACATAGCGGGACCCCAGGTGTCCAGGGGATATCTGAACAGGCCCGACAAGAGCTCCGAGGTGTTCATAAGGAACCCGTTCTCGAGCGACCCCGACTACACCAACGCCTACCGCACGGGAGACATGGTTCGCTGGCTGCCGGACGGGAATGTCGAATACATCGGAAGGAGGGACGGACAGGTCAAGATCAGAGGGTTCCGCGTGGAGCTCACCGAGGTCGAGAAGGTCATACGCGAATTCGAGGGCATCAAGGATGCTACCGTCGCGGCGTTCGATTCCCCGTCCGGAGGAAAGTTCATCGCGGCATACGTCGTCTCTGATTCCAAGGTGGATACGGATGCGCTCAACTCATTCATCGAGGTAAGGAAACCCCCGTACATGGTCCCTGCGGTCACGATGCAGGTGGACTCCATACCCCTGAACGTCAACGGCAAGGTCGACAGAAGGAAGCTGCCGGTCCCCACACCCACCACGAGGGCCGCCGGACGCATGCCGTCCAACGAGATGGAGAAGAAGCTTTGCGACATATTCGCAGGAGTCCTCGGCCTGGATGCCGTGTACGCCGATGACAGCTTCTTCGCCATAGGTGGAACGTCCATATCCGCATCGAAGCTCGTCGTCAGCTGCATGAACAACGGGATCCCGATAGTCTACAAGAACATCTTCGACAACCCGACGCCCATCGCGCTGGCCGCCTTCCTCAAGGGCTATTCCGCGAAGGACGGGTCCGTCAAGAAGGAGACCGCGAGGAAGGATTCAGGTGTCCTGGCCTACAACGTCGCCGAGAACCTCGACAAAATATCCTCCGGCAGGATCGGCAACGTCCTACTTACAGGAGCGACAGGGTTCCTGGGCATACACGTCCTGAAGGAGGTCATCGACCGCAACGAGGGCGACATAATATGCCTCATCCGCGGCAACAAGAACCAGAGTGCGAAGGACAGGCTCAAGACCATGCTCATATACTACTTCGGTGGCGATATGGACGAATCCGCCATCGATAGGATAAGGATCGTGGAGGGCGACATCACCGATTCCAACCTGAACGATGCCCTCGCCGACCTCGACATCGATACGATAATCAACTGCGCCGCCGTGGTGAAGCACTTCGCCTTCGACGACACCATAGAGAAGGTGAACCACTACGGCGTCAAGAACCTCATCGAGGTCGCTCTGGCCCACGACGCCGTCCTGATGCACACATCGACCCTGAGCGTGGCCGGAGAATCCGTCAACGGCAGCGTTCCGGAGAGCACCCTGCTGAGGGAGGACATGCTGGATTTCGGCCAGGACCTGGAGAACAAGTACGTCCATTCCAAGTTCATGGGTGAGAAGGAGATCATCGAATCCATAGAGAAGGACGGACTGAAGGGGAAGATCTTCCGCGCCGGGAACCTGATGAGCAGGGAATCGGACGGGGAGTTCCAGATCAACTTCGCTACCAATGCATTCATGCGCTCCCTGAGGTCCTATGTCCTTCTGGGATGCTACCCGGTGGACGACCTCGATGCGGAGGCGGAGTTCTCGCCCATAGACATGACCGCCAAGGCGCTGGTGACGCTTGCCGGCACACCCGAGAAGTTCACCGTGTTCAACGGGAACAACCCGCACTGCGTGCACATGTTCAATGTGATAGACGTCCTGCGCCGCAACGGACTGAAGATCGAGATAGTGAGTCGGGACGAGTTCGACAGGACTTTCTCGGAGAAGCTGGCCGACGATTCGGTGGCCGGCGAGATATCGGGACTGATATCCTACATGGGCAACAACGGAGAGTCCAGGAGGATGATCGGCGCCGACAACAGGTACACGGTTAAGGCACTGTACAGGCTTGGATTCTCCTGGCCCATCATAGACCTTGGATACATAGAGAGGGCCGTGAAGTCGCTGGAGTCCTTCAGGTTCTTCAGGAACAAGAGATAAGCATGAAAACGGATAGCAGTAGCTCGGGACTCGCGCAGATCCTGCGCGGAAATGGGACTGTCGTTGACAGGTCGGTCGTCATTCTGTCGGCCGTGCTGTCGGTGACCGTGTTCATCATCTATGTGCTCATGAGGACACAGGCCCTCAGACCCATTGGTCCCAGCTACGGCATCTACATCCTTGTGGACGAGATCCTGCTGACGGCAGTCATCGCCCTATATTGGTTCGTCAAAGGGGACATGAAATGGCCTAGATACTTCTTCATCGGAGCGATGATGTTCACCGTGCTGGTGATCAGTACCGTCGTCTCGCTGTCCTACCTCATCTTCGCGCTGCCGATCATGATGGTCACCTCGTACTATGACAGGAGGTTCACGCTGGCCATAGCGGCTGTGGGGCTGGTGCTGATGTGCATGGAGCCTTTCGTATCGTCCTACCTGGGAACGCTGGACCTCAACTACTGCGAACTGGAGGTCTATTCGGACAACACCATATACATCAGGAGCACGCCCATGGAGGAGGCCACGAGGAAGTTCGTTGCGATGACCATTCCGTCGGTGGCCATTTATGTGTCGATGATCGCGCTCTCCCTTTGGGTAACCACCAGGGGTCTCTCCCTCGTGAAGGAGCGCGCCGACCTTGTCAAGTCCCAGACATCTCTGAAGAACGAACTGGCCATCGCCTCGGACATACAGCTGGGCATGCTTCCGGCCGACATACCGGAGACGGACTCATACTACATCCAGGCCACGATGAAACCGGCCAAGGACGTTGGCGGCGATTTCTACGATGTCATCCATGTCGGCATCTCCCACATCGCCTTCCTAGTCGCCGATGTCTCCGGGAAGGGTGTTCCGGCGGCGCTGTTCATGGCGAGCACCAGAACGCTCATACGCAACAACCTGGAGAACGGATTGTCGGTCGATATGGTCATGGACCGCACGAACTCCGAGCTGCTGAAGACCAACAAGGAGAAGCTGTTCGTCACGGCCTGGCTCGGCATCCTCGATCTCACTTCGGGGACCCTTTCATATGTGAACGCCGGTCACAACCCCCCGTTCCTCATCCATGCCAATGACACGGTGGCGCCCATCCAGTCGAAACCGAACTTCATCCTCGGAAGGAGGAAGGGCATAAGATATAAGGAGCATAGAATCAATCTCTCATCGGGAGACAGGATCTTCCTCTATACCGACGGGCTGACCGACTCCATGAACACAGAAGGGGAAAGGTTCTCCGAAGCGCGCGTCAAAGGCATTCTGGAATGCGGAATGAAGAGCGGGGAGATAATACCGAATATGATGGAATCGGTCCACACGTTCTCGCAGGACACCGTTCAGTTCGATGACATAACCATGCTCCTGGTGGAATACAAGGGGCCGAAAAAGATCCAGTACTCGGAAGGGGAGGAGTTCCCGGCAAGCCCCGATGGGCACAACAGCGCGTTGGCCTACATCGAATCCAGGTTGCACGAGTGCGGCTGTACCGAGAAGGTGATCACGGACATGAAGATCTCTGCCTCAGAGATACTGTCCAACATAGACATGTACGCCTATCAGGACGTTAGCGACGGGACGGTCAGGATATCCGCCGACGTCATAGACCGCGTCGCCACCGTCATATTCAAGGACAGGGGCCCCGAGTACAATCCGCTGGGAAGATCCAACCCAGATATGGAGAAGAGGATTAAGGAGCACAAGATCGGAGGATTCGGCATATTCATAGTCAACAAACTTATGGATGACGTCCGCTACGAGAGGACGGACGATATGAACGTACTTACGATAATGAAGGAGGTATGATTCCATGCAGATAGACGTCAGAAAGGAAGGGGACAAACTGATAGTTTCTCCCAAAGGCAACATAGATTACGTAACAGCGCCGGAGCTGGACGACAAGATGTCCAAGGCCTCGAACGATGTGAGGTCGATAGAGCTTGACATGTCCGGTGTGCCCTACATCTCGTCGGCCGGACTGAGGGTGATCCTCAACGCCGATGAGCTCATGCAGGACAGGGACGGCATCAAGCTGACCGGTGTCAACAACGATGTCCGTGCCATCCTGGAGATGACCGGCTTCTACGATATCCTGGACATCGAGTGACTTACTCTGCAGTCCGAATCGACCGCAGGGAGCGGTACGGTCGTTCCGTGCATGTCCATCCGGGGCCGACTGGCTCCGGCCAGATGCCAGAGGGCACCTTATCGGACAGGGTGGCGAGCCTTGACGGTGTTGAACAACCCCATTAATTCAGTGCTCCCTCCCAAGCCTTGATCATGAAGTCCCTGTGGATATCGTAAAGCATGTATCTGGTATCCATCTCTATGACCATCATGTGGAACAGCCTGTTCCTGACGCTCTGTCCATACAGCGTCTTGAAGATAGAGAAGAATGCTTCTATCAACCAGCGCTGATTGTAGCCGGTTATCCTGTGCGCCAGGTCCTTGCCGAATTGCTCATCGAAGGAGGCCAGCGCATCCCTTCTCTTGAGCTCGGGTTCTCCCTTGAACGATTCCTTCAGATTGGGGCAGAAGGCGATACCCTTGTCATCCATGTACTTCCAGTTGGCAATGGTATCGTATGCGCTGTCAGCGGATACCCAACAGACCTTGACGCCGACCAGGAGTGCCCCTGATACCAGGGGCACCAGCATCTTGGCATCGCCAGGCTTCTCCAGTGTTATGGCATAGGAGACGACCCGCTTGTTTTCCAGATTCAGCATCGTGTGCTGCTTGATGAAGCGTCTCTGGTTGACCTTCCAGATGTGCTCGAAATACAGGCCTGGCCCGGACACTCCCTCCCCGGAGCCATCTATGGCGCAACAATGCGGTGAAGCGGAGTACAAGGCGGATCTCATCACCTTTACGTGCATAGAATCACGGATCGTTTCCGCTTCATCATCCATCTGCTCCTGTCTATCCGCATCCTTCTGGCAGGTCTGGATTATCTTGGGCGCCTCATAATCCGGACAGACGAGGGTGTGTATGATTCTCATGGTGTCGAGGGGCTCCTCGACACCCATCACCACCAGGACCACGGTGGCCTCGCTGATGATCTTCAGCCCCATCTGGCCCTTGTTGTATTTCTCGAGCGACTTGTGCAATGTGCTGTAATGCGGCTGCGGGATCCCCAAGTTCTCCAGGATTGTGGAGACTTTCGATATGGCGCGACGGTAGGACCTGTTGTCATCGGTCTTCAGCATGGCTATGAACAGGATGAGCGAAGGAGGATACTCGTACTTCCTGCCGGGCTTTTTAGGGACATTGAGGAGGTCGAGCTCCACCTGGACCCTCTGAGGCGTCAGCCAGCTATCCAACAGCCGTCCTTCCTCCAGGATGGCCTTGTCCAGATCGGTCCAATGGCCTTTGCGCTTATCGTACTTGTTCCCGAACGCATCGGTGGTTTTGTTCCTGCTCTTTTTCCCACATTTTTTATCCTTCTTTGCACTAGTCTTCTCTGTCATGGAAACATGGCCTCCGGGGAAGGCGTCAGGTCTCCAAAACATGAGCGCCTCCCCCCATTGTTATTGATATCTTTTCAGCATCTGGCTATGCCGATTTTCTATCATTTTCAGTATGCGTTTACTCTATATTAATTATAGTAAAAACTAAATAATAGAACAAACCACAAAAATATACATAGTTTAATAATCTACACTAAATAGGATAAAATGGGACGCGGGAGACGATGGGTCGGCCGGCTTCAGAGCCGCTTAGAGTTGTTCAACACCGTCAAATCCTATCGAAATTTGTATATATTGTTGTAGACACTCACTCTAAGCATGTCATTCTTCGACAATCCCAAAAACGCTGGATTAGCGTTCATGATCGTCGCGATAATCGACATTGTTCTGGGAGGTATAGCTGTCATTGTCCTTGGAGCAGTCAGCCCTGCTCAAGGCTACAACCTGACATACTACGTCATCACCGGAATCGGTGCGATCATCTGTGGCGCTCTGATGCTGATGTACGGTATGAAGATTAGAAATGGAGAAATCTCTGCTAAGATCGATATCCTCGCTCAGTTCGTGAGGATCATCGGAGTTGTTACCATCATCGGTGGTATCTTCAGTGCCGCTGCTTCGATCGCTCTCAACGGAGACCTCGGATCGGCTGTCATCGCGGCCATCATCAATATCATCGTCGGTCTTATCATCATCTTCATCGCAAGCAAGATCAACGATGGAAAGCAGACCACTGGTGACAAGATCATCTGGATCATCCTCCTGATCGCGTTCGTCCTTTGCCTCCTCGGAGCAATCCTTGAGATCATCTCCATCGTGCTGATCATCAACGGTATCTGCGACCTGATCATCTATGTCTTCATGCTCATGCTCCTCTTCGACCCCGAGGTCAAGAGCGAAATGAACATGTGATTTTGCTGATCCAAAAACCTCTTCCCAAACCCCTTAACTTCTTCATCCCTGCTTCTCGGCGACAGCACTTTCGGTTTCACATCTCTATATCTGGCTCATCGATCCGTGCAATTACATTCGGTCTCCCCGTTCTCGATTTCAAATATGCTTGCCACAGATGTTCATGCGTGACGAAAGAGGAGGAGATAAGAGGGCTGTTGGTCATGGCCCTGAGGGAGTTGGATCGCAGCTTCGGGAGATACGTCTCGGGGACCGTGGTCTCCGGCCACAAGGTACCGTCCTACAAGGATGTCCTCGATCGGGAGGATCCGTTGAGGCTGACACAGAGGGTCCTGGTCCAGCCGCTGATGGGCAGTCTCGGATACGCCTCCCTGTTCTCGGGGGATATGTTCGAAGGAAGGGTGCCCGGAGTATCCTTGGCCACGGTATCCATGAATTCCCAGCTGTCGTCCGCATCCTCGAGGGTCCTTTGCGCTATGAATGCCGATAATGCGCCCAGAGGTATAGCCACCGACGGGTTCCGCTGGATACTGGCGGAACGTATAGGGGATGCGAACAGGGTGTGCTTCGTATCGGACCTGAGGCCCTATTACATCGAGACCCTGGACAGGGACAGGTTCCGCGCGGCGGTCCCGGAGGATGACCGGGAGCTGTCAGATTTCATAAGTGCGTTCAGGGGTCGGAAGGTCGGGTGATCGACATGCACGACGGTTCGATCTACCAGTATGGGGGCAATGTTTATCCTGTGCACAGCATACTCTTCATCATGGATGGTACAGCAAAGGCTCTTACAGTAGCAGTTGCCGCCTTGATCATGGCCGTGACCATCCTGGCGGTCTCGATCGATGTTCCCGATGCAGACCGCGAATCCGGCGATGCCATACAATCCGAACCTGTCACGGATCCCGTGGAGGGGGCCGCTGATGCGCCGGGAACGGATCCGGATCTTCCGGATCAGAATGACCGGGGAGTCACGATATTTCCGGGCGGGATATCCTTCGATCTCGTGGCAGGCTTGCTGACCTCCGAGAGCGACATCGAATGGACGATCACCGATGAGCTCGTCCCGTTCATCGATAAAGCTCCCGAATCATTCTACGGGAGCAAGGTCCCGTTGGGTCCCGGCCTCTACACGGTGGAGGCGAGCGGGGAGACATTCCATATCGTGGTCGACGGGACGGTCAGCAAGGCGAGGTACTGGACATACAGCATGGGCGGCCAGACCCATGCGGTCAGCGTCACCTATGGGATAAGCATCTCCGAGCTTGCCGACATCACGCTCCGCAATCGCGAATGGAACGAGGCATCGGATCACGTGTTCTCCGATCTGGTAAGTCTCGTCTATGTCAACGATACGGTAAGGTCCATAGCATCAGGTCTGAAGGCGGAATACGTCAGGATCGGGGGCGACATCGATGATGTGCAGTCCTATGCTGACTTCTTGGCATCCTTCGCCCAGCTGGGGATCAGCTATCCGACCAGGCAGTACACGTGGATGGATGAGAACGGCGATCCCGTCATGGTCGAGGGCGCACCCAAGAAATCCACGGACTATGAGGTGTGGGGCAAGGAGGACTACTGGGCCAATGCGCTGGAGACGATCTTCCATGGGACAGGCGACTGCGAGGATACGGCGGCGGTGGCCTGCTCCATATTCAAGGCCGCCGGCCTTGACACCGCGATGGTCGGCATCCATGGGCATGCGGCATCGAGCGTTGCCCTGGACAGTTTTGCCGATAGGGATCTGGATTATTACTCGGACCTGCTGAGGCCGTCGGTGGACCTGGTCCGCGCGTCCGGGACCTCGGTCAACGGCGACGACCGGATCACAATCTACTATGCGGTCGACACCACGAGCGGGCAGACCCCTGTCGGATATCTCACGGCCGGCCCGGCCAGCATCCTCGGGGAACCGACCCAGTCCTGGGGTATGTCGGGATTCTATCCAGTCCAGCGATCGCACCGATGAAGGAGGGATCCATTCGTCGTCGTACGTCTCGGAATCGGATATCGTCAGTTCATCTCCGACGTCAAGGACCATGAGGTCGCGCCCGGCGATGGTCCTTATCCCGGTCGCCTTCTCCGCCAATGCGGCCTCAGAATCGGCCCCTCTGCGGATGATCACCACGCCCAGATGTATGAAAATGGCCAGTTCGGGCTTGACGATGTCGATGAATTTGATGGCGTCATCGGTGCACAGATGATACCTTATGCGGTTGCCCATGGGGGTGGTCACCGGAAGTATGAGGACGCGTGAACCGATGTACTGCTCCGCTATCTCATCGGTGTACTCGGTATCGCTGACGTATGACACCAGACCATGGTCCGTATGGAACACGAATCCGACGTTCGTGGAATCGCTGTGCAGGGCCTTCTTGATGTCGACGCGCATGCCATCCACATCGAGCACATCCCCGGGTCTGAACACATGGTATCCTTCGACTATCTTCAGGTGGTATCTGGATAGGCATGGGCCGAGGCCATCCTGACCCTCGATGACCGTCGGTGAGCCGTAGATGTGTCCGCTCCGTTCCCATCCTCCGCGTGACATCCCCTCAGCAACGCTCTCCGCATCGGAGTAGTGGTCGGGGTGGCAGTGGGATATGATCATGGAGGTGGTCCTGTTCACATCGTAGTGTATGCGATGCATCTGTACAAGGGCCCCCGGACCCGGATCGACGTTGAGCATCTTGCCGTCATGCTCGATGAGCATCCCGCCGGTCGACCTGACCTGATACATGGTGGTGTGCCTGCCACCGCCGGTGCCGAGGAACGTGATGCGGAATGTCATGCCTTCTGCATGGCTGTACTCTGTTATGAGCCTGACGGCCATGTTTATATCGGCATTCCTGGATTCGGGCGGTATGATAACAGCGATTCGCGATGCATGGATCGTAACGCAGGACCAGTCACGCAGGATAATCCGCGGGGATGTGGTGATCGACGGTGAGAGGATCGTTTCAGTGGGCCCGGAGTATAACGGCACAGCGGACCGCGAGATCGATGCCTCCGGGGACATAGTGATGCCCGGCATGATCAACACCCACACCCATGTGGCCATGTCCGTGATGAAAGGCGTCGTCGACGATCTGACGTTCCCCGACTTCTTGGACAAGGTCTTCAAGATCGATTCCGACAGGACCGACGAGGATCTGGACATCGGAACGAAGATCGGATGCATGGAGATGATCCGCAGCGGTACTACGACCTTCATGGACCTGTACTACTCGGAGGATGTCATCGCGAAGGCCACGCAGCAGGCGGGCATCAGAGGGGTCCTGTGCTGGTGCTGTCTGGACGAGGACAAGACCACCCAGAAGGGGAATCCCGTGAAGAACTGCAAGAACTTCCATTCCAGATTCAAGGGCGAGAGGAAGATCGTTCCCGGAGTGGGGCTGCAGGGAGTCTACGTGTGCAACGAGGAGACCTGTGTCCAGGCCAAGGAATTCTCGGACGAGGTCTGCGCCCCTATGAACCTCCATCTCTCCGAGACCAGAGGGGAGGTAGCGGACCACAAGAAGAAGACCGGCATGAGGCCCGCCGAATGGCTTTCGGAGATAGGTGCCCTGAGCCCGAGGGGAGTGGCCGCTCATTCCGCATGGCTGACCAAGAGGGAGGTCATGCTGATGGGGAAGGTAGGCATGTCCGTGTCGTCCTGCCCCGTATCAAATATGAAGCTCGCCACGGGCGGTGTGGCGCCGGTACCGGAATTCATGGAGGCCGGGGTCAATGTATCCTTCGGGACGGACGGGAACACGACCAACAACACCTTGGATATGTTCGCGGAGATGAAATCCCTCGGACTCCTGCAGAAGTCCAGCAGATGGGATCCTGTGGTCTGCGGTGCGCAGCAGCTCCTCGACTTCGCCACGATAAACGGTGCAAAGGCGGTCGGCATGGAGGATGAGATCGGTTCTCTCGAGCCCGGGAAGTATGCGGACCTCATCATCTTGGACGGCAAGGCCCCCAACATGAGGCCGCTGCTGCCGGAGAACATGGTGGCCAACATAGTCTACTCTGGTAACGGTCTCAACACCAAGACCGTATTCTGCCAAGGGGATATGGTAATGGAGGACGGGAATATCCTCACATTGGATAAGGATAAGATACTCGACCAGTCCGAGGAGATCTGGAAGGCCCTCTGTCTCAGGTAAACTATCTTGCTCCGGGCCGCTGGCCCGGAGGGACACCTTCCGATCAGCACTGCTTATCGTCCATATTCACAGGGACCGGGGTGTCGCTGTCCTCGGCCGTCTGCATTTTCTTATCGATAAGCTCTTTGAACGATGCTGTGGTCATTTCCTCGGATTCATCCTCGCTGAGATCGTAGGAGGCGATCTCCGATTTTCTTTTGATGCTTCTCCTGTTGATCATCACCAAGATCACTAGCGCGATGAACAGGATGATGAAATGCTCCCATATCCCGAGATCGTTGGGAATGATGATCAGGATGGTGATGTCGATCATGAGCGCCAGCATCATGCTGTTGCTCATGAAGATGGAATCCACCATTCCGTGCCTGACCGTCCGCTCCTTGTTGGAGCCCCATTGATGCCTCCTTGAAATCTCGTACATGTTCCTGAGATTCTCGGTCAGGCTGTAGATGGGGATGTATAGCGCGAACAGGTTCAACAGCAATATGACTCCGCTCCAGAATGTGGGAGGTCCATGGAAATATGTGACCGCCCAGTCCCTGATGTATGGGCTGGCGATTATGAACACGATCTCGATCACCGCCACCAGGAGGATGCACACATAGGACAGGGTCATTGCGGATGACACTTCCTTCCTTGCTCTGTTGGAGGAGTTCTGGATTCCGGAATAGAAGGAATCCTTGGCCTTGCTGATGTTCTTGAAGACATCGATCAGGGGATCTGGGAGCCTCTCGCTGATAAAGTCCCAATTCCTGACGGCATTCTTTGACAGGAACGGCAGCAGTATCATGGACAGTAATGCCGCTCCCACTATGGAGGTGTATGTGGCCTCTGAGAACACGCCGTAGTCTAAGGCCTGCTTGGAGATGATGAACGCGAATTCTCCCATGGCTACGAAACTGATTGCGGAAGCGAAGCTCTTACGGGCGCTCTCATTTGCCAGCCAGTATCCGGAGAACACCGCGAGGCACTTCATCCCGACGAATGCTAAGAGGAGGATCAGCGTCAGGGAGATGTTATTGGATAGGGTCACTAGACTGATCTCCATCCCGACCGATATGAAGAACATGGCCATGAATATGTTCTTCATGGGCTCTATGCTGTGGAGTACCTCCTTGCTCTTCCTACTGGATGCGATCATCATACCCATAAGGAACGCTCCGATAGCGACGGACAATCCGACGTAGTTGGCCAGCAGCGACATGCCGAACGCAAGCCCCACGGTGAGGACCACTAGCACCTCGGAGGAAACGTTGTCCGATACCCAGTTGATGAGACGCGGCATGAGTCTCACGCCCACGATCAGGCTGGCGACCATGAGGGCCACGATGCTTGCGATCATCGCGATCAGTTTGCCGGTCTCGAGCTCGTTCCCGGCCATGAGAGGAGTCAGCATGGACAGTATGACGACCTGGGCGATGTCCTCCATGATGATGACCAGGATGAGGGTGTCTATGCTGTCCTTGTCCAGACGCTTCTGCATCTTGAGGACTCCGAGGACCACGGCGGTACTGGAGCCGGCCATGACGGCACCGAGACAGATGCTCTGGATGGGGTCCAGTCCGATGAGTATTCCCAGTACCGTGCCGCCCAGGACCATGAACGGGATCTCGACCACGGCGACTTTCATGGCGAAAAGACCCTGCTTACGTATCTTCTTCAGGTTGATCTCCAGACCTATGCAGAACATCAGCATGATCAGACCCATGTCCGACAGCATCTCCACGACATCCTGGGAATCCTCTGAGATCACGATCGTGTTGGAGATGATGATCCCGGCTATGAGGTATCCGATGAGCGGGGGTAGCTTGATTTTGTTGAAGACGATGGAGCATACGGCTGCCAGTAGCAGAAAAAGCGCCAAACTGGTCAGTAACACTATCTCGTCCATCCCAACCCCAGCCTATTAAGGGAAATAAATATTATAAGGATTGTCCAGCCCCGGTTAACGTCGCTTGGATATCTGTAGTTCGTCGTCCGAATCTAGGAATCCTAGGTCATTTTTCGCCAGTGTTTCCGCAAGCACGTTGTGCGTTATCGTAACGATCGAGGTACGGATCCGATAAGGTAAACGATGCTTGGCGGCCGCTTGGAAAGGGGTCTGTGTTTTAAGCGCTGGAGGCATAACAGTGGACGTGAGAGCCGTACCGTACATCTCGGTCAGACTGGTGAAGCATCTGTTCCACACTCGGTTCAGATTGGCCGCCCTCACCCGGCGTTCCAAGCTATTCAACAGGGTCGTCATCAAGACGATGTTCGACAAGGACGATATGATAGTGGTCCCGAAGGACAATGTGGCCCGCAGGGTGGTGGAGGCCAACATAGAAATTGAGGACCCGGGCCAGACCACCGTCCTTCCCAGCGATGTCGTCAAGGACATAATCTCCCGTTCGGAGGACATCTTCATCATGAACTTCTGTCTGTGCCGGAGATCCAGCGGCTGCAAGGATTATCCGATAGACCACGGGTGCGTGTTCCTAGGCGAGGGAACGCGCAGGATCCCTCCGGAGTTCGGTCGCAAGGCGACAGCCGAGGAGGCCAACAGATATATCGACGAGTGCGGCGAGCTCGGCTTCGTCCACATTATCGGCAGGAACAAGCTCGACAGCATTTGGCTCAACACGGGCAAGAGGGACCTGATGACCATATGCAACTGCTGTCCGTGCTGCTGTCTTTGGAACATGGTCAGCAACGTATCGGACGAGATAGGGAGCAGCTTCAGGCGCATGGACGGTGTCACCGTGACGATGGATCCCGAGAAGTGTGTAGGGTGCGGCTCCTGCAGGGACATATGCTTCTGCAAGGCGGTGAATGCGGTCGATGGCAGATTCGAGATCGATCAGACCATGTGCAGAGGTTGCGGCAGATGCGTCGAGCAGTGCCCGGCAGAGGCCATCAGCATAACGTACACGGAAGGATCGGTCGAGAGGGAGATCGAGAAGATAGGGTCGCTGGTAAAGCTGTCCCCCCGGTGAGGGGGGAGGTGACAGGATCCCTGTCAGTTTTGGAAAGTTGCGATAAAAGCGTCGATGGGGCCCGGATTGCTCTGGACCAGCTTCTTTCCCTTGTTGAAGAAGGTGTGGTTGGCGATCCCGAGTTCCGATGCCAGCTTGTCCGACTGCGACTGGCCTTTCTCGTCGTTGTACATGCAGCAGTCGAAGAATGCGGCATTCTTCCCGGAGATGATGTCCTTGTTCTTGTTGACATATTGGACGAGTTCCTTGGGGAGGCTGCCTGCCCATACCCTGCCGCCGATGACTATGGTGTCGTAGGTCTGAAGGTCCTCCGAACCGGCATCGGAAACGGGTACGGCCTTGCCGCCGGTCTTGGTCGCGATGTATTCGGCGACAGCCTTGGTGTTGCCGCCAGTCGAAGCGTAGATGACAATCAGTGACATGCGGCCTCTTTCTGTCTGGTAATAGATAAATGTTTTTGACACCCAACGACGGTGTTGAACAACCCCATTAATTCAGTGCTCCCTCCCAAGCCTTGATCATGAAGTCCCTGTGGATATCGTAAAGCATGTATCTGG
>Ga0310786_10001467_pt1 | contig 38031 bp, 69 predicted proteins | sample AusTroGonzalo_MG_FD_203881 | JGI IMG/M metagenome (GOLD analysis project Ga0310786, IMG submission 203881) | Bovine rumen microbial communities from tropical cattle in Woodstock, Queensland, Australia - Gonzalo_03 (v2) (version 2) | ecosystem: Host-associated > Mammals > Digestive system >... | reverse complement strand
CCCCCCCTATTATTAAATATGGGACGGACATTACCAGTTACATTAGTCATACGGAAAATGCTTCATCACATACGAGAACCATATCCCTATTTTTCGCTGACTATCAAATGCCTTACGCATTTTTTGGTATGCCTCTGTTCCTAGAGGATTATCGGGTGTAGGCTTGTTAAGCTCAAGCCATTGAGAGGCTAATATGGAACGAGAACCAAAAACTTCACTGTTCTCTCGCTGACGGTCTGAGATAATCGCCTTTTTCTTTGGATAATGAGACGTATAAACTTTACCTGTACGCTTTATAGTCGCAAGGTACAAGGTTTCCTGACTGCTCAATTTGCCACTTATAGCAGCAATCATTGACGTTGGTCTTATCTTTGCCATAATTTATCAGAATTAAACAATATGCGACAACGCTGCGAAAAAGGTGCGACAATGCAGCGAAAACACTATGAAACGAAAATCAAGGGGGAGTTATAGTTCCACTAAAATTATTGGCTGCCTATTGCCCCCCCCCATTGTGGTAATAGTAGGACTCAAGGCATTTACATCCCATACGTTTCCTGCAAAGCCTGTACCTCTGTTATCACCATATATATTAAATAATCTATTAGGCATCATAGCTCTATCAATATCTTTGGTTTGTCTGTGTCATGCCCTTTACCACCCCCTGCGATACAAGGAGCTATGCCTTGCGGAAGAATAACCAATCCATTCTGAGAGGGAGAGTAGAAACCTACTTTGAGCACCCTATTTGCCATATTTTGCCGTGGCTTGATGAAAAGCCTTAACCAGTTCAGGCGAAGGTTCACGGTCTGCCTCGCCTTTCTTTCTTCTAAGGTTATATTTATACTGATCTACAAAGCCTTCAATCGACAAAAGCACCTCGCGCCATCCATCACCCATACTGCCACGATGAGTAGTTAAATCGGCATACAAACGCACGGCATCCTTGTTCCAACCATCCGTATCTGCCATAAGGCATTGTAGGTATGTCTTTAGAAACATGGCTTCCTCATGTGTCGGTTCAAGATCATAACTGAGATAAACGGCATTGTCATTTTCATTAGTCTTTAAGAAAGTCATCACCGCACTATCCTTCAAGAAATACTTCGCTGCCACTTCATCCTCAAGCATGTCCTCAAGAGTGCGAGTGAGAGGTATATTATCGGGAAAACGATATTCAAACGCCACATCCTTACGCATTGACAAACAGAATATACGAAGCCTGTTTTGGGGTATGCCATGATCTTTGGCATTGATTAACGCCCAACGGTTGATATAGCCTAATGAATCCAGCTTTTTAAGCCATTTTTGAAAGTCGGGAAGGAACTTTTCACTCACCAAAGCCGCTACGTTTTCTTGCAACAGAAACTTGGGCTTTAGCACCTCTATCGCATCCGCTACATTCCATAGCAAGGAAGATCGTGAACCGCTACCCTCTTTAAAACCCATTTGCTTACCTGCCTGACTGATGTCCTGACACGGAGAGGAATAGGTAAATAAATCCACTTCCTCACCATTAAGGCTCTTTTTTACCGCGTGCCAGTCAATTTTTGTCACATCACCCAGAGCCTTATCCGCATACTGCGGAAAAACTAAATTGTGCATGTCAATGGCATAGCGGTCTATATCGCTCCATCCCACACAATCCCATGTAAACTCCGGATGCTTCTCACGCAAGGCATCAGCCGCCATAAGTTGTGAGTCGTAGCCGGAGAACGTGGTGAGAATATGCACCTTTTCTCCCTTGTAAGGCTGTGGTGGCATATCGGGGATGGGATCGAGGATGTCAAAGATACTCATCTGGCGCAGTTCCTTGCAGGGCTTTGGAAACCAAAGACTCTCGTAGATGTCGCGGAGCACATCGACGACGATACTGTTACCTGCTTGCTTATATTGCTGTGAGGCACTTATTGCCATAGTGTAGTCCGGCTGCTTATCATTAAGCCAATACCCTATTCTCTTTCTCGCCGTATCAGTATCACTCTGCATGACATCAATAGTTGCTTCTCTCACACCCATGAGCCGGAAGCATTCACGCGGAGTAAGTTTGCGGATTGCAAATGAACGGATTGTTCGATCTTTGTAGTTTAATTTAGTTATCATTGTTCTGATTGTTTGTATTCAGGAACTTTGCACATTTCCCAAAGGTTATGAATATTGATTTAGAATATAATTATCTTTGCTTACCGAGGTTATTGTATTAGCAATACCCCCCCCTATTTCGAGCCTTTGACGAAACCTTCCGTTACTGGGATGCTTGCGGTCTGAAGGGTTCTCAGGGTCTCTGCCACGAGAGGCTGCTATGTAAACGTCAAGCATAAGAGATTATCTTTTAACACAGTTGATATAGTATTTGAGTACAAATTAGGTGACGGCTCATAATACCTATCTGCGAACCTGCACCCTCCTCTATCGCCATGTATTCTCCGATACTCCTTAGCGTATTCTGTTCTGTAGGAACTAAGCACATTTGAAAAAAACATTATTCATTACTCATTAACTTTATACTCTCAGGTATGAATCTACGCTTCCTTCATCGTCAAATTCGACAACAAACGCGACCTCAAGTATCTCGTTACCGTCACGTTTCATCAGAGATACGGTTTCCTCGGTTGTAATATGAACAGGCAACCATGCACCACGGCTCTCGGAAGAAACGGTGGTAGTGATATTGTTGGCTGCATTTGCTTTTTCATCCGGCACGAACATCCATACATGCTTTGCCATACAAAACTCATGCAAGAACCATTGTTGCCAATGACGGTCAAGAGCACCAGACGACATCTTCAGTTTCTCTGCTCCGTCATGCTTAACCACAAATGCACGGGCAAAAGACACGAAACTCTCATAGATAGCCTTAGAGAAAGATGTACTCTCTATTTGTGCCACTACCTCTGCAAGTGAATAGACTGATATGCTGTCGAGTACTCCAAGAGAGTTAATGAAACGAAACTCCCTACGGTCAATACTTGCCTTGGATTTCGGCATAGCATAGATAGGCACGCCACCTATTGTCTGTGCGCCTTCCGTAGATATGGTATGTATCACACTTGTAGGGCCACAAGGGAGGTCGTCAAGACCATATCCTGCGAAATCAGGAGTAGCAGCAGTCGTCTCTGTTCCGTCGAATGCAGGAGTATAGGCATAAGTCTCGCCTACACATACCACCTGTGGAGAGGTCTTTGGCTTTCGGGAAAAACCAATTACTTTCTTGAAATCATTAACCAGATTACGACGGTCTGCCTTATTATAAGCTCCCATTAAGGCAAAAAGATACCTATCCTGTGGTGGTTGCTGTTGGTCATAGCCTGGATAGTGCGTATGAGCAGTACTAACAGGCTGTCCGTTCACCATCTTTTCTTCCCACGCCTCAATGCGGAACTTTATTCTCGGATAAGTCTGAGCCTGATATGTCGGCTCAAACTTATCAGCTACAGTCTGCAACGCCGAGGAAATATCAAACTGCTTAGTGCGAGCTGCCTCTGTTGACTCGTCGCCTATTGTAGCATAAAACTGCTGGTAGGTGTAGTTTGCGTCAACACCTTCAAGCGCGGCTATCACTTCAACTACAAGCCGATGGTATGCTAATGTTACACTTGCGCTGACTTCATCAGCCACCACTGTTAAGATTATCGGAGAGCCACATAACGGACTTCCGGAGTTTATTCCTCTTACTGTTGTTGCCATAGTTATAATTACTAATTGTCAATTTTATATTAAATTCGGGCCATTCTTGGCTTCATTTACGACAAAGGTAGTTAAAAGCCTACACACGACTGTAACAGGGGGGGCTAATTAAACCACCTTAGTTCAGGATAACCCTTAAATCCTTTTTCCCAGACAAACCACGCATAGCAAGCTGCACTACCTCCCAACGCTTCAAAGTCACCATTCATCGCACACTTCAGACGTGAAGAAGTAACCCAAATGCGCTTTGGTGGGTTCTTCTCAAAGAATGCCCTACGCCTCTTGCCTTCAAGAAAAGTAAGTTTCAGGAACATTGCCACTTTATTTCCTTCTGGAATAATAGAGATAGCCTTTTCCACGAACTCAAGGGCGAGAGAATAAGGTGGATTCGTGATAATATCACCATCCCACTCCTGAGTCCAGAAGCCGAGAAAGTCCTGCACCTCGCCATAGCCACGGTCAACAATATCACGAGAGGTTACGTCATACCCATGTTCTAAAAGCACTTTTGATATATGCCCCCCCCACATGAGGGTTCCAATACACAATGATTGAATGTTTCAAGTTTACATAGCCACTCCACGGCTGCCGGCTCTGTGGCATAGTAGTCATTCACCTCACGATCATGGTCGCAATGATTGCTTGCACCAAGTGTCTTAAAGACGGAGTTTTTATTTCCAGTCCAATCTTTCATCTTTTAATTCACTATTCATTATTCACTATTAATTAGCACGTGGTCTCTTCATGCCTGCCAACCTAAACCTATGGAACTTAATACCCCAAAACAAAGAATCAAAAGCATCGGTACCATCCGTTCTCAGTTCGGCAGGGACGATATTCTCTGCATTCGCCTGAGCCTGTGCAGAGGTAGTAAGTTTCTCTCCAGACTTATCCTTGCGGAAACCTTGATAGCCTATCTGAATGCCCGTATTCTCCATAGCAATGATAAGAGCCTCGTTGTTCTCACGATTTAGCCTGATAACAGGATAAGATACCTCTGCAAGTGCCTCATTAATTATCTTATGCTTTATCTCATGCTTTGGAGCGGCACCCATATCAACAGGAATAACCTCCCAACCATGAGCACGCATAATCTTTATGACCGTATCTTTGTAATCCTCACCACCTAAAGCATAAAGATGCGCCTTTGCCGTCTGGTCGAAGTAGAAAAAAACCTTATTGCACTTACGACGGTGCGGCTCATAATAGATACACCATTTCTCCACGAGGTCTTGAAGCAGAGCACCGTCCTTCACATACATTGACGATAGTACATTTAACGCATCTTTACCATCACGCTTATACATCTGCCCTGTAACAATCCAGTTTATTATTGCACCCCAGTCAAAAGCTACATGCAATTCGAGTGAGTCCATGACATCGCCATCCTTAGTGCAGTCGTTGAGAGATTCAAGGCGTGCAAAATCAGGAGCCTGATACACGTTTCGACCCTCACCTTTGAGAGTATAGCTATTGTCAATTGCCGGACAATCATCGTCGATATACCCATGCACGTTCTCAACATCAAGGTTAGAGTAAAATCCGTCACTCATCTTCTTCACTTTCAGATTCAAAATTGATACTGCAAAGATTATCGGCGGCAAATCCCTACGCATTTTGAGTACGTAATCCATTCCTAATAAGTCGATGTTCTGAAGTGTGCTTGCACGATAGCAACAGAAAGCATTACAGCGAAGAGTGTTGAGCGCACGTGCAAAGTCCTTTGACTCCTTCATACGGCATAGCTCTGTATGCTCATCTGGAGTTATAAGAAACTCATGCGCGTAAAGAAGTTCAGCATCATCAGGGGTAACAAGCTTATAATTAACAAGAAACTGACACGTTGCCTTATTGATTCGTTTTCCATAATTAGGCAAAATCTTAAACTGTCCGCTATGAGCCATAACTGCCTCTGCAAGCGCACGAATGCGGTCACGCTCTTCAGGACGCACCACCATAAGCGGAATGTTAGCTTTCTTCGCACGACGGTCAAGAGAGTTATAGTACATACACCTCTGGGCGTACCTGTCAAGTTGGTTTTGGACGAAACGATATGTCTTGCCTTTGAGTTTGCCATCAGTAATCTCCATGTCGAGTTTTTCTTCCTCACGCTCAAGCCAACTGCCCTTTGCCGTAAGACTGGCATCTGAGGCAAAGAATGTACTTTTATATAACGGATTATATTCGGAGAATGACGGATCATTATCAGGATGCGTGATACCTGATAGAGTTGGCATAACCTCCGCATCAATAGCAGCCTTCGACATGAACTTACACTCGTCGGCAATAATACTCGTCACAGAAAGACCATTGGCACTACCAGGAGTAGCAAGCGATATGACTTGCCAAATTGTGCCGTTGGCAAACCACAGCACGTTATCGTATGTCTTCGGCTTCAGAATCGGCGATGGTATGCCCTTGGGAGGTCTGCCCCATCCGAAATGCACTCCTTCCTTTACACGAAAGAAACGCTCAATGGCTGCAATCATGCCTGGGATTGTTCGGGTATATCCTTGTTTCCTACTCGTACAAAGTATGATATTTGTACTCCTGGGTAGTGATAACGTTACGTCCCAAATTCGCGGACCGATACAACCATCTGTTTTACCAAAGCGACGAGAGGCAGTTAGGCGCACATCCTTTGCACCGGCAAAGTGTATGCGCTGCTGCATTTCATTCATATAGGCTTCACGGCTATCCATAATTGAAAGTTGAAAATTGAAAGTTACACGCTAATCACGCTTTTTCTTTTGAACACGAATTTCACGAATGACAAGAATAATGCAGCTTACGCTACTATGTCACTACGAACCTCACCCCATCCACCTCAACAATAAGAAAATCATTCACCCACCTTATTTCCTTTGAATGAATGAACTGCACCATACGTTGATGTCGGGCAAGGTAAAGAGAAAGCGTTACACACTCACCCTGCTCAAGTTTGCCACTAAGCGTTACATATTTTATGAAGAAAGGCACACGGGAAATATTCTTTGCCTTTGACGGAGGATTAAAACCCGTTGTACGAATGCCCGTGCGCGGATCATCCCACATCATCTTCTCCGTATAATTACGGATGTTCTGCCATGATTGGCGAGGGGTATTAATCATAATTACGAATTACTAATTTAGTGTAAATACATATCTATCCACTTCTGACACTTAAAACCCTTACGAGGCACATAATCGGCAAAATCAGAAGAACAAAAAACTTCTTTGCGATTACAATATCTTGCAAGGTCTTTTTGCCACAAAGGAGGCTCATTACGGCAGTCGGGGTCTCGATAAGGTTGCGCATAAGGATATGCGTGTCGCCCCCCTCTATTTGCCCTATACAAAACCAAAGACTGCCGCCAATGATTTATTCTTCTATAATTCTCAGAGAAAATCCGTGTATGCCACTCTTCTTCAGATTCTCCCTTACGTCTTTTACCTCCTATCATTGTGTAGAGAAAATATTCCTTATTATACCCTGCCTCTGAAATCATAGACATAGCGCACTCACACTCTTCTATCTGAGTGTAGGTATCACAGCCGAAACGTATGAATTTTATCCATTTTATTGAGGCAAGTTCCTTAGCAAATTGCGGGGTTACAAGACGTGCGTCAAGAGCTTGATTAAAATCTATAAAATAACCTTTCTCTGCAATCTTTTGTAATTGATGATGAGCATAGTCACCTGCTGCAAGAATATTATTATCCATAAGAATGATTTTCTTTTTTCCATTTGCGATACGGTCAATATCCCAATATGGCCGAATATGCCCTTCTTTCCGTGGAACAACACACCAAGCACAACGATTAGGACACCCACGAGTCAGAAAGCCAAAAGAAGTGTCTTTCGGAACATAAGGATAAATGGAAAAATCAGGTTGCATTTCGTCAATCTCTTCAGGAAGTGTCGCTGTAAGAGAATAGCCTGTACCACCTTTTATGATTTCATCAGCATAGATAGGATATGAATATTCAGGAGTAAAATTGAAAATCTTAGACATATAGACCTTATCACAATGCCCCGTTATCAATGGATCATACCACAGCACTTCATCCCCTCGCTGCTTATGATAAGCAGCTATCTTTGCAAGCGCAAGATTAGGATATACAATAGCCCCCTTCTTTTTTTCTTGAGCATGGCTATCAATATCAATAAGTCCTATCTTCATTAATTAACTGTTAATTGTTATTAGAGTTCATGCAATACCACAGTCATGGGGTAATGAGCAAGGGTAAGGATATTGCTATAGCCAATAACCTCGTAACGAGTGATAATAGTGGCACAACAGCCGCCTTGCATGACATTAACCGCTTGCCTTTGCCCCCACCCTATAAGGGTGCACAGAAGCAACATAAATAAGGGCGAATTTTATCATTCTTCGGTTTAGTGTTTAGAGTAACTTAAATTATTCACTCTTCACTCTTCACTTATATCCTCTTCCCCATCATAAAGTCGATACACACCATCCTCTTGCATGAATAAATCCTGCACTTGTTGCTCTGACATACCCACTCTCTGAGCAAGCTTGCGCTTTTCCTCTTCGGTATAGTTCACCCGATCAACACGGATAGTGCTGACATCGGCAGTAAGAGCAATCATCTTTGGCATCTGATCGGCTGCATCCTCATGTTCCTCAAAGTTATTATTAAGGTCCATAAGAATTTTGGCTCCTTGATTTACAGCCTGAAAGTTACCAGCCTTCTTTCCTTCACGCATGAGAAAGTCGGCAGAATCATGCACTTTCATTCTGTCAATTGCACGCTCATCAACGGATAAATATTCAATGATGTGATTGAATGCGGCAGCATCAGAACGAAGTTCGGTGGCAGTTCTTACCTTACCAGGCACGATACGACATTGACGCACCATTTCCTGATAAAGTTCGTCACCCTCACGAGCTTTCATCAATGCCACCTGATACTCCCTCGCGGCAATACGGCGCAATAGGTCATAGGTGGAAACTTGCTTGTCCTGCATCCACCTATTATAAGCTTCATACACTATCTTGGTACGCATCTTCTGCTCGGCAGTCATGTTCTGACTGTCGAGAGAAAGCCCTTGATAGAAAAATTTATCCAATTTGGTGAGATAAGAGCTTTTTTCCATTTTCACAGATTAGAGTTCGACAAACACGCATAAATTATGAGCACAAGTTAAAGCATTCACTAAAATACCCCCCCCACTGTGCGTGACCTACGTATTGTAGAATTTGGGTAAGCCAAATCTACACAACCGCCTACAGGCACATCGGTATATCCCTGTTCTGTAGCCTGACGCACACGGAGAAATGTCTCGCCGTTCACATCAACAGGAGAACAAAAAGGCACAGTATGCTCATAGATGCGAAAACGACTGCCATCAGGATAAAAGCCATAACGCTTACCATTGATGACAATCGTACCACGCTTGTAATTAGTCATCTGTAAAGACGTGCCAACAATACCATAGAGCAACAAGAACGGACACGCCTATACCGCCGATAGCCCACCACGAGAACGATGTTTCAAGAACATAGATGCAATAGCAGAAAAGCACTAATGCCACAAACGCCACTGCATATTTAATAAGGTTTTTAGTATTACGACTCATAAAACAAAGGGGTTAGGAGTTTGATATTAAGAGTTTCTTTTTTTACGCATCACCGGACGTTCAGCGTCAATCTTCACTTTCTGCTCATAAGGCTCGGCTTCATCACCAATAATCTCACGTAAACGCTTAACACGCTCCTGCATAGTAGCAATGCGCTTTAAGGTATTAGGCTTATCAGTACGCATAAGATACTTAATAATAGCATCTGCCTCACGCTTTAGTTCTGCCTCACGCTCACGTTCTGCAATAGCCTCTGGAGAGTTCTCGGCAATGACTCTACGCATTTCGCCAACAAAGGTTGGAGTGTCTTCAGAAACCTTGTTATAATATGGCTTTGTGAAGGATATGATTTCGTCTATCTTCTTCCACTTATCCTCATGTTCCTTACGATAGTTAGGATCTTCCTTTAAGCGGATATGAATAACAGCAAGCTCGTAATCCACATCAGAATAGAGAGTTTTTATTTGCGCCAATCGCTTCTGTGCCTCCTGTGCTGCATCTGCCGCCTCTTTCTCCTTGCCCTCTGCTCCGAAACGCTTTGCCTGCTCGGAGTAATCGGCAAAAGCCGTGCGGTCTTCACGCAAAGAATCTATGCGAGTGGCAATACCTTGTGGCATTAGCCACGCAATCTGTCGGAGAGTAGGAAGAGTGCCTGAAAGAGCAACGACATCCAGAACCGACGACGGTTCTGGGTTTTCAATAGCCTTTGGAGCTATCGCCTCCATCTTCTTCTGTTGTTCGTGCCTTGCCTGCTCACGTGCCTTCTTTTCCTCATTGGAAGGGCGACCAACATGGGGAGTGAGAAAGGGATCTGGCTGGGGGGCATGACGCTGAACATATTGCTCAGATTCACGAATTAAGGTTTCTATCCAACGCACAAGCGAAGGAACTTGAACGCGATAATCGTGGAAAATGGCTCTTTCTTCAAGAAATGAGCTGCTGCGAGGATAGGCAGAAAGCAATTCAAGACCTTCTTTGAACACCTCCGTTGAAAACTCTGACTGCAACTTAGGAATACAGTCGTGGGCGTATGTGCGAAGAGAAGCTATATATGATAACTTTTCTTCATGGGACATTAATAAAAACTGCGTCATAAAAAAGAATTTTTTACCGATAACGGTTTGATTTTCTTGATGCAAAGATAATATTTTCCCCTATTTGGAATGTTACATAAAAAATCCCCCACTTTTACAAGTGGAGGACCTTTTAAGACTTTACAGTTGTATAACAATCAGAACCTATCGAGATTGGTAAAAAAGAAATTATTCACCTTCACCTTCGGTATCATCTCCTTCATCAGAAGGATCTTCCTCTCATGTTGGAGAATAAAGAAGTGCGTCCCAGCCGCCTTCTGGCTCGTTCACATAGTAGATTGGGTAGAAGCAGTTCTTCAGGCTACCAGAGAGCTGAACACTACGGTCATCCTCTGGAGTCTTACCTGTATCTGCTTTGATGCCCTCTGAATCGTAAACAAACTTACGGTCAGGAGAATAGACGATGATAGAAGTGTCGCCATCCTTGATGATGTAACCAAGATCAAGGTTGTTCAAAGCACGAGCCACCTTTGTACTGTCGGCATTAACTGCTTCAAGTACAAAATCAAGCTGCTGTTTGAAACCTCCACGACGACCCTGCGAAGTGCCTATAATACCCTGAGAGTCTTCCTTGCACTCAAACTTGTAGAGACCTGCACCCTGCTTGAAGGCACTTGCAGAAGGCCAAGCGTAAGTGTTGTCTGTGCGAACCAAAGGTGCATTAAGGTCAGCCTTGTTGAAAGCATAAACTACTGAGCCAAGACCACCAAAATCTTCCAAGCAGTCAGTTGCTGCAAGGATATGCTGGAGAGTAGGACATGTTACTGGCATAATATTTCTGTTTTAAATTGTTATTTGTGTTTACTTATTATGCTTAGGGTGAGCATCAGAGGGCGAACCCTCTGACACTATCCCCCAATCATTTTACTCACTTGCCTCAAAGATAGCGGTAGCAACGGTGTAGATACCCTTTGGAATTACAGAGATTGTAGCGGTGTTGAACTTAACGCCGTTTACATCCCACTCCTTAAATACCTTATTAGCACCGGCAGTAGCAACGAGTGTGAGTGCTACACCCTCGGTGTACTTAGTACCTGCTACGTAAGCGTCGCCGTCAACGGTAACAGTACCACCATCAGCATTGACGATGAGGTTAGTCTTCTCATAGTCACCCTGACGGTCAGTAGGAGCTACGAAGCTGCCTGAACTGATAGTGAAGGCGTAAGGAAGGATATTGCGGACATTTGCGCCCTGGATTGACTGAATCTGAGCCACGAAGTCACGAGTATCCTTAGAAGGCTCTGGCTTGATGTCAACGTATGACTTGTTGTTCTCGGTATCAACGGCGTACATGAAGTTCTCGTTGATTGTAGCGATAAGGCAGTCTCCTGTACCGATAGAGTCGAGAGGAACAACCTCTACACCTGCAAGCTCAGGGATGGTGTAAGACTTACCGATGGTGTAATCCACCTTGTAGTTACCCTTGAACTTGTTAGCGTATGCACGAGCGATATAAACACCACGCTTTAGATCGCAGTAAATCTTACAGTTCTTGCGGAGACGTGAATCAAGCTTCATAACCCACTCCTCAAGAGCATCGTAAGCACTTGTATCGTCAGTGTTAGCTGGCTGATTCATAGCACTCTTGCTGATGAGGTTAAGGTTAGCAGCAGAGATTGCACCCTTCGTGATCTCGTTGTTGATGTTAGTCATCCAACCATTGTAGAGGTTGAGCTTAGGATCGGCAGAAGTAACATCACCATACCACTTACATGCTGCCAAATCCTCAGCGTAAGTAATAAGCAATGCCTCCATTGTCTCAGCCAGAAGAGGGAAATCGCCGTTCGCGTCAACACCGAAAACAGTCTCTACGAACTCGTCCGCATTGAAGCGAATACGAGCAACTGAGAGTTTCGCTGTGAGCTCACGCTCCTCGATGTAGCCAATCTGAGTCTCGGCTACATTACCTACAACCTTACGACGTGTGATACCGCCCTTACGAACAAACAAATGCTCGACGAGCTTGTATTGCACACCAGAGATCATCTTGACACCCATGCGGTCATTTTCCTCAGCGTCAACATAACCAGGGCCAAGCATTACATTCTTAGAGACCTTCTCAGCGACATGCTGGAGCTTGTCTATACCAATTGAATATGCCATAATAAAAAATATTTATTTGTGTTTGTGAATAGTTTGTGTTTATGACAATCGTCCTTATATGGCCGATTAGATAGATGCGTGAGCAGATTTCCACTCAGCCATGCGCTTCTGGAACGCAACCATGCTTTCATGACCATCCCAATGAGGAAAATCTGCGCCTGGCTCAAGTGGCTCTTCCACGCCATTACCATTGTTAGCAGGAGCGGCACCTTCTGCCTGCTTCTCTGCTGGCTGCTGAGTAAGGGATGCAATAGTAGCGTCCTTGTCGGCAATGGTCTGCTCGGCGGTGGCAAGAGATTCCTTGACAGTCTTCAACTCTGCTTCAAGAGCCTCGTTTTTCTCTGTGAGAGCCTTGATTTCGGCTTCCTTTGAGGCGATGGTCTCGTTAGCGTTGTTGGTCTCGTTCTGAGAGGCAGTTAGCTGCTCCTCCAGTTCCTTTGCACGAGTCTGAGACTCTGCAAGTGCGGTTTCTGCATCAGCAACCTTCTGGGTTGCCTCTGCAATGGCTACATCCTTAGAGTGAAGATTATTCTCAATGGTATCAAGAAGAGTAGCATTTACAAAAGTACCTTCCTCTGAAACCACAAGCTCCTCTACTCCAAGAGCCGCCTTTGTTAGTGGATATTCTTTCATATCAATTCTATTTTGGGTTGAAACGTTTACTTTGGCTTCTGCCTCTGACCCCTGCGAAGTTGCTTGAGGTGCTGGAGCAGTACGTGAAATCGGCTGTGCCTCGCCACGGGATAGTGCGAATGCTCTCTTGACACAATCAAGGAATGTGCTCTGACCATCCATTAACGAGCCTGTAACCTTCTCGGCATCGAACACCTTGCCATGTAGCATGTCGTCGGTGGCACCAGGGCAAGCAGCCTGAACGTCGGCACGGAACTCGACACCAAGCTCTGCCAGTTCCTCTATGAGCAACTTTGCGTCATTGTCATTGGCAATGTCACGATACTCCTTGTTCTTATCAAAACTCTCAGGATCATAAAGTTCATGATAAGTCTCGTTAGTGTACTTATTTGTACTTCCATCTTTCTCAGTGTAGAAGGCTGCCATTACGCCAATGCAACCAATCTGGTCTTTAGGGTGCATAAAGTAGCGTTCGTCACAGAGGGATGCAAGGTACATTCCTGCGGAAGCACAAAGGCCATCAATAAAAGCAATAACCGGCTGCCCCTTGCTACGTGCATAACTAATAGCCTGTGCATAGTCGTTTTTTGCCCATGCCGAGCCTCCAGGTGTGTTGATAAGAAAAACATGACCTCGGCAAAGAGGATGGTCAGCAGCACGCATCATCATATCTCTGTGGTCAATAGATCCATACGAGCAACCACCACCGTTACGAGTTATAGGACCATCAACGGTCAGCACGGAAACGAATGGGAAGTTCTGCATATTGTTACCCTCGCTATCAGTACAGGAGAGAGCCCAATTTCCACGCACCTTGTTTCCGTCCTCTGAAATCTGATATTCCTCTGGATAATATACAGAACCATCAGCACTCACGGCTGTAACGAAGCCGCAAGTCTTTTCAGGCTTGACAAAAGCAGCGTGAGTGTTGAAATTCTGCTCCAGAGCCTTACGGATTCCGTGTGCGAACTCTGGCAGAACCATCCACTTTTTCTCAGTTAAAATTTCATAAATGCCTTTCATTTGTGTTTGTGTTGTTGATTTTAACTATTGCAAAGGTAAATCTAAGATAGCAAGACACTGTAACGCAAAAACGCCCACCCATCAACGGGTAAGCGTTTCGCTTCTGTAAGAAAATCATGCCCTCTGGCACATCTTAACATAATAATTAAAAACCTAATAATCATTTTTAGCGATAGTCTCACGACTAAATTCACTAACACCAGTTTTGATTAACTCTTTTTATTTTATACAATTACAATTTTTATTAGCAACTACAAAAATCTTATATCATTCAAGACAACTTAAAAACTTGGTGAAGTCAGAACAACAGCAGGATAATTGCTCTTGCAAGAATAATTCACCGATAACGTATGCTCTGTATTTTCTGTAAGCTCACAGGAAATAGCTCCCGTTTCTGGCAGAGCATACAATAGATAATAACCGCCACTGGCTCTCTTATATACTATATATATAGGTTTTGTCTCCAAACCTTCGATAGCACTCTGAACCGTATCAATAGCATCCTTCACCGTTGCCGACATGTCATGCTGATATATTGTACCGGCAGCTTTCTTTGTCCCTTTCTCCTTTAAAGTCGCAACAGCATCAAGCGGAGTAGTTGTGCTGTCGAGAGACAATATCAATAAAGGAGAAGTAAATATGCAATTCTCCATTGAACGCACGGGGAACGTCAAATTTGCTGGCATAGGCAATGTGCAAGTTCCTGCATTATATACGCGGATTTCTACAATATCGCGCTGAAATCTTTCTTCACAAATCATAATAAAATAGTATTTATCGTTAATTTTTTTATCTCCCCTCTTTGTCCTTTCGTGTGTACCGATAAAAAACATTATCTTTTAAGACAAATTAACATAAGGGTTTACATTTTTTAACTTAAATGTATTATTTTTTCATTAGTGTCTCTGTACGTAATATCCTCGACGCTAATATCAAGTATATCAGGCAAACTATACTCCTGGAGTAATCGCCACAGCTTCACGCGAAGAGCATTGAACTCATGATAATCCTTTGACACGCTAATGTCGTAATGCAGAAGAAAACGCTCAAGCATACTATTGCGCTTTCTCTCTATCTGCTCACGGTCATCAATACTTCCGTGTGGATAGAGGCAATGTATTTTTGTCTTACGGTTCCATTCACCGAGGGCAATTAGGAAATCTTCTACAAAGCAATTTTCTAAAGTCGAAACCTCTTTGACTGAGATATTCCATCCTGCATTAGTATAATGATAGCTCCCATCAATGAATACTCTGGTCGGTAATGCAATACAAAGGTAATCATAATCCTCTGAATTGCCGTATTTCATCTGTTGACAATACAATTGCGCTATTTCAGTGTATGACAAATACACTTTCGGGTCACGTTTTAGCATTTGTTTCTGAGTGACTGGCGAATATCCGCGAAGCAGCAATTTCCATTCCTGCTGTGAGATACAAGGGGGAATACGCCCGTCATTATGCGATACGGCCAAAGGACTTATATGCCTCGACAATACACGATACTGGGCATCAAACTCACAAAAAACCAACGGCTCTTCGGGACGCAAACATATCTGCTCTCCCTTGCCGTCCATCATAGAATTTCTGGCAAAATTGCACAGATAGGAAGGCAGCCGTAAATATATATTGGGCGCAATCTTACTCATGAGCAGTTAAAGTTTAGAGGTTAAGAATTAAAGGTAGGAAAATCTATTTTCGTTTGATAGAATTTGTCGGAATACCATTTATTAAATGACTTATCACTCAGCCACCAATCAAATACGTATTCTGCAATAACATCTTCCTTATCCATGTTATCAGGGACAGGGCATTTGTCAAACTGCAACAAGGCCTCTGAACGGCAATTTTGCCCCCCCCCCACACACACAACGAATAGATTTTATTGTCTTAATCCATTTATTCTTGACATAAGGAAATGCTTTGAAATCCATTACTCGCTGTATGCGCTTGGCCATCGGACAACCTATACATCCAATCCTATGCCATCCCTTATCATACATTTCACAATGAGGCACACACATTACTTTATTCAAGAACTCCCACACATCTTCATCACTCCAATATATAATAGGTGATACGAGCAGAGATTCCTTCCCCTTGATGCAACCAGTCACAGCCTCATTATCTACTGCATCAGGATTAGCAACCGAGGGAGTAACCTTTTCCTTGCGCCATGTCTCGAAAGCATCCATGTCACCCGAAAAAGTGCGATTATTTATCTCTACCTCATTACGCTTATTCCTTCGCGGACTCTCAGCCTTACGAATACCGATAAGCGTAACCTTTCCTGCACCAGTATGTTCTTTCAGTTCCTGACAGCACCAGCGCACTCTGCGAGTAGGCAATATTCCTTTTCTTCTGGCAATAGAATAGATACTCTCCTTCAATTTAAGAAACTCCACATCTGGATATTGCTTTCGGATGAAACGGATAACGGCAGGAGGGTCAACACTTGTGGGAGAAAAATGTGCCTTAAACCTCACACCTGCAAGTTCGGCAATATGATATAATGCCTGCGAGTCCTTACCTCCTGAGAAAGCAAGGAAAAAGCCATTGTCAGAATCATAGGCATTTGCTATCTTCTCTGCTCTTCGCAACAAAGAAATGCTATGCTCCATCTTCTTACGCAGACCTGACGATGCACGAGAATATGCTTTTTCTAATTCTAAATCCATTTATATTTACTATTTTTTTTTCAATAAACTAAAACAAGTACCTACTTTGTCACTTTACTTTGTCATTCAAAAGTGACAAAGATATATGGTGTGGTATTACCGAGACCATCCTTACCTGTATGCCCCCCCCCAACCATAGTAGTTACGGCATTGGCAAGATGCTTAACAGGACGAGAAATTACGGTGCCCTTATCATCACGCACCCAACCTATATAATTTTCAATTTTACTCACTGATGCTCGTCAAGCTAAAGCAAGTCAACGTTCAATTTAAGTGAAGAGATAAGAGATACATTCTTACACTTCTGCGCTTCCTGTATGGGTTGAATGAAACCATTTTCAAGCGGATTGAGCTTACATATCACACTACTACCAGCACAAGTCTGATGATTATCACATTGGTAACAGGTGAAGAGTGAAAAATTACACTCTACTGGCACGTTATACTGCTCCTTAAAGAACTCAGCAAGCACTTTTTCAAGTTCCTCAACGTCAAGTTCTGGAGCACCTTTTAGTCGAATATTAATATTAGAATAACGCATTTTCTTTTAGGTTAAAGTTAAAGAAATTAGAGGTTAATCTTTAGGTATAACATGAGCTATGACTTCATCTACTCCCAGATAATAGAGCCACATGCCATGAAAACCGACAAAAAACAGAGGAAAAGAAAAATACAAACCGAATAATAGCCAAAACAGGCATAAGGATAGCTGCACTAACAATTCTGTTGAAGTCTCACGAGCATGAATCGTACGGGAATAGAACTCAGGGGGCAAGTCTTTTCTCCACCACGGAATGTAGCCGATTACACGGAAAATCATGGAAATGCACATACCATATATATATGTATGTGCGTATGTATATGGCACTATAACGACACATGCACATATTAGTATTATTATAGATAATATTAAGTCTATACACGGAATGATAATAGTTGAAGGCTTCATTGTTAATAGTTATTGGTTGGATTAATATAAGTGTATGACTTTGCAAAGATACAATATTTGTACTATTTTACCACCAAATTTTCCTAAAAATGCGTTTGTTTAACAAAAATTAAGGGATTTCGTGCAGTATTATAATACTTATCTTGTATCTTTGCACCGTTTTAATACACCTAATAACAATAAAACTCTTTTGTAAATCTTATGCAAAATAATCAACAAAAAAAACGTGAAAAGGCACGACTTGAATCATGGACCAAGGACTTTGACCTTTGTGCTGTGGATGAAATGGAATGGCCTGCCCCACTTAAAAGCATCTTCACTTCTGAAGTATGGACCGACCTCACAAAGAAAAGGAGGACTTTGTTTCGCGTGATTAGCAATAAACCGGATATGATGGCTTTCCAGCGATTAAAGAAAATCGACTCAGAAATGGCAAATATCCTTTTTAGCTCCATGATAGAATATACTCTCTATTCACAGCAGAAAAGCGGAGAACGACGTATATCACTCAAGGAACATTTTACGGATTTCATACGAACGGACGAACAAAAAGAGGCTTATCAAGACTACTGCAACCGCATCGACTCCGTAGTAATGCTTACCGATGTTATGGAGGTTATGATTATGGAAGCTCTGGAACTCTTACATAAGATAGACCCTACCGTTATAGTCGATGAGTTCAAAGGAGTACAGAATGCACTCAAGGCACTTACCGATTTCACATCCTTACACCATAAGGATGAGCATAACGAACTTACATACGAGTTCTGTGACTTTGTTGAGTCAGTACAAGACTGGCTCGTTCCAAAGACACATATCTTCCTAAAGAAGTACGAGGAAAAGGCACAGAAACTCATTAACAAAGGAGAGATACCACAAGAGAAAAAGAAGAGAAACGATAGGGATTTTGCGACAGAAACACTCACTAGGTATTTCTTTTATAATAACACTCCATATCATAACGACTTCCATAAAAGCAAACGTGAAGCAGAAAGATATATCAACACCCTCAACGATGAGGAACTGAAAAGTGCCTTGCCATATATCATAACAGCCGACAGGGAAATGAACCGCATAGCAATGGCAATAGACAACCTTACGACTGCACGGAAGAATATGGAGAAATGTGAGGACAAAGCCTTTCTAAGCAAACTGGCAATGCTTACACGCATACCCGAAATGTCCGCAAAACTATCTGTCGAAAACGAAATCAAACGCCATTTAGCTTCTTAGTTTGCCTATGGATCAAGAATATTCTGGCAAGCTCAATGTCCTCTGCTCTATATATGCCTCGGCATACGATAACGAAGGACGATACAGAGACCCGACCACAGGACAGCCCATAGAGCAAATGACTATCCATGATTTCCTTATGACAGATCGTTACCGCCCACAAGTGGAAAAACTTCGGAATCTTATAGCAGAACATGGTCCCGAAGTTAAAAAGACCGAGGAGTACGAGCTGATCAAGAAATCGCTACCGACGGCAACCCTTTCCGGTCTGTTCAAAAAGAACTGGATATACGTTGAGCACAAGAACAAGTATCAATGGGTAAGCCGAAGAGCAGACTTCCTCGTCCTTCATACCGGCTTTATCGTGATTGACATAGACTATGGCGACAATAAGCACTTGTCTCTTGAACGAATCATGCGAACGTTAAGACACCACAAGAGCATAGTTTTTGCCATGCGATCTTGCTCAGGGATGGGAATCATGGCACTCTGTCTCATAGCATATCCCGACAAGCACAAGGAACACTTCTTTGCTATCGAACGTGAGTTCGCAACTATGGGTATTAAGATAGATCCTGCCTGCAAGGACGTATCGAGATTAAGATTTGCATCATACGATCATGATTTCTATCTTAATGAAAATGCAATACCTTATCGGCAAGTCATCGAGCAGAAGAACCCACGACCTGCACAGCCGGCGTTAAGTCCAAAACCAAAAAACTACATCACCGAAACGTTAGAGGAAACGGAGGCAAAGGTACGAATACTTGTCGAAAAGATTGAGGCACGAGGCATAGACATAACAGGCGACTACGACCAATGGCTGCACCTTGGAATGGCTCTGCATAGCATGATTGACGGACTCGAATATTGGAAACGCATAAGTGTTTTCCGGAGAGGCACACACGCTAACGATGACCGTCAGTGCCAATACAAATGGAAAAGCATTAAAAGCGACGAAGACGACAAGCGAATAGGCTATTTCTTCAACATTTGTAGAGATTACGGCATAACACTTCACTAATATCTCCGCATTGAGTTTGGTGACACTAAGTGTTACACTTGGGAGAAAGTTTTTTATTAACTTTGCCCCATGAACACAACGAACTCTCTCTTCAAAAAGGAATCGCAGCTATGGACCTGGGTAGAACAAAACTGCGATAAATGCAAGAAAGGCAGTCACCCGAAACTTGGATCATGTGCCGAGAGGACAAAGTGCATCTGCCATAAGGCACGTGAACTATATGCCCGTCTTGACAATGAATACCTACCGGTAAGAATAACTACTGCAAGGGTATGCAAACATAGACAATGCCCTGATTTTGTACCAATGCCTATAGTTACATCACGGACTATAGCCCCTACCCTATTCGACAATTATTAACTCTGGTACTAAGTGTCAGACTAAAGCAAAAGAAGTATGCCAAAAAGAATACCTACAATGACAGTGACGGCAGAAGCCGAAATAGAGATAGATGAAATGATTGAATTTCTCGAAGAAAAAGGCTACGAAATTTATTCTCCTCTTGATCCCGATAAAGACGATAAAGAGAAATATATATCAGAGCCACAACGAATAGCCAAACAGCTTGTCAGGTCAATTCAAGAAATAGAATACAACTATTCACCAGAAATGATTCTTCGGGAAATACTCTCTGAATGGTTCTGCTTTCCCGTTAATGCAGACAAAAAAACTATTATTGAACATATAAATAAAATTCTATAATGGAAAAAAAACAAAATAAAGAAGTTCCAATGCGTGAACTTGACCGCACAGGAAGATTTACTGCCATCCTCCTTGATGCTATCAAGCAAGAAGGCATTGATGATCCAAAACAGATTTGTGAAGAAACAATGAACACAGCAAATCGTATCTTTTGTCTTATAGCAGAATTTTGGGGTATAAGTCCCAAAACGCTCATCCTCGATTTGTTGAATCAGACTATAAAGCAAATCGAGGACAAACCCGAACCTAAACCTAAGTTTATGGTTCGCACCGACGATTAGGAATTATCCTTGATTTCGCTCTAAACTCTAAACTAAAAGAATATGAACCACATATTATCTTTTCCTTTATGGCTCTGGATGTTGCTCTCTGCCTTGATAGGACTCATCAACTTTTTCATTCTTTATTGGTCAGGAAGAAAAAAGGAGAAAAACTATATTAAAGAATGAGCAAAGGAACTGAACAAAGCACAGCAACGCCAGTTAAAAGCTAATGTATGGCTACTTGGCAATATCCTTTCTGAAACCGACATCACAGAAGAAGCAAAGCTTCATGTAATCAATAAATTTAAAAAAATAACTGGCTATGACAATATCCCTCGCTGAAATATTAAGAGTAATAACAGACATTTTACTACTCGTCAACATATTAGGCTTTTGCCTTATTTTTAACCAACAAAGCAAAAAAAACAAAATTCTGGAAAAATTGGTCAGATTACAATCTGATACCGATGTTGTGAAGACAAAAGTAAAAGCGATAAAGGCCTTTAGCTCCTTTATTGATTACCTTCATGAATCTGGAAGAATCAACCTCGAAGAACTTGAGGATGATCACTGGAGAGAAAAATTTATCAAAGAAATAGAGACGGAATAGCCTATGCACACTATAATAAGAAAACTCTTTGCAAAATATATATACCATATTCCTTTTACCAAAAAGGCATGGTATAATTTTCAGGCAATGATTCCTTCAGATACATACAACGAACGTAGTTTCATTGTCATATTTAATGAGCAGAACAAATATATACCATGCCCACCTATAGGAAGCAATGTAGTATATAAAATACATGGTGTTTCATATCTTTACAAGATTATCGGATTTGAAAATGAAAGTCCATATAAAGACTGGCTATACCCTGACTCCGACTATATAAATCCTATTATTGAGTTTATGAAAAAGTTATGAAGTTCTGAAAAACTCTATGCGTAAACAAACTGAACAACATTCAAGATAAAAATTATGGCAAATGATAATAAAAACCTTCCTAAAGTTCGTGATACTGGCAGCATGTTTCTTGATGCTGCTTTTGAAGCTTTGGAACAAGAAAAAAAGGATAATGACAGTTTCTCTTACCTGTTATTGACAACTGACGGCCACAAAATGTGGAGCATGGGCGATGGAATAGAAAAAGACATAATCGCTTCTGTCGCAAGCGGCATGAAGAAAGACTCCGCCTTGCAGAAAATAATACTGAATGCCGTAGCATTACGCATAGAAGATAACCCAAATGTCAAGAATGAATTAACGAACATATACAACAGGATTGTTAAAATAAAAGACAATTAGTAATTATGAGTAATATATCAGACAAAAAACCAAAGGAACATGGTAGTGGCGACATCTATCTTGATGCCGCAATAGAGGCTTTGCAACAAGCGAGAAAAGAGAATAAAGAGATTGCATACCTGCTGATAACAAGCAAGGGAGATAAATGTGGAAATGTAGGAGGAGGAAAGATCGGGGGACTCATTTCTGCCATCGCCTCAAACATTCTCGAAGACGAAGAACTTTCTTTTCTGATAAAGAGAGCAATTATCGTTAGTGAATGCCACAAGAATCCGAAAAAGATAATGGATCATTTCTTGGAAGCCTTAGACAAACAAATTGACAAGGCAAAAGAAAATCCTTCTGATGCTTTCAAAGGTTTCTTTAGTAAACTTGACAAAAATAAAGACTCATGACTATAGGCGAACAATACCGACGCTTACAGAAATTGCGCGAAGAAACGGCAGAGGACTTCTTGAAAAAATGGCAAACCACTTTTGTCAAGGAAGCTCCCAATAGTCTGACCTACTCCATTGACTTGCAATGTAGTACGGCTTACGACTATGATGAAGAATTTATAAATAACATCAAAGAAATTCTTGAAGCCGATAGTTGGTATATCAATGTCAAACAAAACAATCTATTCATGCACTTTTTTATAACAGACAAAGAAGAATATGGATAAGGTAGAAAACCTAAAATCACAATTGACAGAAATTTATGAGTGGATGCGCGAAACAGCCGATGTTTCTTATAAACAATATTCTCTAGAGAATATGATAGAAGATTGCAGAGAATGCTACGAAGTCACTCTACACGTCTATCTTAAAGATACCCAAGCACCGATCCTCTTCAGTAACAGATGCACCGAAGGCTATCTCCGTGGCATTAGAATCTGCGACGAGATTATAATTTTCAGCGAAGGTTTTGGATTCTCCAAACATGACTACAACTACTCTTATGGTTTTATCCCATATTCCAATATTTCCTATATAGAGGCCGTTTCACACACCGACGTATGGGAAAGTGAGGAACTGCGAAAAGCCTACGAAGAAAAACTGAAACATAATCAATGAAAGAAGCACTACCATATACCCCAACAAAGGGAACAAGACTTATGTATAATCTCTCCACTCTCGGCGAAATGCACGAACTCCTTACTGACGAGAATGGAGAGACAAAGATTCTCCCTGCTGAAGAATGGCTCAAATGGGGCAAGAACAACCTGGGAGCATACCTGAGTTATTACAACCTCTGGACCGTGCCAACTCTGGAGCTATGCGACATCCTCGATGAAGAGATAGGCGACCTTTCCTGCATCGAGATATGTGCCGGACAGGGCATTATCAGTAAAGAACTTAACATTCGGGCAACTGACAGCTACCTGAAAGTTTCAAAGGAATATATCAACACGTTCGGAAATGAGAATATGCAGTACCCATCCTTCGTGGAGAAACTTGAAGCGTCGGAGGCTGTTGACAAATACCACCCTGAATGCGTATTAGGCTGCTATGCCGTTCCGAAATGGAATGAGGAAGCTGCAAAGCGATATTACCGCGACACGGGCAAGGAACTTCGCGGAAGTGTCAAGGGCGTGGACTACGAATATATCCTGCCTAAGATAAAGAAACTTATTCTTGTCGGACACAAAGAACTGTATTGCCAACATCCATTTTTCAAGAGGAAACACAGGCTCATAGTCAACAAAAATGTCCTCACAAGACATTCCGTCAATGGGCAAAGTTACATTTATATCTTTGATTAGTTATGGAAACAATAAACATTAACCAACGTGTGTATTGCCGTGCAACTAACAACGGCAAAGGAGTCATCGAGGCGTTAGAGGCAAGAGGTGGTGTGAACACTTTTGACTATAACGGGAAAAAGTACTTTCACTTTATTACTAAAGAACCTACTGAAACATTCTACTACATCGACAATCATGGTAGGATAAAGACGGTAAGAGCAGAAGGCGATTGGTTTGACCTTATTGATATGCTTCAGACATTTTACACAGAGATTCCACCATTAGTACCCTCAAGGTGGAGAGCAAAAAAAGGCGAGTCGTTCTGGTATATAACCTCATTATTCACGGCAGCGCATGATATAGATCTTTCTTCTGAAAAAGATAATCTCTTTTACCAAAAAAAGAACTACTTCCCTAATGAACATATAACAACAGATATTGCCCTTGAACTTCAAGAGGCTTTTGAGAAAATATTAGAGAAATATGAAACAACTGACAAAGAAACAGGCAATAGCATTCAACAAGAATAAGCTATGGAAAAATTTGACCGATAGGCAAAGAGCAGAGTTTCAGATAGAGCAGGAACTACTATGTATGCCATTTAAAATCTGGCAAGAAGCAATGGAGAAAACGCTTGGACGAGGAGTTTATACGCACGAATTTGCCCTGAACTTAGAAGGTTTAAAGGCAGAATTATACGGAGACAAGCAAGCTCCTACCTTTGAAGAAATTCTTGCTCTGATGCCTAAAGAAATGCAAAAAATAATTCTTATCATAGATTGACAATTATGACAGAAACAGAAGAGCAAAGAAAAAAAATCATTAAGCAAATTAGTAATTTGCTAATGCGTAATGGATTTACATTTGAATATGTTATCCGCAAGAAGCCAAAAGGCATAAAGGTAATATTTGAGGTTACTCAGGAACAATTGAGTAAAATAATAGAACAAGGAAGAAAAGAACATGAACAAGACTATGACAGAAAAAGAAATCAGAAAGAAGTTTGATGACATACAGAATCAACTCGACGCTTTACAAAACGAGAATGCCACATTTTTGTTCTTGGCAAATGAAGGAAACCACTTCGTTATAAGTGGCGATAAATATATGATTGCTGCACAGATCTCATTCGCCATGATGCGTTACCCCGTTGTTCATGACATCATCAAGATTTGTGCAGAGAAGTACGATGAACTGAATGATGCCTTTGGCGAGAATGCCAAAAGCATGATAATGCAGCATCAGATAGAAAAGAACTCAGGAAGATAAACTATTAATAGCTATGGCACAAGTAGATATTGCTAATCTTTTAAAAGATAAGTCCGCACTTATTAAATACTTACTGGAAACCATCATGAATGCAGATCACAACATTGAGGGGTTACTCGGCATGAAAGCTCGTGGCTTTTCAACAGAGGGAATGCTTGAGAATGTGTTGAAAGTAACAGCCAAACAGTCTCAGCAAATAAAACACCTTTCTTTGGTTGCCTTACTGATTGTGCAGAGCAATGATTTCGACACAAAGGTTGCGGACGTTATGATTAAAATGGGACGCGGAGAGGAAGCCCTTCGTACTATGTTTGATGCTAAATTGAAAGGAAAATAGGATATGAAAGCTGAAGAGTTAATGACAGGAGATTTGCTTAAAAGTAAATCTGAACCACACTTGATTTTGCAATATATCACTTGGACTACAAGACATGACTTGTCAATTGCCTTAAATTGTAGTTCTATTAAAGACAGAAGTAAGTATTTACCTCCTTTCTTGGAAAACGAAGTAGAACCTATCACTCTCACAGATGAAATTTTGAGGTTGAATGTATTTAAATTTGATATTATTCATCAAGTCTATTATCAACACTTCAATGGTGCTGATGTATTTGTAAGCCTTCCAAAAAAGGATGCCATGTATCCTTATGTCGATATTTCATACACTTCATTGATTCATAACCCAGAAGATGTGACAGAGGTATCACACGAAAATATTGTGCATTTCCCTCAGAGGGTATATGTGCATCAATTCCAACAATTTCTTAGATTGTGTGGAATGAATGAGTTTGCAAACACATTAATAGTAGAACAATTATGAGAGAAATAGTTTTTAGAGGACAAACGCAAGAAGGTGAATGGGTATTCGGTAATTGCATATCGAATAAAACCAACAACAATATAGATGTTGCCTATATAGGTCTGTGTTATCTGCCTTGTGCTGAAGAGCCAATTGAAAATTTTCTTGCTAAAATATTCCGTGTCAGACCAGAAACTGTAGGACAATTTACAAGTCTTTATGACAAAGAACTTAATCCTATCTACGAAGGTGACATTCTTCAGGTTGATGGATGTTCTGATAAATTAGAGGTACGCTTTATCAGGGGTGTATTTGCTTTTCTCTGGAACGGGAATCTTGATAATGAATTTCCTTGTAATGCTCCAACACAAGAATGGGCAACAGTTATCGGCAACATATACGAGAATCCCACCTTATTGGGAAAAGAGAAAAAATGAAAATTATGAAAAGAAAAGAATTAATTAAGAAATCACGTCAATTAGGATATGGAATGTTAATTGCATTAACGCTATTAGTAGTTTGCATTCCTATTGACATCTTTACAGGCAACTATGTTAGTGCAATTAATTGTGTACTTTGGATTTATGTTGGAATAAGAATGTTTGTTTCGCATGAAAAAGCGACTGAAATAGCCGATACTTCAACAGAAATCATTGAGGTGCAAAGCAAACTCATAGAAGTGTTAAGACAGATTATAGAAGAGTTAGCGGCAAAACAGCATAAAACTAATGAAGAAGAACAACAAATAATATATAGAGAATCCTTTAGTGAAATTAACAGCCCTTCAACTCCTATTCTGCAATAAGAGCAGCATAAGAGCAGGAACGGAGGTAGAACGGACCTAAAGCGAAGGAGAAACGGAGGAATGAATATGAAACCAACAGAACTGCAAATTGGTGATTGGGTACTAAAACATGCTGAAGGCTATGCTAAAGTAATAGGTATAGAACACATGGGGACTGTTGATACCTCACGTGGTATCACAATTGATATGTACCTAAAGCCTGTTCCTCTCACACCTGAGATACTGGTATTGAATGGGTTTGAGAAAGTACCAACCGCACCTCACAGCTATTTTACATCTGACTTGTGGGATTGCGATGTGATAATAGATATAAGCAAAGACACGTATGAAGACACATGGCACGTACACAAATTTACCGACCACAATGACAATGCAATTGTGTGTTTTAGCTTATGCTATGTGCACGAACTCCAACATGTGCTCAGGCTCTGCGGACTGCACGAGTGGGCTGATAATTTCAAATTGGAGAAATAACTATGAAAAATCTTATAGAATATTTCCTTTTGATAAAAACGCTACGCAAAAGAATGGTAGCAATCAAGGAAACGATGGACTTAGCAGAAGTAACAGATGTGTATGCTGAATACGTTTGTAAAATGCACCATCAGTCAATGTGGTGTATGGGAAAATTGACAACATTTTATGTTGAAATCGGTCAATCTTTTATGAATGGATATATCAAGGCACTTCATGACAATGGATTGGAGTTCAGAAAGGGGCTTGTCAAGAAAAGAGACATTACTCACGATATGCCATGTGGGGCACTTGATTATTATCGTAAAGATGCAATTAAAGAAACAAAAGACATAGCTGTTGATACACTTTTCAAAGTATTAGAAAAATACGAAACGTCAAAAACTAATATAGCAACTATTGTTAGTGATTTCAAGAAAGCATTGGAGGATAAGAAATGACACCGGAAGAAGTATATAACTTTAATTAAAAACAAGAAATATGATCAATATATCAATCCCAATCACATTCAAAGACATAAAGGATCTTTGGAAGACAAAAGTCAGTAAAAGACATAAGCAAAATCGTCAAGAAGTTGAAGATTTGACGGAGTTCTTTATATACTCAATCCTTCATGGTAGATGGGGTGAAGTTTCTGATGGCGAGGTCATAAAGTGGACGGAGAAAGATAAGAAACAATTCACCGAGGAAATGAAGATTGAAATGAAAAAGTGTATATCCAGACTTAAATAAGCGATGGAGGAATGATATGGCTACAAGAAAAGAAGAAATCAAGAAAGCTGCAATGGAGTATCACCCAAGTAGTGAACATTCAAGATTAGTATTCTGCGAAGGTGCTGAATGGGCTGATAAGAATCCTGAGAAAAATTTAAGGAATAGGATTCAAATGCGATTAGACAGTATCGGTTGTTATTCAGATGACCTTCATTGCACTATGTATCAAATGAAGGAAATGTTAAAGGATTTCTTAAAGTAAAATGGAAGAATAATTATGATTGTCGAATACGGAATTATGAGTAATAAATGGCAGATTGAAGCCGAAGATAAACTGACAGCTTATGCCGCTATCATAATATCACAAAGAAAAAATGTAAATCTTATTGCCATTTTTAATGAAGAATTAAAAGAAGACAATTGGGCTTTTTCCGAGAATTTAGAAAGTCGTCTCGGAGAGATATATGGTGGTTCTTTCTCTGATTTTACGAACTACATAGAAGCACATTCAGAGAACATAAAAAAAACTCTTCTTACGATCAAGAAATTAATTTAACAAAAAACAAACAACTATGACACTTTCCCCGAAGACTCGCTTATCCCAGGATGAGAAAGAATACATCCTGAAAAAAGCTAACAAAATCCCAACAGTGGATATAGCTACATACATCGGCTGCACAACAAGCGCGGTTAGATATTTCCTGCATAAACAAGGAATACCGGCAGCATACATTAGACGGTGGAATATTCCCCAGACAGAAAAATTAATATCACTGTGCACTGGCGAATATTCAATTAAGGAAATTGCCCACATGCTACGTATGCCACATGAGATAGTTAAGAATCGCATTTACTTTCTTCGCAACAAAAAAGGCATGAATCTAATCTTTCACAAACTCAAGGAAAAATAAGAATGAAAATAATCAAAGATACAACAATACGAGAACAGAGTCTTGAGGACATAGTGGCGAACATCAATAACGAATGCCGATGTTGTCCTGGCAAAGACTGCTCTGTATGTGTATGGAAATACAAATAACACTAAAATAAACATAGATATGAAATGGAGAAAGATTAAGAAACGCTTAAAGAAGCATGAACTATCAAAAATGATAGGCTTGACCGTGTTCGAGCCTATGTCTAATGCGTTTTATGTAATAACTGATGTAAAGATAAAACCGAAAGGAGGTAAGAAAGTTGACTATATGATTACAACAAAAAACGCTCCTGACTATTCTAATATCTTTACAACTCCCGATAGTCCAAACGGTTTCGCTCATTCATTAGATCTCTCAATGGATGTTCCTGATAACAAGAATCTGCAAAAACTGCTTAACAACATATAGATATGCCCAATATTCACTTATCCCCAGATGAGAAAGAATACATTCTAAAAAATGCCAATCTCATACCTACAAGGAAAATAGCGGAGTATATAGGTTGCTCACAATGCGCCATACAATACCTGCTCCGCAAACATGGCATAGCAAGGACTGGCTTGAAGGTATGGACCAAGCAACAGACTGAAACACTCATATCTCTCTGCACAGGCGATCACACCATACAGGATATTGCTTACTTATTGGGAATGACGCAACGGCAAGTGCGTGGGCACATCGACGCTCTCCGCAAGTATAAGGGAATAAAGTTAAATTATAAAAGGAAACAAAAGAAATAACTATGCTACCATATATCCACGATATGCTACACTGCAAGCAGCAGACATGCAAATTAAAAGATAAATGTTACAGGTATTTCTTGGGGCAGGAAATAAAGAATAGCGGATTCACCACCGCCAGTCTCTTTTCTCCTCAAGAACCTGTGACAGAAGGGTGTAGTCACTTCGTAAATAAAAATGAGTATAAATTATGAGTTTATATAATATGCTTAATGGGGTGAACCCAGCAACTTTTTACATTCTACCAATGCTCGGAAAACACCCTAACGACATACCTCGTTTCAGAGATTGTTTCGTCAATTCAAAGAATCAGATAATAGTCTTTACAAGAGTAGGCGGCGGTAATCGAAATTGCGGATTTGGCGAAGAAGTGCTTTGCCAGCATCCCGACTTCGTAGAAACCTACGACGATGAAAACGATAACACCTACGGCTGTTACATTTTCAATGTACCAGAGAAATGGAAAAGTGACTTTGAACGCCTCAGAAACAATAAACGACCTTCTGATGAATATATAGAACAATGTTGTTCTATATATCCTAAAATCGCGGATAGACTAAGGCAACAGTTTGAAACTCTTAACAGAATATAATTATAGCTATGACTGAAATGAAAATCCTTGACATGCCCGTAAAGGCTAAATGGTATGATATGCAAGAATGTGGAGAGAAAGATGAAGAGTATAGAGAAATAACTCCTTATTGGGAAAAACGCTTACTCGACTATCAACGACTTAAAAAATATGTATCTGATAACTATAAAGAATTAATAACAAAGAAATTTATCTTCCCGTTTCGCCCTGCAATAGAAAATGTCCCCGAAGCTTTCCCTCGCGGATATACCCATATAAGATTTCGCTACGGCTATACAAAACGAACATTCATTCACAAAATAGATTATATAACTTTTGGAATGGGTAAACCTGAATGGGGAGCACCAACTGACCGACAGGTTTTCATCATTAAACACCACAAGGAATAACGCATACTACCCTGCCCTTCCTTATTACGGAGGAGGGGTAGGGTTATAGATGCCAATTCTTTTACTTAGAACCAGTTCCACCTCTTAATAATCAGCACACGGACAACAGTACCGAGGATGATACCAAGGACATCGGCAAGAATATCCCACCAACACCAATGATTGCCGTAAGCCTTGCTATCGCCATATTCCTTAGCCAAAGCTCCTATAATAGCCGCCTCCGTACTATATAGTGCGATAACAAAACAAGCAGAAAAATGATACAACTTATCCTTTCCTTTTAATCCATTATCTGTCATAATTCATGCGATTTTATTTATTTAATCCTTCAATTGCAAAAATAGTGAAAATTTCTCATGAATTTGTTACAGACAAAAACGGTTTCCATGAACTTTTACATTCACAGAAACCGCCCCAGAATTTAACCTTTCCACACTTAGTCCAGATAATAAGAACGGACATCATAGAAGCCGTCATTGTCGGTAAGCGTATTCACCGCCATTTTATGTATAGTCTTGATATACTTTGAATTTGTGACATCGGAAGGCTCAATGCCAAGCAAGCCAGCAATGACCGCACCATTATCACTATGGATGGCATTCATGCCTATCCATAGAGAATAGCAGTTGAAAACGTACTCGCGCTCAATCTCAAGAGCAAGATCCTCCATAGCCTTACGCCATATATCTAATGCCCAGGCACCCTTTGGATTGAGTGCATTGAACACTGTTAGGGCTTCCGACTTAGTGAGATACTGCTCCCACTTAATTGCGCAAAGAGTCTCTATCCATTGTTCTGCCGATGCGGACTGATTTTTTATCATCCAGTCCATCATTTCTTGCATAACCTCGCCAAAGAGCTTCATGTATCGAGGCTCATTGGATGCTGACATGTAATTGTATAACATGTCAAACTTATCTTTCATTTCTGTCTGTGTCATAATTATTAATTTTTATTTTGAATTACACCTTGGGCAAGGCGTTGTCCTCACCCGTTGATTGCCTATTGTCCGAGTGGTGTAAACCACTTTCTTCTGTGATTCGCTTATATATATGCTCATACCAAGAATCCATTAATCCTAACAATAAGTCAAACCAAATAGCACAGTATGAGGCGAAGAATGCCGTTGCGATGCACACAATCACGTTATGTCCCGTCAATAGCAAGAACCAAAATACACATTGGAACGAAAGGCATTTGGGGCATGTGATAATAGGCACATTCCTGTCTTCTACGCCGTACACCTTCAGCAAGGCATCCACCAATTCCATGTGAATGAACATAACACATGAGAATGTTATCATCACAACGAACATCCACGTCATACGCTACTTCTTTTTAGTATCAGCATTAGCCGCTACCGCCGGAGTCTGATCGAGTGTGAAGGACACCTCTATATCCACGGTATTAGTCGTATTGCAACGGCAGGATATACGAACTGGAGTCACACTTGCGCCATTCGGAGTGAAAGTGGCGGCATCGGCAGAAACGACAGGAACACAAAGCGTCACTACGCATTTCTCGGTCTGAATGCAGTAGTTCGGGCAACACGCATTACCACTTATCTGCTGATAGCTGAGATCACATACACAACGTACATCACAGCAATATGTGTCACCACCGAGAGAACGGATGGGGCCTACCTGCTGGATAGACAGATTACTTACGATAGGAAGCTCGTCGGCATTGTTAAGACACATGTGACGATTACCACAAGTGTAATGACTGAGCTGAAGGAGATAGGACGCTGTTGTCGCCGTTGCTCCAGGAAAAGAGGTGAGGAATTTCACCGCGGTTGAACCATTTTTTCCCATAATTGTAAAAATTTAATTGTTAATAATAATTGACAGTCTATTATTTCCACCGCTTGTCAACTGTGGTTATTCCGTAATATCGGGAGTATCAGGAGTGATAAGCTCGTCATCCTGCTCATGCTGCATGGATATGATACTATCCTCAATAACATCGAGACGGTCATTCAGCTTCTTAACAGATTCATGGAGCATGAACACCATGTGAGTTGAGCAATAAAGCTGCTGCGCCATCGAGCACATACGGCAGTCCTTCGGGCAAGCCCTTGGCTGCTGCGGAATGTTATTATTTTCTTCTGCCATAATTGTATTTATTTGAAATGGTTAATGATTTTCTGTTTTACAAGAATATTGCTATCCCATTTTTTCACGGCATCCGAAACTTTACGGGCTGTAACTGCTCGCCCCTGATTACGGTGCTGGTTAATAAACCATACAAGAGTTTGACGAAGCTCGGCAACCTCTTGCTCGTTGTCTGCATAGATAGGGATTTGTACTGAATATACTTTCATAAAAATTATTCTATTGGTGGAAGATCATTTTCTACTGTGTCGGCAACATCCTCGGCTACCCCTCCAAGTGGAGGAAGGTTTGCACCACGTGCATTAAAAAGAGCACGTATTATCTCATAGCCTTGGTTTAACCCGTCTTTGTGGTCGCCCAAAAAGGAAAATATACCAGTAAGAGTATCTTTGGTGTTATCTACCCAAGTAGGCGTTGGAGCGTCATACATAGGCATGTCTGGCATGTCCTTAGCATAGAAATCATATAAACGTTCAGCCTTCTCAATATCACAGTTAGCTAATAACAGACATTGAGTTTTCAATGCGGCTTTACTCGTAGGTCTCAGCATTTGTATCATATCCTTATCTATCTTACGTCTTGACCAAAACATATTCTGGGAAATTCATGTGTGTGTGAAAGGGAAATTAGGGGAAATCGTGGGGGGATTTCCCCTAATCTTGTTTGATTAAGCATACTGAAAAATGCTTATTATGTCACTTTCGTAAACACTAAGCAAAATTCAGACAAAAAAAATGCTTAATTGCCGCATCCGCAAGAACCAGGACATCCGCAAGGCTGTGGTGCGCTGTAGATCTGAACAGGAGTAGCGTTAAGAGAAGAACGGCCTGTAATAGCGTCGCTCAAAGTCTGCTGCATGATGTTCTGAACTGTTGTGTCAATTGCAGATGTCTGACTGACAGTTGATGACTGGCTACCGCTCTGCTGTCCTGAAATTGAGTCCGTAATATTTTGACTCATGGTTACGTCCCCTTGGATTCTCTCAGCACGCTCGGCTGCTACCGTGTTGATAAGACGGTCAAGAGCCGCGTTGGTGTTTGCGTTCTGAGCGTTCATGAGCTGAAGAGCTGCGCCATACTGAGTTGCTGCGAGTTCCTTAGCACCCTGCGCCGCCTCACGAGCCTGAGAGCTCTTTGAAGACGCATAAAGAGGCGCGAATATCCATGCGCCGATAGCAGCCGCAGTGCCGACAGTACCAAGTACGAGACCGGCAACACCTACACCAGAAGTATGGGCCTTCTGCTGCTTGTAACCCACCATATACTGCTGATAAGGCGAGAGGCCATTCTCCTTTTCAAGAGACTTGAGAGCCATTAAATCGTTAAGATCCATCATTTTTGTGTTTGTGTTAGAATCTCTTCTCAATATCGAGAATTGCCACAAATTTACTACTCAGAACATCCGTGCCCTAATTTGGGAAACGAAAAAAAAATAAGGACAAATGAGAAATCTATCTCATTCATCCTTATTATTCTAAAGGAGTACAAATTGTACCTATATGTATAACTTATTCGTTGTCAAATAATTCTTTATGCTTTAATCGCCATTTGACAATCTCAAGCCAATTGTATGTTTTGTTCTGCGAAAAATCTTTTTTGGGAGTAGGGAAATCAGGGTATTTTTCCTTCCAGTGAGAAATCGTCCTAACATCTCTGCCAAAGTATCTTGCAACTTGTTCCCTTGTTGCCCCACTCATACAATGGTTTCCGATGAAGGTATGTATGACTTCCTTTAGTGAAGCCAGAACTCCACACTTTACTTTACACGGATTTTCTTTTACCATGACCTCTATAGCCATGAGTTCCATCAACAAGTCTTGTTGCTCCTTATTTTCCATATAACCAGAAAAAATATAATGATACCTATAACTGCCAATACTCCTATTACGTTTGCCTTGCCAAGTCCTGTAATTCGCATCATTGTCTCTGGCTTTATCACAATAACTACCGAAACGCAATAGTTATACATAATACATACTCTATGCACCCAACATAAACCGAAAGCTCTTGACAGAATGAATCTCAAGACAAAGGCAAACGAAAAAAATACCACATACATCCACTCAACCCGATAACCTATGCTTGCCAAAAGGCAATAGATTAAGGAAATAAATGCTAATCCGAAGATTCCGTATTTTGTAATTGCCTTCAGATGAAAAAAACGCTTATATGTTGTGCTGATATTATTCATTAGCCAAAAATTACAGGAAAAACTAACGGATAAACACTGCCGGCTGTCTGTTTCTCTCCACTCTCAGCCTTACGCATGATAAGTGTGGTACCAAGATAAAGACGATAAAGTGCATCGTTCTTGTAAATAGCATAGAAGCAGTTCTGTAATGTGCCTTCTTTACGCATGTCAAGGTATTCCGCAAGCGTCCAATGCTCAAGGATTGACAACCCAAACAACTGCTCAATATTCGTAGCATTTATCTGAGTAGCCTGAGTAGCCTGATTAAGCTGCTGTCGCTCTGCTATTGTCATACCCGACGGACGCAACGCAAGTTCATTAACTGCTCTATTGGTCTTGTTCCATTCTGATGCAAAGATTTTATCCGCATCGCGGAAATCGGTTTTTAAAGACTCCATAATGTTATTTATCTGAAATGTTAATAATCAAATGCGGATAATTAGAGGCCTGCACTTCGACGACCTTATTACCATTATAAAAAGCATGGATTCTCTGCAAAACGCAACCGAGACTGCTAATCGGGAAACCAAGCAGTTTATATTCATTACGAACACGAATCCTGTATCCCATTACAGAATGTAGATGTTCAGCTCCTTCATTAAAGGCGTGATAGAAAGCCCCCTGGACGAGTAGGAAAATGGCATTCTCCGAATTTTTACTCTGCATTCGGATAGTATTACGGATAGTCTGCACTTTTTTCATGAGACAAAGATATAAATTCTTGACAAGAAAACCGTTACACGATAATAGAACGATACTGCTTATATAGACGCACACTTTCATATTGTCCCTTTACGAAAAAATATTTCCAGAAGATCTTATCAAACTTCAGCAAGTATGATTTCCTCTTTGCGTATGTCCGTACTCCACGACAAAATCCTAAATATGAATTTATTACACTTTCGATACGAATCAAATCAAGACGGGTAACTATAGGACTACTCAACAGACGATTAAACCCGAATATACGTTCCTTGAAACGTGCTAAAGTTCGGGAGGACAAATACATACGCCCATTTTTTAAATAAGAACCTACAAATTTTACTCCATGCGACGCAACCTGACAATATTTCTTATCTTTATGGACTTTCAAAAGCAATTCCTCCTCTATGAAATTCTCCAACACCTTCACACGAGAAAGTAATGCAGACTTATCTTCGCAAACAATAATAAAATCATCTACAAAACGAACATAATGATAATTAAGTCCAGTAAACAACTCCTGTGCTTTTCTATCCATATCTAGCATAAAAAAGTTGGCAAATAATTGTGTCGTGAGATTTCCTATAGGAATACCTCTATCCTCTTCTGTACGAAAAAGACTTTTCGAGGGAGTTAAATGCTTCCATAAGAACTCAGGCGTATTTAGCGTACAGTTTTTCTCCGGACAATGGAAAATAACTTTCTCGACAAGCCATAAAAGCAAATCTTTGTCCTGACCATCATACCATTGTTCGATAAAAGGTTGAAGTTTTTTCCACATTAACGATTTGGAGATACGCATATAAAAAGAATCGAGATCACCCTTATATATCCACGCCTTCTTTGTATAATTACACGTAATACGTTTAATTGCGTCAAAAACATTTTTGGCCGAGTACCGACACCCGAAACCGACTCGGCAATTATGACTTACATTTCCAAGAAGCCGATGCTGAGTCTCAAACAAGGGATTAATCCGCATACATATCCAATGGTGAATAATCCTATCCCGAAAAGACGCGGCAAAAACTTCACGATACTTAGGATATTTTACAATAAAACACGTCGAAGGACCTATCTCATAAGTACGTTTATATAATTCACGTGCAAGAATAGGTATATCAATATATGCTCCAGCCATATACTCTACGGCTTGTTTTGACGTTCGTTTATTACGAAGACAATCAATATAAGCATCCATCACAGATTCCTCAAGCCAGTGTAGATATAGTGAGTCTTCACATGCAGTAACCGCCCTAACTCTATTCCTGTTGTACTTGTTGTTGTTGTTCACGTTGGAAGTGGTAAAGTTCACATTCCACGAGTTCGTTGCGTTATTCTCGGAAGAAGAGCGATGATTCGATGCGGTTTCTTGCGATTCTGCAACGTCGTAACGAGTTCCGGCATTTTTACCGTAACCTGTGAATCGCCCATATAATTTACTCACACGTTTTCTCCTGATATTCATAATTTACATTTTCAAGAATTGAAACTGTCAAACATCAAGACCCTCACGTTGAACAGAGTCTCGCCAACCATAAAGCTGTGCAACAGTATTGTCGCATAGTTTTTTTACTTTATTTAAAGCATCCTTAGATATAATACTTCGACTATGATATATTACAAAATGTGATTTTAAGACATAGACCGTAGATATACCTTCAATGATACAATTAAGGCGTTCCTCACCCCTATATTCCTGTGCCATTCCGATATAACGCATAAGGTCATTTACAGTTTCAATACTTGAATCTGTAAACTTACGCACATTCTTCGGACTTTTAGCTGCTATATCTACAATAAGATCAAGCAACAATACGGCATTCCGAAATACTGGTAACTGACTGATTGTGCGACGTTTTCTCTTGTTTTCTCTTGACTGTGCGATTTCGTCGGCAGTCAAAATTACGCCATTAGAGTCAGGCTGGAGCATGTTTATTGTTTTTGTTATTTAATATCCTCATTCCTCTGAGAGGAATCGGAGTCGCGCATAGCGCGACGCTAAGTAGGGACCGCTCTAAAAAGAGCGGTCCGAAAAGGTCAAAGATTAAAGACGTATGCAGTAACCGCCCTAACTCTATACCTGTAGTACTTGCCGTAGTTGACCACGTTGGAAGTGGTAAAGTTCACATACCACGAGCCCGTAGCGTTATGCTCGGAAGAAGAGCGATGAAGCGATGCGGTCAAATTCGCAAATACGCCTTGAGCCGGAACGCCAGCAGTATCAAGCCTCTTTAATACTTTGGCGAAAATAGGATTCCAGGCATCGACACCTTCCTTCCCATTAAGTACATCGTAGTT